>ERZ836877.2561-NODE-2561-length-23204-cov-10.566331_pt1 | contig 23204 bp, 16 predicted proteins | sample MGYA00519469_ERZ836877 | MGnify/ENA primary metagenome ERZ836877 (study PRJEB31850, sample SAMEA3708809) | human gut metagenome | biome: human gut; feature: human-associated habitat; material: faeces | place: China | collected 2014 ... | reverse complement strand
GACTGTAACTCAGCTGGCTTACGCCTTCGGTGGTTCGAATCCATCACTGCCCACATCTCCTTCTCCTATTCATATTCACAACAATCATTTTTCCAAATACAATATTTCGGATGCGAATGTATTCATTGCGTCTAGAATATTTTTTCTGTCTAAGAATTGACAGAATCCGCTTTGATTTTCTAAAATACTTTCCTTACTTTTGGAATAAATTCTGAAAAGTATCTTATGAAGCGGATTTCAATTGTTATCAGTTTCTTTTTTATACTCATAAACTCCCTGCAAGCACAGCGAGTCGGATTGGTATTAAGCGGCGGTGGTGCCAAAGGCGCAGCCCATATAGGCGTTATTAAAGCCTTCGAAGAGAATGAAATTCCTATCGATTACATTACAGGTACGTCCATCGGAGCAATCATTGGCAGTTTGTACGCCATGGGTTACACGCCCGATGAAATGCTTCAACTGATGCTATCGAAAGAATTCGGCTATTGGCAAACCGGAACGGTGGAAGATGATTATATGTATTATTTCCGGAAACCTGATCCGACGCCCGAAATGGCACACTTCTCCATTGATATGTCCGATTCCTTGCAGATAAAGACCAACTTCTTGCCGCAGAGTCTGATTAATCCCATTCAGATGAATCAGGCTTTTATGGCTTTGTATGCGCAGGCAACAGCCAAAGCTGCCTGGAACTTTGACAATTTGTTTGTTCCTTTCCGCTGTATCGGTTCGGATATCTATAACAAAAAGCCGGTGATCTTCAAAAACGGAGATTTGGGAGAAGCGGTTCGTATCTCCATGACGTTCCCTTTGTTCTTCAAACCCGTGTGGAAAGACAGTGTCCCGATGTTCGACGGAGGTATTTATGATAACTTCCCGGTCAAAACGATGAAAGAAGACTTTCACCCAGATTTCATCTTCGGAGTGGCCTTGAGTACCGGCAAAAGTAAACCTTCCAACAATCCGTACAATCAGATAGAAACCATGATCATGCAGGAAACCAACTACGAGGTAGATGAAGAAGATGGCATGATTATCCGCTTTAACATGCCGGATGTTTCCTTGCTCGACTTCCAGAAAGCCAACGAGATCATGGAAATGGGCTACAAGCGCACCATGAGTCTGATTGATTCCATCAAAGGACGGGTACACCGGAAAATGCCTCTTGACTCATTAAACCTGCGACGGAAACAATACAAGGAAAGTCTGCCGCCTCTGGTATTCAAGAATATCTATATTACCGGCGTATCAGAGTCGCAGCAGAAGTACATCGAATCGCAATTGCACCGCGACATTAACCAGGAATTTTCGATGGAAGAATTCAAGCGGGCTTATTTCAAGATGCTGGCCTATTCGAAGATCAAGGAAATTGTTCCGAAGGCGATTTACAACCGGGTAAACAAAACATTCGACCTGCATTTGTACATCACGATGTCCGACGAGATTAATATCGGTTTGGGAGGAAACATTTCATCCCACCAGGCCAACCAACTCTATTTAGGTCTTGGTTACCGTTATTTAGGACGATATGCGGCTGATATGAATGCAGACTTTCAGGTAGGAAACTCTTTCAGCGGCGTGATGCTGAACGGACGTATGTATCTGCAGACGCGCATTCCTACATATATCAACTGGCAAGGTGTATTCTCCTACAAACGTTATTCGGAAAGCCAGTCGCTGTTCTACGAAGATGTCGTGCCAGCTTTCATCAAGCAGCACGAACTGTATATGAAGCTGAAGTTGGGTTTCCCTTTCCTGAACCGGGCAAAAGCAGAAATCGGTTTTGGTTACGGCCAGTTAAACGACTATTATTACCAGAATACCGAAGTCTCGTTTGCCGACCGGGATTATGAACACAGCCGTTATAACCTATTCTCAGGATCATTGAATATCGAACAGAACTCATTGAGTACGAAGGTTTACCCGATCTCAGGAGTGAAGCGGTCATTGAATGCCCAATATATCACCGGAACCGAGAAATACAGGCCTAACGTAGCTACGGAGCCAACCAAAAACAACACCCATAGCTGGCTCCAGATGAAAGCCCATTGGGAACAATACCACGAACTGAGCAAACTGTTTAATCTGGGATATACCGGAGAGCTGGTTTTATCCAGCAAGAACCTGATGGAAAACTATACGGCTTCTATCCTGCAGGCACCGGCATTTACACCGACTCCGCACAGCACGATCGTATTCAACGAAGCCTTTCGTGCCAACCAATATGCGGCACTGGGCATCTCTCCGATCCTGAAACTGGGCAAGTTCGTCCATTTCCGGCTAGATCTATATGGATTTTTGCCACTCTACGAAATCAAGAAACATACCGAAGTATTAGAGAACAATTACGTGATGACCTTGCCTTATTACGGGAAGTTCCTCGATTCATTCAAGTATATGGGAGAAGCAGCCTTTGTGGTTCACCTGCCTTTCACCAGCATCAGCTTGTATGCCAACGGATATAGTTATCCAAGCAAGAACTTCAATTTCGGTATTAACATCGGTTATCTCCTATTCAATCCGAAGTTACTGGATTGAGCCGCCTGTGTATTGCATAAAAAAACGGAAGCATTCTCTTGATCAGAATGCTTCCGTCATATTCATATAAAATGAAATTCCCTTGTTAGCCGGATCTTTTCCTAAGTCAAGACGGAAATTCTTTCCCGGCTGTACTTGGATTCGGAGACCGGCACCATAGTTGAGTTTCCATTTATTCCAATCAACAAAAGGCGTATTGCCAATGGTCCCTGTTCCGACCCAGGCCACGAAACCACACTTCGCCCAGAAGTTTCCGCTTTTATACATGGCCGGACTACCAAACATGTGGCGGTATTCCAAAATCCCGTAGGCCATCGATTTATCCCGATATTGCCCGATGTAATATCCGCGGAGATCGAATGGCGAACCAAACGAAGGCAATTCGGAGAAAGGAACATTGCCCACTCCTATCTGCGTTTTGGCAATCCACGCCAGCGTACTGCGCGGACGGAAAACGTTCTTGAACTGACGATATTCCAGTTCGAACAACTCATAATTATAAGCACCGCCCAGATACTTGCCGAAGAACTTGGCCATTCCGCTCACCAGCATACCCGAAGTAGGCGTTGCCACATCATCACGTGTATCGTATTGCAACAAACCGCCGACACCAATATTCACATATTTCGGTTTGAACTTCAGGAAATACGGATCGGCTGCCATTACCGGATTCACATCTGTTGCCCGCGTCATATTTAATTCAAATAAAGTTCCGGCAAACAGGTTCGGCCTGACTTCCCACACAAAACGCGGATAGAATTGGAAATATGTCCGGTGATATTTCGTGGTGGAGTCGCCACGCTGGACATTCTCTATGCTTTCGTATCCTTTTCCATAATAATGAGCAGGCTCGTTGCGGAAACTGTAGTTGACGTAAATACGGAATTTGTTCTCATTGAAGAAAAGAGTTCCGGCTCCGGCCAGGACAAATGTACCATTCAAGGAGATAGCGAAACCGGCGGGGATAAAAGATCGTTTGGTAATGGAGTCGTTCCGATGAAAACGGAAACTAGACAATACTGCGCCGCCCACACCCAAGGAACTTTCCGGCGTATAAGACGGACCGCCCAAAACAGACCACCAAATATTCTTCGTTTCCCGAATCGAATCACGACGCATCTGCTTGTAATAACGCTTCATCTGTTTTTCTGTCATCGGCTTACCATCCAACATCAACACCGGTTTCGATACCGTATCGGGTACCGACTCGGAAACAACCGCTACCGAATCCGTCCGAACATCCTGGGCTTCCGTCGAATGACTTACCAGGAATCCGCCTAAAACGGTCAGAATAATTATTTTTCTTAACATGCTATACTTGTTCGATTTTGAATGCAAAAGTAGAAAGATAAGTCGCTCGTTCCAAATCCCTTTTTATATTTTTCAAGCAAGCAGGGGCGCATAGGCGGTTTCCCGTCCCAAAATCAGCCATCTTTCCCGGGATTTTCTCTCTATAAAGATTTTTAAGTAGAATAATCTCGGATGATTCTATCTATTCAAATAAAAAAGAAGAATAAACCCGGATAATTCTATTTACTCGAACAAAAAAGAAGAATAAACCAAGATGATTCTATCTATTCAAACGAAAAAGAAGAATAATCCCGGATGATTCTATCTATTCAAACAAAAAAGAAGAATCGGGCGACAAAATTCTATTTACTTCAATAAAAACAGAGAATCGGGGGCAGAAAAAGGATAACCTGACGGATTTTAGCCTAAAAAAAGAGGGGAACTTGCTTGGTTCCCCCCTACTTGCTTCATTTACGGCATCGGAGCAGCCGAAGGCGGCGGAGTGGCTGTTCCCCACGACTTGTTGGCCTTCGGTCCCATTTCAACTTCCAGCAAACCGCCATCCATGATATCGCTGTGGTTAAACCAAGCCTGGTTCAGTTCTTTGCCATTCAGGCGGGCCGACTGGATGTATTTGTTTTCCGGCGAAGCATTGTTTGCCTTGATCTCAAACGTCTTGCCATTGCTCAGGAGCATCTTCACGCTGGTGAAGACCGGACTACCGATATTATACGACGGCATTCCGGGAGTGACCGGATAAAATCCCATCTGGCTGAAAGCGACAAAAGCAGACATTCCGCCACCGTCTTCATCACCCGGCACGCCCATCAGGTCGTTTCGGAACCATTGTGTCAATAAGGTGCGGATACGTTTCTGCGTCATCCAAGGCTTTCCGGCATAGTTATACAGATACGGGATATGCAAGCTCGGTTCGTTGGCCATCGAATACATCCCGACATTTCCGGTATGGTCGGGCAATGTAGAATAGAATTGCCACTTCGACATGCCCAGCGGCGTATTGAACATCTCATCCAATGCAGCGGTGAACTTATCGTTTCCACCCACAAGCGAAATCAAATCGCCGATATTGTGCTGCACATCCCAACGATAGATATAGCCATTGTTTTCATCATAATAATCGCGGGCACCCAGACCGCCGTCATAACGATAATCCAGCGGAGTAATGAATTTGCCGTCTTTATCTTTCGGATGGAAGAATCCGGTCTCAGGATTAAATACATTCCGGTAGTTATACGAACACTTCAGGTAGTAATCAGCTTCGTCCTTCTTGCCTAATTCCTGGGCAATCTGTCCGAGACACCACTGATCGTATGCCGTACCCAAAGTCACAGCGATCGGCTGACGTTTCTCCCACATAGATACATTCTCTACCGTTTCCTTTTCGCCCGGACGCAAAGCCGGAATATAACCATGTTCCTTATAGAACTGGTCGAGCCAGCCGGCCGGTTTACCCGACCACGGAATCAAGGTCTTTTCTTCCATTCCTTTGCGGCAAGCCTCATAGGCTTTGGCCAGATCAAATCCACGGACACCTTTCCGGTAAGCATCGATCACCGTTGCTACACCATGGTTTGAGTTCATACGACGAGAATCACCGGTTACTTCCGGGAATGTCGGCATCCAATTCGTACCCATCTGTTCGGCCATCAGCAAGAAAGAATTAACGATGTCTCCTTCGCGTTCTGCATCAATCAGGGCACGCAACGGATGTGTAGCACGGTAAGTATCCCAAATCCAGTCATCTACATAGAACGGACGTCCGCCATCTTCATGTATTTTTCCATCATAAGCACTGTAATAGCGTCCATCTTCGCTGATACAAACCGGACGCTCAAAGCAACGATACAACGAAGTATAAAAGACTGTCTTGTCGTCTTCAGTACCACCTTCAACCTGGATCTTGTCCAACGCCTGGTTCCAGGCATTCTGTCCGGCTTTGGCCACTACGTCCACATCATAAGCAGCAATCTCACGCTGCAAATTCTTTTTCGCCTGTTCCGCATCAATAAATGAAACGCCATAACGAACACCTACTTTGCCAACATTGGCCGGGAAAGCCATCACAACCGCAGCATTCTCGCCTTCTTTCTTCAGGACATCCGTCTTTACGGCTCCATCAGTTAAGGTTCCAACCTTTTCGGGTGTCTTGTCGACTTCCGCATACAGATAGACTTTCGTGTTTCCTTCAATATACTGGAAACCACTCACGGCATTGCCATTCACTTCGATCTCTCCTCTTCGTGTATTGAATACGAGATAAGAAGGAGCTTCATTCTCGAAAGTCAGGCTATACACCGCACTTTGCCGCGACGGAGCAAAGTCCACATCGACATTCTGTTCGTCCAAATACACCTGATAACGGTATGGAGTCAGCTTTTCCTGGTCATAGCTCAACGGAACAACCGGCCGCAAGCCGCTTTCGTCTCCTTGATACGGACTCAGGTTAAAGGCAGAACTTCCGCGATGGCTGGTTACAATCAAAGGTAAACCACCTAACCGATCACCTGTAAAATCGGCTCTTTCGGGATAAACACGCATCATGCTGTTCGGAAGATGCACGGTCGGATACGTCGGCACCAGCAAATGGCTGATGTTACCCATGTATGGATTCACATACTCGATGGGCGACTTCATGGCTTCGGCTTTGTTGTTTGCCTGCGGAGTACACGAACCCAGCAGGAACAGAGAAGCCAGAACAACCAATGTTGATTTATATACTTTCTTCATATAATAATGATTTTATATTTCTAGGGATAAAGATAATAAATTAGGCACGATTCAAATCGATTTCACTTATCATTATCCAATAAAAGTGCAAATCCATATAAATCGTGCCTGACTAAACAGAAGTATAGAGAATATTCCGAATTACTTCTTCTCAGTAGAGAAAGAATATGGGAAATCGGTTGTCTGGATTCCGCGCTGCTTGTTCGGCTGGTCATCCATTTCTATATCCAATACCGCACCCTTCATCAAATCGTTATGATCCAAATAGTTCTTCGTATAATTCTGACCATTGAACTTCAAGGATTTGATATAGAAGTTTTCAGCACTGTTGGCCGGTGCATTGATCACCAGCGATTTTCCATTTTCGAAATGCAAGGTTGCCTTCTTGAACAACGGAGCTCCCATCACATACTGGGTAGTTCCCGGACAAACCGGATAGAATCCTAAAGCTGAGAAGACATACCAAGCTGAAGTCTGACCGTTATCTTCATCACCGCAATAACCGTCCGGTCCTGGAGTGTACATCCGGTTCATCACCTGACGCAACCAATACTGTGCCTTCCAAGGCTCGCCTACATAGTTATACATATAGATCATGTGCTGGATAGGCTGGTTTCCGTGTGCATAGTTACCCATGTTCATTACGGTCATTTCACGGATCTCATGAATCACACCACCATAGTAGCTGTCATCAAAGATCGGCGGAACGGCAAATACAGAATCCAACATCTGGACAAAGACTTCTTTTCCACCCATCAGGTCGATCAATCCCTGCGGATCATGGAAAACTGACCAAGAATAGTGCCAGCTGTTTCCTTCAGTGAAGGCATCACCCCATTTCAGCGGAGAGAACGGAGCCATAAACTTACCGTCTTTATTCTTACCACGCATCAGGTTGGTTTCCTTGTCGAACAGGTTCTTGTAGTTCATTGCCCGCTTAGCGAACAGATCGATTTCTTTCTTCGGGCGTTTCAAGTCTTTCGCCAGCTTGTAAATACACCAGTCGTCGTAAGCATATTCCAACGTACGGGCTGCATTTTCATTGATCTTGACATCATACGGAACGTATCCCAATTCATTGTAATATTCATAACCCAGACGTCCAGTTGAAGAAGCCTTCGGATGAACATTCTCCGTTCCGTGAATCAATCCTTCGTACAATGTCTTCAGGTCTTCTACCTTCACACCCTTCATATAGGCATCGACCAGAACAGAAGCCGAGTTGTTTCCTACCATACAGCCGCGGTGACCCGGACTTGCCCATTCGGGGAAGAAACCACTTTCCTTATAGGTATTGATCAAACCTTCCTGCATTTCCTTGTTGACCGACGGGAACATCAGGTTCAGGAACGGGAACAGACAGCGGAATGTATCCCAGAAACCTGTATCGGTGTACATATATCCCGGCAATACCTGACCGTTGTACGGACTGTAGTGAACTACTTTTCCGTTTGCATCCAGTTCATAGAACTTACGCGGGAACAATAACGAACGATACAGACAAGAATAGAACGTACGATACTGGTCGAGGTTTCCGCCTTCTACTTCAATCTTGCTCAAGACATCGTTCCAGGCATCTTTTCCTTTCTGTACCAATGTATCGAAACTGTCATTGCCCAACTCCTTCATGTTGATGGCAGCCTGTTCATAGCTGATGAAAGAAGAAGCTACTTTGGCATGAACAATCTCACCTTTTTTCGTCTTGAAACCGATCACAGCACCTGCATGATTGGCCTGCTGTTCTACGTTTCCTTCGCTTAATGTGCCATCAGCAAAGGTAGCCTTATAGGTAAAAGGCTTATCAAACTGAATGATGAAATAGTTCTTGAAGTTATCAGGAACACCACCACTGTTCTTGGTTGTATAACCAATGATCTTGTTTTCTTCCGGGATGACTTTTACGTACGAACCTTTGTCCAACGCATCCACTACGATGTATGAATGATCATTCTCTGGGAAAGTGAAACGGAACAAAGCGGCACGATCGGTCGGTGTCAACTCTGTTACGACATCATGTTCGGCCAGATATACCTTATAATAATAAGCCTTGGCTATTTCTCCTTTATGAGAGAACCAGCTGGCGCGCTTATCCTGATCGAACTCCGGACTGCCTACAACCGGCATGATGACAAACTGCCCGTAGTCATTGATCCAAGGACTCGGCTGATGTGTCTGTTTGAAACCGCGAATCTTATTCGCTGTATAAACATATTGCCAACCATCTCCCATCTTTCCCGTCTGCGGAGTCCAGAAGTTCATACCCCACGGACGTGCGATAGCCGGATACGTATTACCGGTTGACAACTCAAAAGTAGACTGAGTACCAACCAGCGGACTGACGTACTCAACAGGGTCGAATGTTTCTGCTGCACTCACAAACGAAGGACAACTCATCCAGGCTAAAGAAGCAGCAAGCATTACCGACCAGAAACTTTTCTTTTTCATGATACACTTTACTTGTTTTCTGTTATTATTTCTATTTGGCTATATTCAGTGAAATGGTCATTATCCGTCTAAAGAACTTTTCCTGAATACACACAACATTTTTGACAAAGGTAGCAAAAAAACAACAGAATACAAATTTAGGTATTACGAAACGCGAAAAAGCCGGCGTATTTTCATCAATTCCCGGCGTATTTCGATAAAAAGCCGGCGTATTTTGGAGAAAAGGTCGGCATGAATTTTCATCACTGCCCAATCTGTTTTGAAAAACTTTCTGAAACATCTGAAATTAATCCATAGATGATAGGTTGAAAGAATATATTTTGTATTTTTGCACTATAAATAAACAAGACAAATTCGAAACCTTTTCGTTAAGAATTTGTTTTACAATAAGAATAACTAAAAAATTAATGCTCTATGAACGTGCTTACAAATGAAAAGCTGACTATTGTTGGTGCAGCAGGTATGATTGGCTCTAACATGGCTCAAACAGCTATTATGATGGGTCTTACTTCAAACATCTGTTTATACGACCCGTATGCTCCGGGTTTGGAAGGTGTTGCTGAAGAATTGTTCCATTGTGGTTTCGAAGGTGTAAACATCACTTTTACATCCGACATCAAAGAAGCATTAACAGGTGCTAAATATATCGTTAACTCAGGAGGTGCAGCTCGTAAGGCTGGTATGACTCGTGAAGATTTGCTGAAAGGTAATGCAGCTATCGCTGAAGAATTCGGTAAGAACGTAAAACAGTATTGCCCGGATGTTAAGCACATCGTTGTTATCTTCAACCCGGCTGATATCACTGGTTTGATCACTTTGTTATATTCAGGTTTGAAACCAGGTCAGGTAACTACATTGGCAGGTTTGGACTCAACTCGTCTGCGCAGCGAATTAGCTAAACACTTCGGTATCTCTATGGACGCTGTTGAAAACTGCCGTACATACGGTGGCCACGGCGAACAGATGGCTGTATTTGCTTCTACTGCTAAAGTTAACGGCAAACCGTTGACAGACATCATCGGTACTGACGCTTTAACAGCTGAACAATGGGCTGAAATCCAGCAGAAAGTAACTAAGGGTGGTGCTAACATCATCAACTTGCGTGGTCGTTCTTCTTTCCAGAGCCCGTCATACGTTTCTATCGAAATGATTGCTGCTGCTATGGGTGGTAAGGCATTCCGTTGGCCGGCTGGTACATATGTATCTAACGATAAATATGACCACATCATGATGGCTTGGGAAACTTCTATCGACAAAGACGGTTGCCACTGCGCTGCTTTGAACGGTACTGCAGAAGAGCAGGCTGCTTTGGATAAGAGCTACGAACACTTGTGCGCTTTGCGTGATGAAGTAATCGCTATGGGCGTTCTTCCTCCAGTAGCTGAATGGAACAAATTGAATCCGAACATTAAATAATCAGGCTTCTGATTTTTATTCATGACAATAAAAGGTAACTCTGTAGGTTCTTATCTATCGGGTTACCTTTTTTATTTTAATCTATCATGATCATGCAACAGATAAAAGCTGCTTTATTTGATTTTGACGGTGTCTTGGCTGATACCGAACCTTTATACGACCAGTTTTGGGATGATGCCGGCATCCGTTATCATACAGGCATTCCGCATTTCGCGGCTGTCATAAAAGGAACAACCATGTCGAACGTCATGAAAAAGTATTTTTCAGACCGGCCGGAAGAAGAACAACGGAAGATCCAGGCAGAATCGGATGAGTTCGAGAGCCGCATGCCTTTCCCGCCAGTTCCGGGTTCGCTGGAGTTTGTCAGAATGCTGAAAGCACACGGAGTTCAGGTCGGACTCGTCACCAGTTCGGAAAACAGAAAGATGAAAAGGGCTTTTCAGGAAATGAATCTGGAAGGACTGTTTGACACCTTCGTCTCAGAAAACCGGATCACGAAAGGGAAACCAGACCCGATGTGTTATTTGCTGGCAGCCGAAGACCTGAAACGCAAGCCCGAAGAATGCATCGTTTTCGAGGATTCGTTTGCCGGAATCAGCGCTGCAACCAATGCAGGCATGCGTGTCATCGGTTTAAGTACCACCAATTCGGAAGACGAGCTGAAAGACAAAGTGTACAAAGTCATCCCGAACCTGCTGCATTATACATTCGAAGATTATCTTTCATGGCAGGAGTAAGCGGTGTTCTCTCCTGAAAATACAAGGGGACATGATTCCTACGCATTCTTTTTCCTGAGAACAGAATCCTGTGCCCCTATTTTCTACTCTTTACTTGAAGAGGAAAGTCCAATCGGAACCAGCCGGACAACAATAAGTCTGAATGCCTAATGATTCGGCAGCCTTGCAGTTGGCGGGCGAATCGTCGATGAAGAAAGTCGACTCAGGTGTAATCATAGAGTCTTGCAAGACAAACTTGAAAATCTCCACATCCGGCTTCTGCATGTGAAGCTCATAGGAAAGATAAATCCGATCGAAGAAATCATCCACTTTATGCCCTTTGTAATGGAACCGGTTCTGCTCAGACCATTGCCAGTGGATACTGTTGGTATTGCTCAATAAAAGAATATGGTATTGCTTGCGCAACTCAAGAAGCCAATCTAACTTATAATCCGGAATATCACCCAGGATGGAAACCCAGGCATCGTCAATCTGCTGGTCTGTCAAATCCTGATCCGATAAACGGCGCATACTGGCCCGGAAAGCTGCCGCAGAAATATTTCCCGATTCCAGCTGCATATACAACTCTTTCTGGCGGTAATCATCCAGTACACTTTCGTGGATACTTTCAATGCCTAATTTCTCAAAAGCTTCCCGGCAAGCCGTACGATCCAGATTGATCAGCACGCCTCCAAAATCGAAAATCAGATTCTTGATATCTTTCATCATAACCGCACTCTAATTTTATAAACCTACCCGATTCTAAAGAATTTCAATGGAGATTAAATCTTTTGGGTAAAAATAATAAAGATAATCCGATCATAAGCGAATTTTACATTTTTTATTCCATCTTGTCTGATCCGTTTTTCTCCATCAGACTGAAATGTTTTTCTTGATAATAGCAGATAAAAACCAATTATCCATTCATTATTGAAACACTATTTCTATCTTTGCACCTCGTTGAAACAATTATCCTGATTAATTATGATGAAGAAGTATTTCGTTGCAACAGCCATGGTGTTGCTTCTTTCGGCTTGTGGTGGGCATAAGCACACGCCTTTCGACACAAAAATGCATGCAAGTCTTGAACGGTCGCTGACATGGCGAACGGATTCAACCGGAATCTGGGAAACGGCCGGATGGTGGAACTCGGCCAACTTGCTGACGGCTGTCATCCGCTATGCGGAAGTGACCAAGAACAAGAAAGAGATCGTTCCGGTCATCGAAGACGTGTATAACAAGGCAAAACATTATCCGATTGCCGATTCGACCGGCACTGTCGTTCGTTATTGTGATAATTTCATCAATGATTATTATGATGATGAAGGCTGGTGGGCTTTGGCTTGGATCAACGCTTTCCGTCTGACAAACGACAAGAAGTATCTGAACATGGCCGAAACTATTTTCGAAGACATGACAACCGGCTGGAGCGACGATACCTGTGGCGGTGGTTCGTTCTGGAAGAAGAATCCGCTGGAATACAAAAACTCCATCGCCAACAACCTTTTTGCTCTGACGGCTATCCGTCTTTACAACGAGACCGGAAAACAGCAATATGCCGACTGGTTCAAGAAGGAAGTAAACTGGTATTTGCAGACAGGCATGTACAACACCGAAATCCATCAGATCGAAGACGGATTGACCAAAGACTGTACGCCTAACCGCGGATCGCATTACACCTATAACCAAGGTGTTGCCATCGCCGTGCTGGCAGAAATGTACTTGCATTCGCACGACAAGAAATACCTGAATATGGCAGAGAAGATTGCACAGGCAACTATCACGAAAGAAATGGTCAACGAAGAAGGCATCTTGTGCGAGATGAATCCGCAAGTAGCCAAAAGTCGTGACGGTGTGCAGTTCAAGGGAATCTTTATCCGTCACCTCGGCTTTTTATATAAGGTAACCAATAATCCGATCTACAAGGAATTCATTATCAAGAATGCCGAGTCGATCATTTCACGCAATTACGACCCGCAGACAATGAGTTTCGGCTGTTATTGGTACGGTCCGTTCCAGGAAGCTAACGCTGCCGCCAATTCAAGTGCTCTGGAATGTGTCATCGAGGCAAAAGCCATCTATTGATAAATCATTTTCCGGTATAAAAAAGAAGGTGTGTCAAATGAGCTGATCATTTTTGACACACCTTCTTTCTTTTTACCATTTGCATTTCACCTGGACGCCTTCCGGACTGTTCTCGAAGGTCAGCAACAAGGTGCGGCTGGCTTCGTCCCATTCCGAAGTGGCTTCCTTTATATCTTCGCCTTCGGCATCTTGGATCTTGACTTTCTTAGGAGCGGCCGGCAGCAGGACACGCATCACATTGGTGGTTTCTGCCGGACTTTTGGCCACGAATGAATAGGAAGCTTTCTTCACCTTCTCATCATAGACACGTGCGGCTCCGCAAAGAACCTGAGGTTGATCGGGATTCTTCACCTGATCGAGATTGATCAGGAAGGCCTGTTCGCCCGGATTGACGGTCTTCTGTGCCAGAACCGGCAACTGCGGATCGAAGAGGTCGATAAAACGTCCCTTCAGTTGATAAGGCTTGTCGCTGACACTCTCGTCCATCACCGATACCAATTCATACATGCCGCGCTTCAGGTAGAAGTTGTTCTTGAATTCCAGCTTTCCGGCCTTCGCCTTGTCTTCATACATCCGTTTGACGATCTCGACATAAATCCGGTCACCGTCTTCTTTCATGACATATTGCTTCGGATCTTTCCGGAACACATACACCGTTCCTTTGCCACAGGCATATTCGCCCTCGCTTGCATTCGGCTTGATGCCCATCAGCTGGAAAAGATGTTCGGAAGGAGCCCGGAAATGGTTCTCTCCCTGATTCCACCATTCCTGTACTTGCTGGAAAGAATCGCGGTCGGTCGCACTATACACCAATACGCCACCATTCTTCACCCAGTCGGCAATATACTGGTGAGCTTTCTCGTCGAGCGGCTTCATGTTCGAATAACTCATCAGCAGGACTTTCGTGTCTTTCCAGTTCTCGGGATAAGAGACATTCTCGATGTGCATCAGATGAACCGGTACGCCACGCTTCAGGAAAGGAAGCGCCTGTCCATAGAAATTCGAGAGCTGCGGATCATCATATCCGGCCACCGGCTCGGGTGTGCGCTGGAACATCAGCGAATTGGCCATCAAGACACTCAGTCCTTTCGATCCGGATATCTCGTTGTTGGACAAAGGAATCTGATTGAGGGCATTGATCATGACCTGCATCTGTGTAGAATAGAAGCGCGGGATGCGGATCTTCTCGTCGCTGTCGGCGCTCTTCTTGTACAAGCCTTCATAGATACGTTCGGGCCAGGGCATCACTTCGTAATTGTCGTTATCCGGATAAAGCAGCTTGGCCGTGAAGGTCGCTTCGTAATTCTTCTTGTAATCGGCCCAATCGCGTGGCCAGTCTTCAATCGGATCGGTGAGGAAGAAAACCTTGCGTCCGGTCGGCGCCGTCATGGATTCCATACATCCGTATTCCAGAAAGGCATTCTCGAAGACACGCTCCTTCTTCACTCCGTTATAGTAATTCGGCTCGCGGGAAGTTCCGGTCCAGACCTGGGCAATATATCCATCCACGCAAGGCAAGGAAGCCAGGCTGGCTTCAGGACTCACGATCTGCCACTGGGCATAATTCACCAGCGAATGTGTAGGCACATAGCAGCGTACATTCATTCCTTTCGACCGTCCGTATTCTTTCGCATACGTAAAGCATTCGTTCAATACCCGGTAATATAACTGGTATTTCAGCTTGTTGGAGAGATATGTATTCTCGGCCGATTCATGTTGCGGGCGCCAGTCGAAACCATAATATTCTTTCCATTCGCGCTTGAAGGCTTCGCTATATCCGGCCCGTGCCCAGAATTCGGGTTCTTCCAGATAGATGGCGTCAATGCCGGCATCGATGACCCGCTTGATATGCTTTTCCTTCATATACTTGATGAAGTTCTGGCTCGGAACAATATAAGGAACCATGTGACCGTGCCATATTGTGTCGCCATGGCGTTCCACCTGTCCTTCGTCGAGGTGCATTTTCCCGTCCCATTGGCCGGTGAAGTAATCTTCATAACCGCCCCAGGCAATGCCAGTCATAAAATGCGTGATATAGCCCCGGTCTCGCCATGACTGGACACGCTCTTCGAATGAAAGGGCATTTTTGTCTTTGTCGGAAGGATTTCCACCTACGCCATACACAATCGCTACATCGGCCCGGTTGTCCATGGTTGCTCTCCATGGCTGACTGGTCTGAAAAGCCGTTTTTTCCCGTTTGACCTGCTGGCTCTCCTGCTTATCTGCCGGGGTTTGGCATCCTGTCGTAAGCGCAGCCAGCAAAACACAACATACTGCTACTTTTTTTACGTCTGCTTTCATCGTCATTTCAAATTTAAGTCAACTTATTTCTACTGAAATACGCTGTTTGAGCCTTCCCATCCAATGGAATCAAAGGTCTCAATCTATTAGCACATCTACACAAATACTACTACTGAACTTACCCAGAATCTGCGATTGCAAGGTGGCGGCTTTGTCAATCGAGCTCCGGTCAGTCGCATCTATTCCATACAATCCGGGATCCGGAATCCGCAATTCGGTTCCAATCGGGATATTGTTCGGATCGGATATGATATCCTGATTGTATTGATAGATATAAACCCAGAAAAACTTATGTCCATAATACTGCTTGGCAAACGATGCCAGCCGATCGCCGGCCTTGATCGTTACCAGAGCCAATATGTCAGACTTGGGTGTTTCTTCCGGTTGGTTTTCTTCCACTACGGGTGGTTCTGCAACCACTGAATCAGCGGCAAGACTGGCCGAATCAGGCGGCGTCACTCCTGTCGAATCTGCCGGAACGGAATTCATCCCGGCCTCAGGAGTCGGATTTCCGACTTCTGCCATAGGCGGTTCCCAGTTCTTGTTGACTGTCGTCCGTCCGCTCAGGCAAACAATATAGACGATGCCCAGCACAATGACCACAAACAGACAGGCAATCGGGAACAACAGCTTGCGGGAAGCGCTGCGCCGTCTTTTTCTTCTGTACTCTTTATAACCTGAAATCGAAGACACTGGCTCTGCCTGCTTCGGCTCGGCTTCCACTTCTTCTTGCGGAGTTGTTTCTGCTTCAGCCTTCAGCTCCGGTTCGGCCTCAACTTCCGGTTCAGGCATTGTTTCTGTTTCCGCTTCCGATTCGGCTTGCGCTTCATCTTGCGGAGTTGTTTCCGCTTCAGCCTTCGGCTCCGGTTCTGCCTCAACTTCCGGTTCCGGCGTTATTTCTGTTTCCGCTTCCGGTTCGGCTTGCGCTTCTTCTTGCGGAACAGCTTCCTCTTCTACTGCCGGTTCCGGAGTCTGAGGCGCCTCAATGACTTGTTCGGGGATTCCATCCGGCAATATTTCTTCGGAAGAATCGTCTGCCGCCTCTTCTGCCCCACTTGTCTCTGCCGAAACATCGACATCCGAGAAATCGACTTCCTCATTCAGTTCGACCGTATCAAAGAGAGAAAAAGGCTTGTTCACCAGCTCCTTCAGTTCTTTATCCGGAGTGAAGGTGAATTTATAATGCGACGGAATGACAAAACGCTCTCCCGAATTGACCGACACACTGGCGCGTTCCTCCACCCGGATAATCTTAAAGGTACCCAGTCCTTTCACTTTCACCAGCTTGTCGTTATACACGCCTTCACTGACCACCGCAATGAACTCTTGCAAAAAGCGCAAAGCCTCTTCCGTGCTTTTGCCTGTCTGCTCAGACAAAATCAAGGCCAAATCTTGTATGGAAAGTCGGTTATTCATTGTCTTCCAATTCTTTTAGGCGTCCTTTCATAGCGGAGGATGGTTTGAAGACCGGAACTAATTTGGGCGGAACCAGATAACGTTTGCCATTGGTCGGATTCACTGATATACGTTCCATCTTTTTCCGGACATCAAACTGTCCGAATGCAGACAAATTCACAGAATCGCCTTCCATCAACTTCGTCCCGATAGCCGAACCCAGGGCAGAAAGCATTTCTGTGACTTCTTTGGAAGTCCATCCCATGCGTCCGGCCAGTTCCGCTATTACTTCTTTACTTTTCATGGAAGATGTATTTTGTATATCAGTCGCTATATTAGTCATTTTTCAGTTATCTTGCAAACAAATCAACATTTATTTTAATAAAGCTTTACCATATAATTCAAAAGCCTGCGCATCTTCTATCTGAACCTGATAAAATTGTCCCGGATGCAAGACATCGTCTTTCCGGATCAGCACTTCCGGATCTACTTCGGGCGAATCAAATTCGGTACGGCCAATGTAGAAATCCTCTTCTTCCCGATCCAGCATCACTTTAAACACCTTGTCGATCTTCGACTGATTGACTGCCAGTGAGATACGTTCCTGAATACGCATCAGGCTGTCCAGACGTTCTTGCTTGACTTCCTGCGGGATATCGTCTGTGTAATGTTTATAGGCATAGGTTCCTTCTTCATGGCTGTATGCAAAGGCACCCATCCGCTCGAAGCGTGCTTTCCGGACAAACTCCAGCAGCTCTTCAAAGTCGGCATCGGTTTCTCCCGGGTGTCCCACCATCAGGGTTGTCCGCAAATGGATGCCGGGCACTTCACTGCGCATCCGTTCTATCAGCTCATAGGTCTCGGCCTTGGTGATGTTCCGTCGCATCAGCTTCAGCATATTGTCGCTGATGTGCTGCAAGGCGATATCCATGTATTTGCATACATTCTCGCGCTCACGCATCACAGGCAGCAGATCCAGGGGGAAATGAGTCGGATAGCCATAGTGCAGACGAATCCATTCTACTCCGGGAACATCCGAGATGCGTTCTACCAGTTCGGGCAGTGCCATCCGCTTGTACAGATCCACACCATAGAATGTCAGGTCCTGGGCAATCAGCTGGAATTCTTTCACGCCACGACCGACCAGCAGCTTCACCTCGTTCACCAGATCTTCCATCGGACGAGACTGGTAGGCTCCTGTAATAATGGGTATCGAACAATAGGAGCAAGTGCGGTTACAGCCTTCGCCGATCTTCAGATAGGCATAATGTTTCGGCGTCGTCAAGATCCGGTCGTACGCCAGTTCCTGATGATACGCCTTTCCCAGGTCAGAGATCAGCTCTTTCCAGTTAAACTTCCCGTAGAAACGGTCCACTTCGGGCAATTCTTGTTCCAGGTCGTGCAGGAAACGTTCGGATAGACAGCCCATGACGAACAGTTTGCCGATTTTACCTTGTTTCTTGGCCTGCCCCAGCTCCAAAATCATTTCGATGGATTCTTCCTGGGCGTCACCAATAAATCCACAGGTATTGACAACTACGATCTCGCCGTTAATCTTATGCGGATCATGTTCTACCTTATAGCCATTCACAGCAAACTGGCGCATCAGTTGTTCCGAATCGACCAGATTCTTCGAACAACCCAATGTAATGATATCAACTTTATTCTTTCTCATAGAAACTTCTTTATCTATCTAAACAAATTTACACCCGGGAGGTTTTGTAACACACCCGGGTGCTTTCCATTTATTTATCCTGCTTGTCTTTCGGAATACCTTTATAAGAGCATTATTCGCCAAACAAAGAATTGACAAATTCGCGTTTGCGGAATACTTGCAGATCTTCTATTCCTTCTCCCAGACCTATGTATTTTACCGGAATCTTAAACTGGTCGGAGATACCGATCACGACACCACCTTTGGCCGTTCCGTCCAGTTTGGTAACAGCCAGCGCATTGACTTCTGTGGCTGCCGTGAATTGCTTGGCCTGTTCGAAAGCGTTCTGTCCGGTCGAGCCATCCAGTACGAGCAAGATCTCATGAGGCGCATCCGGCACCACCTTCTTCATCACATTCTTGATCTTCGTCAGTTCGTTCATCAAGTTGATCTTGTTATGCAGACGGCCTGCCGTATCAATAATCACCACATCGGCATCGTTGGCCTTGGCCGAGCTCAACGCATCGAAAGCAACCGAAGCCGGGTCTGAACCCATTTTCTGTTTCACAATCGGAACACCTACGCGCTCACTCCAGATCACCAACTGTTCGACAGCTGCCGCACGGAAAGTATCGGCTGCACCCAAATATACTTTCTTGCCGACTTTCTTAAACTGATAGGCCAGTTTTCCAATCGTCGTTGTTTTTCCAACACCATTTACGCCAACCACCATAATCACATACGGTTTCTTGTCTTCCGGCAGTGCGAAACCTTCCCCGTCTTCTGTCTTGTTCTCCGTCAGCAGATTCGCTATTTCATCACGCAGAATGCCTGTCAGCTCCGAGGTCGTCACATATTTGTCTCGTTCCACACGCTTTTCGATACGGTCTATGATTTTCAGCGTTGTTTCCACACCAACATCCGAAGTTATCAAGACCTCTTCCAAATTGTCTAATACCGCATCATCAACCTTGCTTTTACCGGCAATAGCTCTTGTGATTTTGGTAAAAACATTTTCTTTTGTTTTGGAAAGGCCTTTGTCGAGCGTTTCTTTTTTCTCTTTGCTGAAAAAACTAAATATACCCATATTTTAACCTGTTAATTATTTTCCTTGATTATGTGTGTGTAAAATTACAAAAATTGTTATAATTACATCTTTTCCAATCGTGCAAATTTTAGAAAAAGTTGTTTTTGACCCGAATTATCAAATTCGATAAGCGCTTTTCGGTTATTTCCGTCTCCATCGAACGACAAGATCACGCCTTCGCCAAAACGGCCGTGGCGGACCCGCATGCCGATCTGGAAATCAGAAAAGTCTTGTTCTGCCGCCGACGAAACCGGTGCTGCCGTCATACGGGTCAGCTTGCGCGGACCGGCCGATGGTGTTTCCCGCATCTGGGCCTGTTGCAACGGAGAGGTAAAAGCGGGACGGCTTTCCGGCTTCCTCTCAGAAACAGATGAATCGGTTTCCGGCCTTCTGTAACCGTCTTCCGTCTCCAGATATTTCAGATCGATATCCCGAAGGAAACGGCTCGGAATACACATCGTTGTCTGTCCGTTCTTGAAGCGGCTACGGGCAAACGACAGCGTGCAATAACGCTCGGCACGGGTGATCGCCACATAGAACAGGCGCCGCTCTTCTTCGATTGCCCGCGGATTGTCTTTCGACATGGCCGACGGGAACAGCTCTTCTTCCAGTCCGACCACGAAAACGGCACCGAACTCCAGTCCTTTGGCAGCATGCACCGTCATCAGTGTCACCTTGTCGGTGTTCTCGTCTCCTTCCTGGTCCTGGTCTGTCAGCAACGATACTTCTGCCAGGAAGTCGCCCAGCGATACTTGTGTATTTCCTTCTTCCTGACGGATCTGGCAAAACTCGGCAATACCTTTCAGCAATTCCTGCAGATTCTCGAATTTGCCGATGCCTTCCGTCGAATGATCCTGTGCCAGCAGGGCTACGATGCCACTTTCCTTGACAATGGCCGTGGCGATCTCGTCAGCCGGCAGTTCCTGATTGCGTTCCCTGAACGAATCGATCAGTTCCCTGAAAGCCGCCAGCTTCTTGGCTGTTCCCGCATTGACAGGCACGGCATAATCAGACAAGGATTGCAGGACTGTCCACAGACTCACGCCATAGGTCGTTGCAGCCGAGACCAGTTTGGATACGGTGGTATCTCCTATTCCACGCGTCGGATAATTAATCACCCGCTTGAAGGCCTCTTCATCGTGCGGATTAATCACCAGCCGGAAATAAGAAATCACATCCTTCACCTCTTTTCGCTGGTAGAACGACAAGCCGCCGTAAACCCGGTAAGGAATGTTCCGCTTGCGCATGGCTTCTTCCAGGATACGCGACTGGGCATTGGTGCGATACAGGACGGCCATATCTGCATAAGGCATCTGGCGTCTCATTTCATGCACGCGGGCAGCCACGGCATAGGCTTCTTCGTAGTCGGAATACGAGGAAAGAACCTGTAGCTTGCTTCCCTCTTCCTTCTCCGAATAGACTTGTTTCGGTATCTGGGCGGTGTTCTTCCGGATCAGGCTGTTGGCCGCATTGACGATATTTTGGGTAGAACGATAGTTCCGCTCCAGCTTGAAGATCTGGCAACCCGGATAGAGCTGCTTGAACTGAAGGATATTGTCGATATTGGCTCCGCGGAATGAATAGATACTTTGTGCGTCGTCGCCCACCACACACAGGTTACCGCGCCCTTCGCACAGGCGTTTCACAATCAGATACTGGGCGAAGTTGGTATCCTGATACTCGTCCACCAGCACATACTGGAAATAATCGCGATATTTTTCCAGCACGTCCGGATGATCCCTGAACAACAGGTTCGTCAGCAACAGCAGGTCATCGAAATCCATCGCTCCGGCCTGCTGGCAACGGTTCTGATAGCGGGCATAAATATCGCGCACCAGAGGGATCTTGTTTCTCAGGTCATCTTCTATCAGCTGCTTATTCTGTTCATAAGCCTTATACGTGATCAGCGCATTCTTGGCATTCGAGATGCGGCTCTGTATCATCCCCGGACGATACACCTTGTCGTCCAACTGCATTTCCTTGATGATCGACTTGATCAGGTTCTTCGAATCGGTCGCATCATAGATCGTAAAATTGGAGGTAAATCCCAGTCGCTCTGCCTCCCGCCGCAAGATACGGGAAAAGATCGAATGGAATGTGCCCATCCAAAGCCGGCGGGCAGTTTCTTCTCCCACAATCCCGGCAATACGTTCTTTCATTTCCCGGGCAGCTTTGTTCGTAAATGTAAGGGCTAAAATACGATGCGGGGCAAAGCCTTGCTTCAGCAACCAAGCTATCTTATAGGTCAGCACCCGCGTCTTGCCAGAACCGGCTCCCGCAATGACCAGGGCCGGACCATCCAGATAAACCACGGCTTTCTGCTGACTTTCGTTTAATTCTTCCAGATATTTTTCCACTATACATCTTTGTTTCAAATATGCAAATTTACATAAAACTCCCGAATGAGAAATACTGCCATCCATTTTTACGCGGATCGGCAGTCCAAGAAGCCTTCAGCCGACTCATCATTTTTTCCCCGCCTTTATTGAATTATTGGAAAGAAACCGGTACTTTTACCCTGTTTTTACTTAAAATAGCAACACTATGATTTGTTTTCCCAACGCAAAGATTAACTTAGGGCTCAACATTGTTGAGAAACGCCCGGATGGTTATCATAACATCGAAACGGTATTTTATCCGATCCCCATAAAAGACGCTCTCGAAATAACCGAAGCGCTGGCCACCTCGTTTACGCAGACCGGTATTCCGGTGGATGCTCCGGCCGAAAAGAACCTAGTCATGAAGGCGCTGCGGGCCATCAGGCAAAACTACACGGTGCCCGAGCTGCAAATCGGACTGCTCAAGGCCATTCCTTTCGGAGCCGGCTTGGGTGGCGGTTCTGCCGACGCGGCTTTCATGCTGAAGCTGGTCAACCAATTTGCGCATCTGCAAATCAGCGACGATGAGCTGGAACGGATCGCTTCGACCATCGGTGCCGACTGTCCGTTTTTCATCCGCAACCAGCCGGTGTTTGCCACTGGCATCGGCAACGTGTTCCAGCCCGTCCGGCTATCGCTGGCAGGATGGCACCTCTGTCTGGTCAAGCCGGATGTAGCAGTCTCTACGGCAACTGCTTACGCGCAGGTGAAGCCTTCCCGTCCGGCTGTCTCGCTCTGCGAAATCATCAACCGCCCTGTCAGCGAGTGGAAAGACCTGATGGTAAACGATTTCGAAGGCAGTGTCTTCCCGGCTTTCCCGGCCATCCAGTCTGTTAAGGAAAAACTTTATGCGGCAGGAGCAGTCTATGCTTCCATGTCCGGCTCCGGCTCGTCTGTCTTTGGTTTATTCCCATCAGAAACCCATCTGAAATCGCTCTTCCCCCATTGCTTTGTCTGGGAAGGAGAATTGGCATAGGGTGGGAAATCGATTCAATTGGTTTCGGAATATATGCAGATGAGGGAGATATATTTGCGTATTCAGATAAGAAATCATATCTTTACAAACAATTTTGCATTAAAATAGATTTCTATACTGACAATACTTCGGTAAATTTTTACCGATAAATTAAAATTAAACATAGAATCGGCAT
>ERZ836877.2557-NODE-2557-length-23216-cov-5.607012_pt1 | contig 23216 bp, 20 predicted proteins | sample MGYA00519469_ERZ836877 | MGnify/ENA primary metagenome ERZ836877 (study PRJEB31850, sample SAMEA3708809) | human gut metagenome | biome: human gut; feature: human-associated habitat; material: faeces | place: China | collected 2014 ... | reverse complement strand
GCACCGAGGCTTCCGGTACCGGCAACATGAAGTTCATGCTGAACGGTGCCATCACCCTGGGCACCCTGGACGGCGCCAATGTGGAGATCGCTGATGCCGCTGGCCACGAGAACGAGATCATCTTTGGTATGCTGACCCCCGAGGTCAACGCACTGAAGGGCATGGGCTACCATCCTGGCGCCTTTATCAACGGAGACAACACCGCGATGGCCGTGCTGGACTTCCTGGAGAAGGGCTGGAACGGCGAAAACTTCAGCGAGGTCACCAGCAACCTGCGCAATGCTGACCCGTACATGGTCATGGCGGACTTCAAGGATTACCGCCGTGCCCAGCACGACCTGCAGCAGCTGTACCGCGACAAGCAGAAGTGGAATCACATGAGCCTGAAGAATATCGCCAACGCCGGTATCTTCAGCGCCGACCGTTCCATCATGGATTATGCGCGCGACATCTGGGGTGCTACTCCCGTCAAATAATCATATCTTTTGATTTTTGCCGTGCCCCGTGAGGGGTACGGTTTTTTATTATCCAAAGCGAGGACAACTATGTCTCACACCTATTACAACAGCCTGGATACCGCCTGCAAAACGCCTTTTGGCGCGGTGCCTGCCGGGCAAGAGGTCACTTTTCGCCTGACGGTCCCGGAATCCCTGGGCTATGTGGACCCCCACCTGGTGCTGACCAAGGACCGCGAGGCTCCCGTGCATTACCGCATGGAGTTCGCGGGCCAGACACCCCAGCAGAACCACTTTGCCTTTACCATCGCCCCCACCACGCCGGGTCTGTACTTTTACCACTTTGACCTGTACACCGATTTCCGCCGCATCTACCGCGATGCCGGCGGCGAGGGCGTGCTGAGCTGGACCGATGGCACCGACTGGCAGCTGACCGTTTACGAGCCGGATTTCAAGACACCGGACTGGATCAAGAACGGCACGATGTACCAGATCTTCCCCGACCGCTTTTGCGAGGGCAAGCCCGGCAAGCCGATGCCTTTTGCCGACCGCATCTACCGCGAGGACAAGACCGGCGAGCCCTACTTTTGGCCCACCGAGCAGCAGGAAGGCTACCTGAACATGGACTATTACGGCGGCGACTTTGCGGGCATCCAGCAAAAGCTGCCGTACCTGCGCGATTTAGGCGTCAGCTGCATTTACCTGAACCCCATCTTTGAGGCCCACGCCAACCACCGCTACAACACCGCCAACTACCTGAAAGCCGACCCGCTGCTTGGCACGAACGAGGAGTTTGCCGCCCTGTGCGCTGCCGCTGCCAAAGAAGGCATCCGCATCATTCTAGACGGCGTGTTCAGCCACACGGGGTCGGACTCGGTCTACTTCAACCGGGAGGGCCGCTATGGCCCGGGCGGTGCTTATCGCGATCGCAATTCACCCTATCGCAGCTGGTACGACTTCGACTCCGGCTATCCCAGCGGCTACCGCTGCTGGTGGGGCTTTGAGACGCTGCCCGAGGTGCAGGAGGACTCGCCCTCCTACATCGATTTTGTCTGCGGCAAGGGCGGCGTTATCGATACCTGGCTGGGGCTGGGGGCTTCGGGCTTCCGGCTGGATGTGGCCGACGAACTGCCCGACGCCTTTATTGAGCGCATCCGCCAGGCCGTCAAGGCTCACGGTGAGGACAAGCTGCTGATTGGTGAAGTGTGGGAGGATGCCACCACCAAGGAGGCATTCGGCCGGCGGCGCACCTACCTGCTCGGCAAGGGGCTGGACGCCGTGATGAACTACCCCTTCCGCAATGCGGCGCTAACCTTTGTCACCGGCGGCGACGTGCACGCGGTGGCCGAGCAGATTTTGAGCATCTGCGAGAACTACCCTGCCCCGGCGCTGAACTGCGCGATGAATTTCCTATCCACCCACGATACCGAGCGCGCCATCACCGCCATTGCGGGTGAACCCGCCAACGGCCGTGACCGCTACTGGCAGAGCAGACGGCGCATCCCGGCCGAGAAAATGGACGATGCCATGCGCAAACTGCTGCTGGGCTACGCCATGATCTTTACACTGCCCGGTGTGCCCTGCATCTACTACGGCGACGAGATCGCCATGCAGGGCTACCGCGACCCGTTCAACCGTGCGTTCTTTGATTGGAACAGCACCGAGCAGCGGCTGCGTGGCCCGCTGAAAACGCTGGCCCACCTGCGCAAAGGCTGCGACGCCTTCGACGGCGGGCGGCTGGAGATCGTGCGGGCGGACACCGATGTGCTGCACTACCGCCGCATCGGCAAGACCCAGACCGCCGAGATCATCCTGAACCGCGGCCCCCACCTGATCGCCGAGCTGGCCTTTGGCAAGTACGCCGAGGTGAACCCCGGTGGCTTTACCGTGCTGGTGGAGGAAAACCACCCCGAACATGTGGGGTATTTCTCCATTTACTGATTTTTAACGATTTATAAGCAAAAAACATCCGCTTACCGCGTGACAAAACGCACGATAAGCGGATGCTTTTATTTTTTATGTTCGCGGCCGGGCAGCGGCAAACTGCACACCAGCGCAATGCCCAGGGCCAAAGCCAGGGCGATTTTTAAGGTTTCCACACCTTTGTTCAAAAACAGCGTGCGGTCATCCCGCAGGAAGTAATAGGCGGTGTAATAGATGCCCGCCCCCGGCACCAGCGGGAAGATGCCCGGCAGCAGAAATACCGTGACCGGGGCCTTGTGGTAGACCGAGAAGAACCGTGCACAGAGCGTCAGCGGCAGCGTGGCGATGAGCACCGCAACGGGCGCGCTAACGCTCAGCAGGTCGTAGCAGAGGATGTAGGCCATCCAGCCCACCGCGCCGGTCAAGCCGCCCGCCAGATAGTGCCGCTTGGGCACGTGGAAGGTGATGCCAAAGCTGATGGTGGCCACCACCGCCACCACAAACTGTGTAAGGTAGTTGGTCCAGAGGGGCGTACTCATACGGCCACCCCCAATCCGTGCATAACCAGCCAGCCCAGCACCACGCCGCAGGCAATGCTGCCCGCAATCAGCACCGCATCCAGCAGGCGAATGGAACCAGAGAGGTAGTCGCCGTTCAGGATGTCGCGCACGCCCATGGTCAGAGCGACGCCGGGGGTCAGCACCATCAGCGCACCGATGATCGCCGCATTGGCACTGACGGCGGGCAGTGCCGCCTGCACCCCGACCGACCACACCGTGCAGGCAAAGGCCGCCACAATATCGGTAAAGATGCGGTTGATCTTATGCTGGCCGAACCACTGGCAGATCAAAATTTCCAGCAGGCCCGCCACGGTAGCCACGGCGGCGTCCAACGGTGTACCTCCAAAAAGGTAGGCGAATCCAGCCGCGCCGACGATGCAGGCCAGCCGCTCGCCCGCCGGCGAAGTGCGGGGCACAGACTGTGCCTGCTGCAGGCGGGCTTCGGCTTCCTCGACCCCCAGCCGACCGGCGGCCAGCTCACGGGAAAGCTCGTTGATGGCTTCGACCCGGCCCAGGTGGATGGACACTGACGGCACATGGCGGATGAGACTGACGTTGTGGGTGCTGCCCATGGATGCTGACGCGAAGATGCCGTTTGTAAGCACATAGACATGAAAGTCCCGCACACCCAGGCTGTGGGCCATGATCTCCATCGTCTGCTGGACGCGAAAGACCTCGCCGCCGTTTTCCAGCAGGGTCTGCCCGGCGTCCATCACCAGGTCAGCCGCCCGTTCCAGCAGGTCATTCTCCACGGATATTCTCCCGTACAGCGTTAAATTCCGGGTAATGGGCGTACAGGTGCTTGGCGATGGCTTCCATCAGCAGGTAGTCATGCTCCGAGTCAATATCAATGATGCCGGTGTCCATCATAACGCTGACGCCGAACTTAGAGTGCCACAGGATGGGGTCCGGGTTGTCCACCAGAAAGGCGCGGCGGATGACGTAGATGGAGGCGTTGACATCGTAGACCTCAGGGGCCTGCTGGCGGCCGGTGAACTGGCTCTCGATGACCATCTCGGCGTGGTCGCCCACAATTTTGAACATGTTGAACCAGGGGTTGCGGCGGGCTTCGCAGACGCTGAAGATGATCTGCAGATCCTCGCGCTCCTGCGCTTTGGCAAAGGCGTTCTCGATGTCCTGCTCCGTGCGCAGGGGGCTGGTGATGTCCAGGTCGATCATAGCGTCGTAGGGCTTGCCGGTGCGGGCCTCCATACGGGCAAAGCTGTCCTTGTAGACCTCCACTTTGGGCACACGGTCGCCGCCCAGCTCAGCCCCGCGGGGCAGGTAGATGACCTCGGGGTATTCGGCAGCCACCAGCTTGGCCAGGTCCTCGCTGTCGGTGTTCAGGGCAATGTCCACTTCCAGTTCGGGGTGGTTTTTGATGAACAGTTCGGCGGCGCTCAAGGAGTAATAAACCAGCGGTTTACCGCAGAAATTTTTGAGATTTTTGTTTTTAAAGCCTTTGCTGCCTGCACGGCCGCAGATGGTGATAAGCAGACGTTTCATATCAGTGTTCCCCCAAAGTCAGTTTCAGGACATCCAGCGCCAGCGCGGGCGGGTTGCAGCTTTGCTGTTCGTCGCCCAGGGCGTAGTCAGTAAAATATTCGATCTCCCGCTCGTAGCGGCGGTTGACGTCCTCTTCATAATGCTGCACGGTGCCGTCGGGCAGGGTCAGCGTACCGGCGCCAAAGTCGGCCAGATAGCTGCCGTCGCGGCAGAAAAGTTCGATGCTGCGCCGATAGCCGCGGCCGAAATAGTCAAGATGCACCTCGGCCAGCAAGGTGGGATACTTGGCGATATAGACCGACAGATCGTCGGAGTCGATCTCCAGATCCGAGTAGGTGCCCTTAAAATTGTACAGCTGCTGCGGCACGCCGAACAGGTCCACAAGGTAATCCCACTCGTGGATGAGGTCGATGGTGACGCCGCCGCCCAGCGCCTTGTGGGCGCTGTAGACCGTGCGGTAGTCGACACCCGGCCGCCAATCCGGCAGGTAGCTGGAGCAGATGACCCGGGCGCAATAGGGGCGCAGCGTGGGCAGCAGATCTTTGAGGGCCAGCATCACACCGCACCAGCGCATGGGCGCGGCCACGTAGGCTTTCTGGTTCTCCGGCAGGCAGTCGGCCAGGTTCAAGCCGGTCTGCTCGGCAGAAAAGATCGGTTTTTCGATAAAAAGTGCTTCACCGCGGCCCTTCACCTGCCGCAATGCCTCGACATGCAAGCTGGTGGGGTTGGTGATAAACACCATATCATACCGGGCAGGCGCGGCGGCCAAATCGGTGTACTGGGCGTGCAGCAGCTCAGCCACGCCGTCCCGCAGGGGGCGGTGCAGGTCACTGCGCAGGGCATCGGCCTGCAAGGTCCAGCCGCGGTCGGTGCAAAGGTTATGCAGGTTTTTTAAGTGGCGGGTGCCGATGGAACCCAACCCCACAAACAGCGCGGTGATGGTGCGCATGGATCAGGCCTCCTCGATTTTGTCCATCAACTGGATGGCCGCCAAATCCTTGGTAAAGCTCCAGCGTGGCGTCTCAGTGCCCTTCAGCACGCCAAAAAAGTTCGTCAGTTCGTCCACATAGGCGTTCTCAACGATGTTGTCGCTGTAGCGGCTGTCATGCTCAAAGCTGGCGTAGGTGTTCACAGGCTGCTTGTCGCCGTCCTTGAACTCGTACAGGGCCTTGGGGTTCCCCTCCCAGAAGAGGTGGATGCCGTCGCCGAAGCACTCAAAGCTGCGCACAGCCTTGCGGCTGACCACATCCGCCGCCAGCACACCCTGCACGCCGCCCTTGTGGCGCAGCAGCAGGGTCACGCAGTCTGGGTACGGCAGGCCCAGGTCGCTGATGGTATCCTTCTGCACAGTTACAGACTCGACATCCCCGAAGGCATCCAACAGCCAGGGCAGGTCGATGCCGAATATCTCGCGCACACCGCCGGTACGGGCATTGCCCACAAAGAAGTTTTTGTAGTTTTCCCAGGGGTGCCAATCCGGCAGATACTGACCGATGTGGTAGATATAATGCACTGGCTTGCCAAAAGCCTGCACCTGCTGTTTGATGTACTGCGTTTCGCGGCGGTACAGCATGGTGGAGGAGAGGAACAGCGGCAGGTTTTTGGCGGCCGCCTTGGCCATGTTCTCGGCGTAGCCGTCCCCTACCAGGTTCAGCTCGGTAAAAACAGGCAGGTCGTTATCCAGCAGTTCGCCGATGACCGCAGCGTGGGAGAGCGGCGCGGTGCAAACCAGAGCGGCGTCCGGGTGCTCGGCGGCCACGGCCTCGGCAATGGTGGGATAGGCGGCATCCGCCAGGCCCAGGGTGCAGGCCTCGGCACGGCGGGCCTCGGCGGTATCCACGCCCACAATGTGGAGGGCGGCGTCAATGCCTTTGGACAGGCGTGCGCGGCGCTTGCCCATACTGCCCAGACCAACGATCAGAAGTTTCATACCAAAACGCTCCTTTGGGGGTCAAATTCCGGCACAGGGCCGTCATAAAACATTTTAGGCTTTGAGAAATCAAAGTTTTGCAGCACGGTGCAGATCTTGCCGCTGGTGTCCCCGCCGCCGTAGGGGCTTTGGGCCGTGGCGGCGGTGGCGGCAAACTCCGGACTTAACGCGCGGCGCAGGGCGGCTTCAATGACCGGTTCCTCGGCATCACAGCACAAAACGTTGGCGCAGATAGCGCGCCCCGCCTGGCGCTGGCCGATATTGACGGTGGGCACCTTAAAGGTCGGTGTCTCCACCACGCCGGAGGAGGAATTGCCCGCCACCAGCGCGGCGTACTGCATGGCCGAAAGGTACCGCCGCAATCCCAGGCTTTGGATGAACCCAGCGTGGTCGGGGTGTTCGGCGGCAAAGCGCTGCATGCGGGCCGTGCAGATCTGCCCGCCTGCGTCGGCGTTAGAGCCGGTGATGAGCCAGTAGACGCCGGGCACGGCTTCCATAGCGGCGCAAAGGGCTTCACTCTGGGCGGCAGGCGAGCCGGCATCGGCAGAAGTTTCGGGGTGGTAAGTCACCAGCGCAAAGGGCTGCTGCAGCGGGAAGCCTGTGGAGTTGCACAATTCTTCCCGGCTCATTTTGGGCAGAGTGCGGATGTTCTCGTCGCCCAGGCCGCCCACGCAAAACACCGTTTCGGGAGCTTCGCCCATACGGACCAACCGGGCGGCGCTATCAGCGCAGGACGGGAAATGCACCGCTGCCATTTTGGTGATGCAGTGGCGGTAGTATTCATCCGCCGCGCCAAGGGTCACGTCCCCGCCCGAAATGTGGGCGATGGGGATATGCCGGGCCGCCGCAGCGGTGGCTGCCGCGAAAATTTCAAACCGATCGCCCAGCAGCAGCACGGCATCGGGACGGTGGGCGGAAAAGTATGCGTCAAACACGGTAATGGTGCGGGCAATGGTCACGGCCACCGGCTCGTTCTCATCGCCCACAAAAATCGGCAGGCGGGCCGCGATGGGTACGCCGTCAGCTTCGATCTCCCGCACTGTCTCGCCCAAACGCGGGCAGAGGTGCGCGCCGGTGGCTACCAGCTGCAATTGCAGCGTGCTGGACGCCGCCAGCTTTTGCACCACAGGGCGCAGCAGACCGTATTCCGCCCGCGTGGCGGTCACTACACAAATCGTGCGCATAAAACCTCGTTACAGCTCGATTTTTTCATCCTCGGCAAAGTCGCGCTTGGCGGCTTGGCCCAGCACTTCGTACCAGCGCATGGGGGAAATGCCGTCCCCGGGGCGCTTGGTGGTCAGGTTCTCGGTGGTAAAGATCTCCCCTGCCTTGATGGCGCGGGCAGCCACGATGCTTTTGCGGGCCACTGTTTTGTTGGGGGCTTCGCTCTCGGTCAGGTGCTTGTGACCGTCGCCCAGGGCGGCTTCCACATGGCGCACCGCGTCCACCATAGCCTTGAACTCGGCAGGGTCTAGGCTGGCTTTCTGGTCGGGGCCGGGCAGGGATTTATCCAGCGTGAAGTGCTTTTCGATCACCTGCGCGCCCAGCACGGCAGCGGCGACGTCACACTCCCAGCCGGGGGTGTGGTCGGACAGGCCCACCGGCAGGCCGAACTGGTCGAACAATTCCATCATGGCGGTGAGGTTGGCGTCCTCGTAGGGGGTGGGGTACTGGGTGTTGCAGTGCAGCACCGTGACCTCGGGGCAGCCGCCATCGTCCAGGATGCCCAGGGCGTCGGTGATCTCATTCAAGTTGCTCATGCCGGTGGAAAGCAGCACAGGGGTGTGCAGCTTGGCCACTTCCTCGAGATACGGCAGGTTGGTGATCTCTCCGGAGGGCACTTTAATAAGCGGCAGGCCCAGAGTGCCCAGAAACTGCACACTGGGGATGTCAAACGGCGCAGAAAGGTACTGGATGCCGATGGAATCGCAGTATTCTTTCAGCTCTTTATGCCCCTCGAAGGAGAAGTGCAGCTTGCGGATCATCTCCAGCTGGCTTTCGGCCGCATCGGTGGTCTGCTTCTGGTACTCAGCCTTCTCGGCGAATTTGCTCACGACCAGTTCGGGCACAGCGGTCTGGTACTTTACAATGTCCGCGCCGCACTCTTTGGCGGTCAGGGCCAGTTTTTTGGCCATTTCCAGGTCGCCGTTGTGGTTGACACCGGCCTCGGCAATGATGGTTACGGGCATCAGGGTGCCTCCTTTACTGCTGGCTTTCCAGCTTGCGTCTCATTTTTTCCAGTTCTTCCAGCTGGCCCATATCCATCCAGCTGCTCTCACTGATGGGATACACGCCCACCTTCTCGCCAGCGGCGCGGTAACGCTCGATGACATCGGGGAAGCCGATTTTCTCGCCATCGCGCATCTCCTCCACCACGCGGGGCTCCACCACGTAGACGCCGGTGTTGGTCAAGAAGTCCAGCTCCGGCTTCTCGCGCATGGCGGCAATGCCGCCGTCCTCGCCCAGTTCCACCACGCCGTAGGGCACGGTGTAGTGCTTGAAGGCACAAACCATCGTGACCAGGTTGCCGTGGGCCTTGTGATACTCGTAAATATCGCCGAAGTCCACATCCAGCAGCGTGTCGCAGTTGGTGAAGAAGAAGGGCGACTTCATCTTGCCTTTCAGCAGGCAAAGGCCGCCGCCGGTGCCCATAAATACATCCTCGTCGGCGAAATTGACGGTGTAATCCTTTTCCAGTTCGCCAAAATAGCTTTTGATCATGCCGCGCTTATAGTTGACGATCATGGTGAAATCGTGGCAGCCAAAATCGCGGAAGCGGTCCATAATCAACTCAGCGATGGGCTGCTCCCCTACCGGGATCAGCGGTTTGGGCAAAATTTTGGTGTAGGGGTACAACCGGGTGCCAAGACCGCCTGCCATCATAACGACGGGGATGTCGGCGCGTTTGCGGTTGTCCACATCCTCGCCCCGGGCAAAGACGATGTCGGTGATGACGCCGCGCTTGTTGAGGATGGGCAGTGCGTCGATGCAATGCTTTTGCAGCATTTTGCGGGCTTTACCGCGCTCCGACACCGGCAGGCTGAGGGGATGGTAGTTGGCGGCGTTATCCACTGTCTGGTCCGGCGTGCCGCCGCGCAGGAAGAATTTGCGGATGTCGCCATCGGTGATAACGGCTTTCAGCTGGCCTTCCGGCGCGATGAACAGGATGCGCTGGCCGGTCTCGTCCAGCTTGCGCAGGGTCTCCAGTACCGTGGCAGTAGGCTCGATAAACAATTCTTCTACTTTGATCAAGGGTCAGCCCCCTTTCGGGCGGTTATTTTTACAGTGCCAGCACGGCCTGGCAGACGCGCTCGCAGTCCTCCATGCTCAGGTTGGTGGAGCAGGGCAGGTTGACGATGTACTTGCGGTAATCCTCGGCCTTGTCCAGGGCGTAGGCCTCGTTGCGGGGGTAGTCGGCCTGCTCATGGATGAGCGCCCAGACCGGGCGGGTCTGGATATGCTGGGCCTGCAGCTTTTCAATGACGGTGTCACGATCCAGGCCGGAATCCTTCAGGTACAGGCTGAAGAACCAGTGGTTGGAGCGGCACTCTTCTTCGCGGAAGGGCAGGATGTGCAGACCCTTGACGCCGTCCAGGGCGGCGACATAGTGGTCGTACAGTTCCTTTTTGTGGGCGATAAAGCCCTCCAGCCGTTCCAGCTGGGCCAGGCCCAGGCAGGCCTGTACGTTGGTCATGCGGTAGTTGTAGCCCACCTCGTCATGCAAAAATTGCAGTATGTCGGCCTTGGCCTGGGTGGAAAGGTGCTTGGCGTGCTCGGCCCAATCGGGATGATTGGAGACGACCGCGCCGCCTGCGCCGGTGGTGATGATCTTGTTGCCATTGAAGCTGTAGCAGCCGATATCACCGATGGTACCGGCAAACTTGCCCTTGAAGGGGCCGTCGATGCACTGGGTACCCAGGGCCTCGGTAGCGTCCTCAATCAAAATCAGGCCGTAGCGGCGGGCGATGGCCATCAGGCGGGGCATATCGGCCATGTTGCCGAAGACATGCACAGCTTCCAGCGCCTTGACATGGGCACCGGTGGTCTTGTTGTACAGTTTGCCGTCGCGCAGTTCGCAGTGGTTGGCGCAGAAGTCCTCAACAGCGTCGGGGTCGATGCAAAGGCTGTCGTCGCAGCCGATGAAGATGGGTTCAGCGCCGACGTAGCGGGTCAGCGGGTTGACAGCGGCGATGAAGGTCAGGGTCGGGACGATGACTTCATCCCCGCGGGTAATGCCGGCAGCCATAGCGGCCAAATGCAGGGCGCTGGAACCGGCGTTGCAGGCCACGGCGCGGGGCATGCCCACGTAGTTGGCCAGCGCTTCCTCAAACTCGGTGACTTTGCCGCCGCTGGTGGAGACCCAGCCGGAGGTGATAGCCTCGCTGGCAAGCTCTGCTTCGCGGGGGCCGAAATTCGGGACAGAAAGCGGAATAAATTCAGACATGATACTGCCTCCCAAACACGCGGGGCGGTGGAGCCTGCCGCGTGGCATAGTTACAAAAACATTCTATTTTATTATACCGCATTTGGCTGTGTACGACAAGTAGCAAACGAAAAACAGGCGGCTTGCCTCGCACAAACCGCCTGTAAAATGTTTGATTTTAAAAGCCGATATGGTAAGTCATAATCGGCACGTTGTAAGAGACTCCCTGCATCAGCCGCACCAGATAGCACACGCCGCTGATGATGTGCCAGCCCAGCGCCATGCCGCACAGTACGGTGCTGGCACTTTTGGGCTTGGCGAGTGCCTGCTTGAGGAAGATGCCCACCGATTCCAGCCAGAGCACCCAGAAGCAGATGAACGGCCCCCACCAGAGGTTGGCATGGTACAGCCGGTCGCCACCCTCCACCAGCAGCAGGGCTTCGGCCATGGCGACAGCAAACAGAAACAGGCTGAATTTATAACGAAAGCTGCCAAAAGCCGGCCAGCGCAGCAGCAGCGCCACCGCCGCCACAAAGGGCAGGGAGCGGAGCAGGCCCAGCAGCGCGGCCTCGTTAAAGACACCCCACAGCAAAGCGTGGCGGTCGAACTCGGTGGTGAAGATCAGCCGCAGACCGCTGCCTTCCTGGGTAAACAGGACGTTGGCCTCGAGGATGCAAAGCCCCACACCGGGGAAAACGCTGCAGCCCATCAGCACCTCATTGCCAATATTTTTTGTGCGGGTGCGTATGAAATCAGCAATCAGCAGCACCAGCAGCGCCGGGGCGAAAGCGAAGATCAGGTTTGCCTTAAAGGCGGTGGCTGCCGTTAAAAATGCCGTGTAAATCAGCCAGGTGCGCAGATCGATCCTGCCGTCGATCCCCTGCCAGGCGCGGTAGAACCACAGCACGGCCAGCAGCGCAAAGGGAGCCAGCATAATGTACGTTGTGTTGTGGTAAATTGTGCCGGTGACGGTGCCCTGATACCAGTAGCCGCCGCGGGGGATGTAGACCGCCTGGGCCAGGTTGACCACAAAGCTGGCCAGCAGCCGGGCGGGCAGGCTCCATTCGGGCAGGGCGGCCTTTAACCCCCAGGCAAACACAACCACAGCGGCCAGATGAAACACGGCCAGCAGCAGCGCAATGCCCAGCTTGCCGCCCACGGCATAGGCCGGGCCGATAAGCAGCGAGGTGGCCGAGTAGATCAGCCCGCTTTGGGCAAAGTGCAGATGCTGCCCCAGGTCGGAGGTATAGGGGTCCTCGCCCCGGCCGGTGGCACAAAGCTGCTGGTAATGCAGCCACACCATGGCCGCAGCAAACAGGGCCAGCGCCACAAGGCAAAGGGCCCACAGCAGCCGCTTTTTACGGGTTTGCGTCATGTAAGTTTGTACTCCTTGATTCAGCTTTGCAGCCGCAGCGTATCGCCCACGATGGGGGCGGTCTCCGGCAGGGTGACCAGCGTGCCGCCGTTTTCGGCCTTGGTTTGCGCCAGTTCTGCCAGGGGCTGGGTGTGCTCAGTCTCGGTACCGTCGGCGGCGCGGGTGGTGTAGGCAAGGGTGCCCGCCGGGTCTGCCTGTTTGGGCAGGTAGACGGTCACGCCGGTGACGGTGTCGAGGTTATCGTCCGCTGCCGTGCCCAGCCAGGAAATATCGGTGCGCTTATCGCTGCCTAGGGCAAAGCCTAAGCGGCAGACGGTTGCCTCATCATGGCTTTCGGCGCGCCAGAGAGCCAGGCTGTGGGCGTTGGTGTCGGTATCGGCATAGCGCAGGAAGAAGGCGTTTTCCGCCTCCAGGTCGCCACCCCAGACGGGGTAATCGGTCACGACAGGCGTTTCGGTGCCGGCAGCATCGGCCAGACCGGCCTCTGCGCCCTCGGCAAATACCGTATAAGCGCGGCCGCCTTTCTCATAGGAGCGGGCCGCCGAGCGCTGCCATACCACCGAGAAGGCCATGCCCGCCGCCAGCAGTACACTGCAGACCGGGCGCAGCTTTGCCCACCAGTTTTTGCCGCGCACAAAGCGCAGCAGCACCACAAACACCGAGACAGCCATCAGGCCCACGCCGAAGGACTCGACGGTCTGGGGGATGTAGCCATGGCGCCAATCCACGTTGATGCCGTCCTGATATTTGGGCGAAAGGCCAATCAGTAAGGACGGCGCAGACAGCAGTGCCAGCCCCGTCAAAAACAGCAGCAGGTTTTCCTTGCGGGTGGGCAGACGGTCCAGCAGGGCCAGTGCCGCCACCACGCAAATTGCCAGCGCAATGCCGCAGATAACATCCGAGGGCTGCACGTTGCTGGGTTTGATTTTGCCAAAGATCATGGCGTTGAGGGGGAACCCCGCCGACATCTGCATGACCCAGGTGCGCAGCACCGCAGGCAGATCAAAGTTTGGCGATACGCCGCCGATGTCGATGCCCTGCCCCTCCAGAATACCCGCGCGGCGCAGATTGTTGACAAGGCGCGAGCCCATGTTGAAGCCGAAGCTGACGACCTCGCCTGCCAGCGGGGCCACACATAGGCGCAGCGCGGGCAGCACCTTGCCGGAGCCGGTGTACAGCCAGGCCACGCCAAACAGCGCGGCGATGTAGGTAAAGCCAATTTCAAAGGTGCCGCAGGCCATGAACATGAAGAAGGCAGACAGCACCGCCCACCGCATGTGGCGGGTATCCTGCCAGCGCAGCATGCACAGGCCCGCCAGCAGCACCGGCAGCAGCGTACTTTGGGCCAGCGCGCCGTAGGAGTACATGCTGTTGCCCGTGGCGTCCTGCCAGAGGGAGAACATCATGGGCAGCAGGCAGAACGCCAGCGCACCCAGCTTTTTGCTGTGGGTGGCCTTGGCGGTCAGCCAGGCCGTCAGGGCGATATCGGCATAGGTCCAGGCCAGGATGTACAGCCGGTAGACCACCAGATCGCCCAGGAACCAGCTGTTGAGAGAGCGGACCGGCGGCGAGGAAAACGGCCGGAAGCGGGGGCTTTGCAGGGCCAGCTGGTTCAAAATTTCCTTGGCGTGAGTCAACACCACCTGCCACCAGGGAGTGTGGGTGATGTAGTAGTAGTTTTGCAGATTGATGATCTCGTCATCGCCGCCCAAGGGCGCGCAGGTGGTGATGCTGAGATACCACCACCCGAACACGAAGGACACCGCGCAGACCACAGGCAAAAACCAGCGGCTCCCGGTAATTTTTTTGAGGTTGTTACGCTCCATCGGTCATCCTTTCCCCAGCGGGATGTAGCACAGGGTGCCGCCCTCGCTGATGATGACATCGCTTTCGTCACAGCCCGCGGCGTTGATCAGCGCCTGCAGGGTGGGCTGCTGTTCTTCCTCGGTGTAGCCGTCCAGGTCCAGGTAGATGCCCGCCATGCCTTGGGCACACAGTTCGGCGACCATAGCCTCCGGCTCCAGCTCGCTGGTCGCCTTGTACCAGTTGTCGTTCTCGGTGCCGTAGCCTGCGCCGTAGCTGAATTTCAGCGTTTTGCTGTGCAGCGGGCCGCGTAGCAGCGTGTAGTCCCACATTTTATTCTGGGGGCCGTTCTCGAAGTTCTTCATGTAGGGCAGCTGGAAGATCATAGCGCCCTCCCCTGCCGCCGACTCGACCTCGGCCATAAAGTCCTCGTCCTGCTGCCAGGTCTCCTGTACGGATTCGTACTTAGGATTGTAAAGGCCCTGCTGCTCCCAGAAGCCGAAGACCAGCAGCACCGCCAGCACCGCGGCAAAGGCCGACCTGGATTTGCCGGTGCGCTGGGTCAGCCGCTTTTCTGCTGTAAGGCCCATGGTGAGCAGCGCAAAGAAGATAATGTACGGGCTGATGCGGTTGTACCCGCGGATGAAGCGGATAAAAATGCCGATGATGCTGCCAAAGCCGGCCAGGGTGGCCAGCAGCAGCGCCATAACGTTCAGCCGGCTGAGCAGCCAGACACGGTCGCCCAGTTCGGGGCGCTCGGTGCGGCCGGCCTTCCAATCCCAGTTACACAGCAGCATCAGGATCAGAAACAAAAATCCGATGATGCCCATGATGCCGAGATAGCCGTAGCTGTTCTCGTTGTACATGGGGCCTTCGTCGGTGGAGAGGATCTGGAAGTAGCGCTGGATCCACCGCGTCAGCTTGCCGATGCCAAAGCCGTTGGGCGAAAGCAGCAAGCTGCTGATGCGCAGGCTGTAGATGTCCGCACCCACCGGGCTGCGGTAGACGCCGTTGGTGATGGTGCTGCCAACCCCCACCAGCTTGCCCAGCACCATGGGGAAGAAATCCGGCACCATCCAGGCGACGATCTCGCCGATGGTGACCAGGCAGGGCACGGCGGGCTTCCAGGCGTGGTCACGCAGCATCAGGCAGAGGGCCGTAACGCAGAGGAAAAAGCAGGCAAAGTACGGGTAGTAGGCCGCACCGTTGTTGGCGATGCCCCAGGCCATAGCCAGAGCCAGCCAGTTGCGCTTATTTTTGAAGAAGCCTTTGCCGGGCTTGTTAAAATTGGGGTTCTCTGCGCACCAGAGGCAGAGCAGGACCGAGAACGGCACAAACTCCACGGCGGCCAGCATCATGTGGCCGCCCAGGCGCTGCTGCACATAGGCACACAGGCCGAAGGTCATGCCGAAGCCGTAGGACAGCCACCGGCGCATGCCCACCATGCGGAATACCGTATACCCGGCCAGCGCATTGGCAAAGGGGATGGCCAGGATGTACAGGTTGAACACCGTGCCGGTATCCTTGGTAAACAGGCCCACAAAGGCCACAAAAATGTCGTAGACAAGGTCATAATTCGGCTCGTAGGGGCTGGGGGCCTGGTAGAACGGCCACCCCAGGGAGCCGGTCAGCTCGCCAAAGCTGCGCTGGATCTGGCCCACCCAGTAGATGCCGTCGCCGCCGTAGAGCATGGGCACCTTCCAATCCAGCCGCCAGAGCTGGAAAAACCAGTATTCCGCCAGCACAACGCTTGCCAGCAGCACCACCACTGTCAAAGCTTCGCGCAGAATATTCTGTTTTTTATTCAGCATAGCGTTCCCTTCATTCCCCGCGCTGCATGGCGGCCACGTAAGCATCGCACACTTCAGCCGAGGGGCCGTCCCCACGCAGGTGGCCATGGTCGATCCAGATAGCGCGCTTGCAGAGCTGCTTGACCTGGTTGATGTCGTGGCTGACGAAAAGCAGCGTCGTACCGCCGGAAAGCATCTGTTCCATGCGGTCGTGGCATTTCTGCTGGAACATAAAGTCACCCACCGACAAAATTTCGTCGCAGGCCAGAATGTCGGCCCGCACCTCGGTAGCGATGGAGAAGCCCAAGCGGGCGATCATGCCGGAAGAGTAGTTTTTCACCGGCACATCGACAAAATCCCACAGTTCGGCAAAGTCGATGATGTTCTTGAAGTGCTCGTCCATATAGGCACGGTCATGCCCCAGGACGGCGCCGTTGAGGTAAACGTTCTCGCGGGCGGTCAGCTCCATATCGAACCCGGCGCCCAACTCGATCAGCGGGGCGATCTCACCATTGACCCGCACCGAACCTTTGGACGGGTACATCACACCGGCAATAAGTTTGAGCATCGTGCTTTTGCCGCTGCCGTTGCGGCCGATGAGCGCGACAGATTCGCCGGGCTCGATGGAGAAGGACACGTCCTGCAAAGCGTAGAACTCGTTAAAGAAAAGCTGATGTTTCAGCAGTTTTACGGTGTATTCTTTCAGCGTCTCGGTCTTTTCCTGTGCCAGGTTGAACCGCATCGAGACGTTATCCACCTGAATGATGGGCATAGGGGGAACTCCTTACAGATACAGAATAAAGTTGCGCTGCAGTTTGCGGAAAGCCGCCAGGCCTACCACCATCACGCCCACAGCACAGACGATGCAGGCAAACCAGGTGTTGGGGCCGGGCACCGTGCCGTACATGACCAGGCACCGCATACAGTTGATATAGTGGTACAGCGGGTTCAGCTTAACGATCGCCACCATAAAAGGCGGCAAAGCCGAGATGGGGTAAAACAACGGCGTGGCGTACATCCAGGCCATGGTAACGATGCCGTACAGGTATTGCAGGTCGCGGAAGTAGACCGCCAGCGCCGACAGCAGCAGCGCCATGCCGCAGGTGAACAGAAACAGCAGCACCAGCGGCGCCCATACCAGCAGAATGGTCAGGTGGAAGGGCGAGCGGGTGATGAGCATGACCAGAATGATGGCCGCCAGACTGAACAGCAGGTTAACAAAGCTGGACACCACACGGCTGATGGGGAAAATAAACTTGGGCACGTACACCTTCTTGATAAGGGACGAGTTGCCCAGCACGCTGCCCATGCCCATATTGGTGCTCTCGTTAAAGAAGTTGAACAGCGTGTTGCCGCAGATGAGATAGAGCGGGAAGTTCTCGATCTGGAAGCGGAACATATAGGAAAATACCAGCGTTTGCAGCAGCATCATCAGCAGGGGGTTCAGGATGCTCCACACATAGCCGAGGAAGCTGCGGCGGTATTTTACCTTGAGGTCACGGGTGACCAGCTCGCGGATCAGCGGCCGGTACTTGGAAAAGTTGTGCCAGCTGCCGCGCAGCTGGGCGGTGGTTTTACCTTGCATGGAAAAATGGCTCCTAGTAAAGTTTTGATTTTTTGGGGGCGGGCCGCGCCGCTTTGCGCCCATAGGGCGTCGGGCGCAGGGCTGCCGTTACTGTTTAAAGGGGGTATCCCCGGTCAGGCCGTCTGCGCGCAGCATGTTCTGCATCACGTCGATGTCGGCGCTGATGTCCATGGCATCGGCGGCAAACAGCTGGTCCAGCTGGGTCTCAAAGGCATGCACCAGCGTGTCCATCGTCTGCTCAATGCGGTGTTTGGACTCGGTGATGTTCTCGCCCTCGACGCCCTGGGAATCCAGCTCAGCGTAGGTTTGCAGCAGCTTCAGCGAGGTGGGCAGGTAGTAGTCCATGAACTTGCGCATGCGGGGCAGCTTGTCAGGGTCGGTTTTGGCCTGCTCAAAAATTTTGGCCGAGACAGCCTCCAGACGGCTGATCTTGTCGCTCATCTCCTCGTCGGGGATGGCATCGTTGACGCGGCGCAGTTCGTCCAGGATCTTCTGGTACCGGTCCTTGGTCTGCGCGGCCTCTTTGGCCGTTTGGGCCTGGGTCTCCTGCGTTTTGGCGGGGGCCTTGGGGGCAGTCGTTTCGGGGGCTTTGCCCTTGACCACCAGGCAGCGGCGCTTCATATCCAGGTAGGCGTCCGGGCCAAAGACACCGGCATCGATGCAGTTTTCCAGGTGCTTGCGGCACTTGTCATAGCCGCAGGGGATGGCAGCGGCAATGTCCTCGATGTACATATACTGCGAATCACCGACGATATTGGCGATCTTTTTGCGCAGGCGGTTGCCGGTGCGCAGCTTGTGGGCGCCGAACAGGCAGCCGATGCCGCCCGCCGCCGCAATCAGCATCGGCATGCTGTCCTCGATGAGCCAGCGCCAGTAGTAGCCGCCCTCGGCCAGCGCATCAGGCAGCCAGAAGATGCCATCCGGCAGGGCGATCAGCGCGCAGATCAGCAGCGCAACGCCCGCCACGGTCAGCGCCGTAGCGGCACCGGTCTTTTTGCCCTGCTTTTCGGCGGCCTCCACAGTCGATTGCGGCGGGACGCTGCGGCCATAAATGGGGGTGTTGGCGTCCGCGTTCCGGCTGGTGGACGTTCCGCTCTCGTCCACGCGGCGGAACTGGGCCTCGTAAACGGTCCGGCCGTCCGATCCGGTCGTGGTGCGGGAGGTATGGGTAAACTGGGATGTCCGCTGTTGGGCACGCTCCTCAAAGTCGGCCATCTTGCCCTCTTTCATCAGCTTGTTCATGATGATAAAGGCGATGCCGACAGGCCACATCCCGATGCAAAACGGGATGACGATGGCCCACCAGGGGAACTGGAACGGCTTGTCTGCCGGGCGGGACCGGTTGGAATATTGGTTTTGGTAGCGGCCGTCACTGCCGCTGTAGGGGTGGCCGGGGTCTGTGTAGCGCGGCCCCTCATCCTGATTCTGCATACGATGCTCCTTCTGCAATACTTTCCTTTTAGGCAATACCGCACAATTCTAAGTGCCGATATGGCATGCCACAGCCGCCGGAGCGGTGCTTAGGCCGTCAGGCTGGAATTGTGCGGCATTACCTTTTACGGCAGGTCGGCCAGCTGGCTCTGCATCTCCTCGCTGAGGTAGTAGGTGCTGCCGGGCTGATAGGGATTGTTTTTGCTGTAAGGCGTGTGGGTACACAGGTAACTGACCCACTTGTTGTAGCCCGAAACCGTCAGATGGATGCCGTCCGGCTGTGCGTAATCGGTGAGCAGGTAGCCGTTTTCGTCGCTGAACTCTGCGTTCAGGTCCAGGTAGTACAAGCCGCGCTCCTCGCACAGGGCCTTGATCTGCTGGTTGATGGGGCCGATGTGGTCCGGCGAAAGGCCGGGGGCGTCGTCCTCGACGGTCTCCTGCGTTGCGCACAGAATGGATTGCACGTAAAAGGTGGTATTGGGCAGCGCGGCGCGCAGCTCGTCCAGCATGCGGGCGTAGTAATTGATGAAGCTGTCCTCGTTGCCGGTCTGCACCAGGGCGTTGGTGCCCAGCAGGATGTAGAGCTTGGCGGGCTGGTTGGCGGCCAGCACGTCGAGGGCTACTTCCTCGCCGCGGTCAGGGTTGGTGACAGTGGTGCGGTTGACGATGGTGTTGGGGCTGATGCTGCGGTAGCCGCAGATGAGCGCACCGCCCACATCGATGTTGTACTCGTTGGCGCAGAAGCCTGCGGTGAGGGAGTCACCCAGGAAAGCGGCATCGGCAAACCAGCTGGTGCTCACGCGGCCAAACTCGCCCAACTGCACAGATTTTTGCGGTGTGGCGGTGTAGGTGTAGCCGGTATCGACGCTTTGCTGCTGCGGGCCGACGGTGCCCCAGTTGAGAGTCTGCACGGTGCCGCTGGTATCGCTGCTGTTGGTGCCCGCGTAGGGCAGCGGGGCCACCAGCTGGGTGGTGCCCGTTACTGCCGGGGCTTCGGGTTCGGTCTCGCCTTTCACACTTTTGGGCAGGATCAGCGTGATGATGCCGGACAGCACCAGGATACCCGCTGCCGTGCCCAAAAAGGCGGCACGGCGGCGGCGACGGCGCATTTCCCGGCGGCGGCGAGCAGCTTGCCTCCGCTGGCGGTCGGTCGGGGCCGGGCGGGGAGGCTGCTCAGGCGGCGGAGTGGGGCGTGCCCAATCCCCCTGCCAGGTATATTCAGTTTCGGGGCGCGGGCTGCGCGGTTCCTGCGGCGCTGGCATAGGCGTGCCCTCCTTTGTTTACAGATAGCTATGCAGTATTGATTATAGCACAACCCCTGTAAGAAAAACAGTAGGAAGAGGAAAGTTTTTTGTGTAGCCTTGGGATGCAACAAAAAAGCTCCCCTCAAAGGGAGCCTTTTTGTTACCGATACAACTTTTTCTGCTGCTGATGGGCTGCGATCTTGATATAGGCGGAACGCGGCAGATAGCGGCCCAAGGTCATGCCAGCGGCCACCAGCGGGCCGGGCACGATGATGGTCTTGCGGCGGTGGATGCCGTGCAGTGCGCATCGCACGCAGAATTCCGGCGTGATGCCCTTTAAGGCAAACTGCACGTTGGCCACGGCGTTGAACTCCGTGTTCACCGGCCCGGGGCAGAGGCAGCCTACATAGACCGGGCTGTGCATCTCCCGAAGTTCCTCGGCCACGGCGCTGGTCAGGCTGACAACATAGGCCTTGGTGGCGTAGTAGGCAGCCATGTACGGCCCGGCAGGCATCAGCCCCGCGCAGGAGCCGACGTTGAGCAGCGCGCCGCCCCCCTGCTCTTCCATCTGCCGGACGATGCGCTTGGTCAGGATGTGCAGCGCCCGGACGTTGGTCTCGATCATCTGCAGTTCTTTTTCCAAATCGGTCTGCAGAAACGGCCCGCAATCACCAAAACCGGCGTTGTTGATGAACAGATCGATGCGGCGGTCGGCCAAAGCATCCGCCAGACGCAGGCACTCGCTTTTGCGGGCCAGGTCGGCGGTGAAAATTTCACACTCGGTGGTCAAGCTGTTGGAAAGCGCCTGCAAACGGTCGGCCCGGCGGGCCACCAGCATCAGGTTATAACCGCGGGCAGAAAGCTGACGCGCGAACTCGGCCCCGATGCCGGAGCTGGCACCAGTGACAACAGCAAATTTAGGCATAGGGATGTTGCCTCCTTTTCTAAAAATGCCCCGGCGCGAAGCCGAGGCACTGTAAAACTGCTTAATGGTGACGGCCTACACCGCCGCCACGGCTGGAACCGCCGCCGGTGTGATAGCCGCCGGATGGACGGGAACCGCCAGAGGGGCGCGATGGACGAGAGCCGCCCGAACGGCCTGCGCCGCCAAAGCCGCCCATGCCACCGCCGGTGCGATAACCGCCGGTGCGATAACCACCGGGTCGCGGCCCACCGCCGGGGCGGGGACCACCGCCAAAACCAGGGCCGCCCGGCGGCGGGGGCGGCGGGGGCGGCGGACGCCGCGGCCGACGGGAAGCACGGCCCATGCTGTACCAGAACATATCACGGCCAACGCCACCACGGGGCCCTCCGCCGCGGGGCGGACGGGGCGGTCGGGTCAGCGTGGAGATGACCCAGATGATCAGGATGACCGCAATGATAACCATGATAAAGCCCATGATGTTGCTTTCTCCGTTTCTGCCAGATGTGTTGTTGGCTACGGACGAAGTATCCAGGGTCACACCATAGATGCCGCACAGCTTATCCGCAATTGCGGCCACGGTAGCGCACACGCCGGCATCGTAATCGCCGCTGACCCAGTTGGGTTCCATCTTGTCATCCAGGATCGTGCCCAGGGTGCTGATGGACAGGGCCGATTCCAGGCCGGTACCGCGGGTGATGTAGTAGTCATCCTCGCCGGGGGCCAGCAGGAGCAGCACACCGTTGTCCCTATCACTGGAGCCCAGGCCCCATTCGTTCAGCACGCTGTAGGCGTAGCCTTCCATGGTGGAGTTGCCGATGTACTCGGTCGTATAGACGCCGATCTCTGCGCCGCAGGTGCTTTGCAGGGCGGACGAGATCTCCGTAACATAGGCAATGGTATCCCGGGAAAGGATGCCGGCATAGTCGTTTACGGGGGTGGTTTTATCCACCTGGGGTGCTGCCGCAGCCGGCAGCGCCAGGACCACCACCGCAAACAAGCTGACCAGCACTGCCGCCAGGCGGCGCGCCAGTTTATTTGCAGATACGTTCATTTTCATTTTCCTTATCGTGTCACGGTTCAAAGGTCGGAATGTCCTTTACGCCCCACAGCGCAGCCTGCACCCCGCCGGGGAAGCCGGAGGCCAGCTTCAGGTAGCTGTCGGCTTCTTGATTATAGGCAGCGGTCTCGCGGTCCAGGATCATCTGGCTGGAAACAAAGCTGTCATACAAATCGGTCAGCTGCCCTTTGGCCTTGCTGTCCGCTTCGTCGGCGGCGGCCGTGTACAGGGTGTCGACGGCGGTGTACAGCTGCCGGTTCAGCGTGTACTGCTCGTTGGCATCTTTGCGGTCGGCGGCTTCGTTCCAGTTATCCAGCGCAGTCTGGGCGGCCTGCAGGTCCGCATCGTCGGTACCCACTACGGCAGATGCAATGCGGATGAGGCTGGCGGCGGCATCGGCCTGATTCGAAAAATCCTGCTGGATGCCGTTGCCGTAGTCATCGATCTGACTGGTGTAGATCTCGCTGGTCTCGCGCCACTGGCCTTTTAACTGTGCGCCGCCGATGCCCAGCACCGACGCCACGATCGCCACGGCCAGCACGGCCAGGGCGGCGGGGCGCTTTTTGGCCGCAGCGGGCAGCCTGGTCTCCGCCTCGCCAAAGACCTCCAGCTGGGGGCCTTTGATTTCGAAGCTCTCCTGTTGTTCCAGTTGCATAGTTTTATCCTTGTTATAAAATGCCGTTCGTTAGGGGCTCCCCCTGAGAGGGGGCCTTTCGAGTGGGATCCTTTTACGCGTTGATCTCCAGCAGTTTGCTGCGGAGCTCGCCTTCGATGCGGCCCAGCTCCTGCTCGGCGTTGGCGCGCTTGACCTTGCCCTCGGCGCGGATCTTGTTCAGCTCGTCCAGCGTCTCGATGAGCTGCTTGTTGGTCTGCCGCAGGGTCTCGATGTCCACGATGCCGCGCTCGGACTCTTTGGCAATATCGATGGTGCCCTGCTTGAGGGTAGCGGCGTTCTTGCGCAGCAGCTCGTTGGTGGCGTCGGTGACGGCGCGCTCGGCCTGCATGGCCTGCTGGCTGTGGGCGATGCCCAGGGCCAGGACCATCTGGTTTTTCCACAAGGGGATGGTGTTGACGATGGTGGTCTGGATCTTCTCGGCCATCATCGTGTCATTGCTCTGGATCAGGCGGATCTGCGGACCCATCTGGATGGAGACGTTGCGGGTCAGCTCCAGGTCGTACAGCTTCTTCTCAAAGCGGTCACACAGGTCG
>ERZ836877.2555-NODE-2555-length-23231-cov-3.039222_pt1 | contig 23231 bp, 14 predicted proteins | sample MGYA00519469_ERZ836877 | MGnify/ENA primary metagenome ERZ836877 (study PRJEB31850, sample SAMEA3708809) | human gut metagenome | biome: human gut; feature: human-associated habitat; material: faeces | place: China | collected 2014 ... | reverse complement strand
CGATATGGGGCTTAAATTTTGCACGCCACCTCCGGCGGCTCGCGGGGATAATATTGTTATCCGGGAATATAACGCATATTGATTGTCTGTATGGTATAGATGGACAAGCCCATGTTGTATAAATGCGCTTCAACACATTGCGTATCAGTGGACAATTGGTGACTTAGGCGTTTTTACCGGACAGCAATAATAAAAAAATCGGTGTGTCAGGAAATGCACGAATTCTGACACACCGATTTTGTGATTTCTGCGGAAGGGAAGTCACTCCTCCTTCTGACCAGGCTTGTCATCATCAGCCTGCTGCTTGTTGGGACGCGGACATGGAAGAGTGAAGACGAACTCAAGGCCCCCACCCTTGCGGTTGCGCACTGTGATGGAGCCACCCATTGTAATGATACTGCTTTTGACAATAGGTAGTCCGAGACCGGTACCACCCGCCTTTCGTGACCGCCCTGAATCCACACGGTAAAAACGGTCAAACAGATGCGGGATATGCTCTTCCCCAACGCCGGTTCCGTTATCGTAAAACGCAAATGTCATATAACGGTCGTTGCGTCCCAGAAGATCTATGCCCATTTCTGTACCTTGCGAATATGCGGCACTGTTTTTGATCAGGTTCTGGAGTACCGAATTAAGCAACCCCTCGTTACCGAGAATATTGCAATCCACAGGGATATTATAGTGGAAATCCATGCCGTGTATAATACCGGACTTCACTATATCGTCGGCAAGTGTGAATATTGTGGAATGGAAATCGATCTCCTTGATAGGTATGCTGTTGCCTGATTCGTCAAGACGTGTCATCGTAGACAGGTCGTTAAGCATGGACACAAGACGCTCCACATTAGCCTGCGCTTTCTCAAGGAAATGTGCCCGATCCTTTTCAGGCATGTCCGGCTGATTGATAAGCATCTCTATGTATGCCTTTATTATTCCTATCGGCGTTTTCAGCTCATGCGAGATATTATCCGTGAGCATTTTTTTCATGTTGTTTTTGTCCTGAGTGGCTTTCAGGGCGATAACATGCTCACGCTCACGCCTCACATTCGCCTGCATACGCGAATTGTAAATGGCGACAATCTGTCTTGAAATCTCGCCGATCTCATCGGAAGGAAAGTCTCCCATAGGAATAAAATCCTTGTCTGATGCGGCACGCTGTGCGAAATCATGCAGAAGCGTCACATTCTTGGCCTGATGGGACGTTGTGATATAAGCCAGAAGAGTACCCAACGCCCCGACAAACATAATTGAAATCCATATGATAGGATCGATCGACGCAGCCTGCGTGATCTTTGTTGAGCGCGGCACCGCCACACGTATGTCAAGTACGCCGTCGGCCGTAATACGGCTGGAATAGTAGTATAAATTTTTTCTTTCAGCTCCGAGATCCTTCTCCATCAGACGTAACAGACGCGTGCCGTCGCTTTGGCTCACACGTCCATGCTCGAAAGCTGCCTGGGGCACTGCATAGCGCCCTTCTCCAACTACCGCGATCTGCCTGCGCGAGCGCAAGTCATATACCTGTATGACAATATCAGACAGATAGGTATCATCCAGATATTTCTTTACGAAGGCTACCGTCTGCAACAGGTCGTTGACAGAGGTCTGTGCGTCGGCGATACTGGAAGCTGCCAGGTCAATACGCTCCACAATGTTCTCACGTCTGAACCTATGCTCTTCCCTCACTACTAGATAAGCGAACCCAAGCAGTACAGCCCAGATACAGGCCGCCGCAACCAGAAAAAGCCTCAGATGATATTTTATACGACGTTTCATCCGGCTGTAAGCACTATCAGTTCACTTCAGCTTTGAACCCGTATCCGAATCCCAACCGTGTGATAATATTTTCTCCATACACGCCAAGTTTCTTGCGCAGGCGCGCCACATTGGTATCAATGGAGCGGTTCGTGACCTGTGCATCCCAGACCTGGTTCATTATTTCCGCACGTGAGTGTATGCGCTCGCGGTGGTTGAGGAAGAAATGCAGCAGATCAAACTCTGTTTTGGTAAGCCCTATGTCTTTTCCGTTTATATAGCACACCTTCTCGTTGCGGTCGAGACGCAGGTTTTTGAACGTGATATCCGGCTCATAATGCGGCTTCGGGGAAGCCACAACCACTGGTTGCTGCTGCATGTAGCCTATGGGTGTGATCGACTGGGTACGGCGCAATACGGCGCGCACTCGGGCTATGACCTCACCGATATTGAACGGTTTGGTGATATAATCGTCAGCGCCTATGTTAAGCCCCATGACCATATCGTCTTCCCCGTCAAGGGCGGAACAGAAAATTATGGGCACATTCTCGATCACAGGGTTGTTGCGCACACGCTTGGCGAAATCGAATCCGCTCAGACGCTCCATCATTATGTCCACTATCATCAGATTGTAGACAGAAAGATCATAACCCAATGCGGTCTCTGCACTATCGGCGGTATCCACTTCATAGCCCTCCTTCTCAAGATTATACTTAAGAATCTCGCACCAGGACTCTTCGTCGTCTATAACCAGTATCCGAACTCTCATATTTGATTGTTTGTAATATTATTGATCCTATGAATTATCAACATACGATAACGTAGTCGCAATTGCTACTGCAACTTTGTTATCACGTTTGATGTTCTTTATTTTCTGTTATAAAGGTAATGAGAATATATGGTTTAAATACCGCTCGATATGTTAAACAACGTTAAATCGACATATCCGCCGAACAAACCGCACTCCCCGATGTTTTAAAGGTATAGTTACTATTTTTGCACTGTGTTTTTTCATGGTATTAGATTTAAGGTTAAAGATAAATTAAAACAGGCTGTCGTGAGACAGCCTGTTTTTTCTTGTTCCAAACCCTGGCGACGAAAGAATAGCGCCCGGGGCAGGGACTGTCAGAATTTCTGCATATCAACCAGATGGCGGTAATATCCGTTCATGGCGAGAAGCTCGTCGTGCGTGCCCCGCTCCACGATCCGGCCTTCATGCAGCACACATATCAGATCGGCGTTTTTGATAGTCGAGAGACGGTGGGCTATCACAATGGTCGTGCGGCCGTCCATCAGACGCTCCAAAGCCTCCTGCACAAGTTTCTCGCTTTCCGAATCAAGCGCCGACGTGGCCTCGTCAAGTATCAGCAGCGGAGGATTCTTGAGAATGGCGCGCGCTATGGATATACGCTGCCGCTGTCCACCCGACAGACGGCATCCCCTGTCACCGATGTTGGTGTCATACCCCTGCTCCGAGGCCATGATGAAATCATGTGCGTTAGCCACTTTGGCTGCCTTTATCACATCCTCCATTGTGGCGTTTTCCACACCGAAAGTTATGTTGTTGTAAAAGCTGTCGTTGAAAAGTATAGCTTCCTGGTTCACATTACCCATGAAAGAGCGCAGATCGTGCACCCGCATGTCGCGGATATCCACGCCGTCGACTTTAACCGCCCCCTTCTGCACATCGTAAAAACGGGGCAAAAGATCCGCCATAGTGGATTTTCCCGATCCCGACTGCCCCACCAGAGCCACAGTAGCACCCGCCGGCACATCAAGGCTCACATCGTGGAGCACTTCGTTGTCGCCATACGAGAATGTCACGTTGTCGTAGGTAATGCGTCCCTGCAGATCCTTTATCTCTTTCGGGTGAGCGGGATCCTTTATAGGGTTTTCGGCAGCAAGTATCTTGTCCACACGTTCCATCGAGGCCAGACCTTTCTGGATTGAATACATAGCCTTGCTCAGATCCTTTGCGGGGTTTATGAGCGAATAGAATATGGTCATGTAGAAAATGAAATCGGCCGCATCCATATGGGAATCACCCCCGAGGATGAGTGTGCCGCCGAACCACAGCACTATAGCCACTGCTATCGTGCCAAGGAACTCACTCATGGGATGGGCAAGCGCCTGCCTGCGGGCAATACGGTTGGAAAGGCGGTAAAACTCCTGGTTCTCCCTGTGGAACCGCTCCTCCACCTTCTCCTCGGCGTTGAAGGCCTTGATAATGCGCAGGCCGCCCAGGCACTCCTCGATGTTCGACATAAGCACTCCCCACTGGTTCTGCTGCGCGAGCGACTGCCTTTTGAGCGCCTTGCCCACACGCCCCATCACCATTCCCGCCAGAGGAAGGAGAATAAGCACAAACACCGTGAGCTTCCACGACAGAAGCACCATTATGGTAAGATATACGATGATGGAGATAGGGTTCTTGAACATCATGTCAAGCGACTGCATGATGGAGTTCTCTATCTCGGCTACGTCGCCGCTCATGCGTGCCATTACGTCCCCTTTCCGGGCTGCTGTAAAAAATGAGATGGGGAGTGTCACCATCTTGTCAAACACATAGTTGCGGATATCGCGCACTATGCCCGAACGCATGGGGATTATTATATACGAGCAGAGGTAAGTCACTCCCACCTTGAGACCGGTGAGGATCACGAGGGCCGCCGCCAGACCGGCAAGCGCCAGCGTGGGACCGGCAGTATTGATCGTTTCCTGTATGTAGTAATAGAAGTTGTTGAGCACAACATCCTTCGCATGGTTCCAGTCCCATGGCATAAAGGTATAATGCACGGTAGCGTCTACCTTGAAAAGCATTTTCAGGATAGGCACTATGAGGAAAAACGAGAATACGGTAAGGAACGACGCTAAGATATTGAAAAATATGTTGAGTATTACATATTTCTTGTATGGCGGCACAAAACGCCGTATTATCTTGATAAAATCTTTCATCTGCTATGCTGCGAAAACGGGAATATGCCAGTGTCAAAGGTAAAACCCACGGCATATTCCGGAATAGGTTGCAAATTTACGATTTTTTTTTGGCCACCGCAACACTAGCCTGAGTGCGGGCACACTTCCAGGCAAACCCTCCCCATCCGGATAGAAGTGAGGCGGTGTGTCAAATTCAGAATTTTGACACACCGCCAGATTATTATATGCTGAAAAAATCAGTATCTCACTTCACAAGGTCCATGCCGCGTCTGATAGCGGCCTCGTTTACAGGTATCAGATGATGGTGACGCTCCGGAAGGGCTTTCTTAAGACCACGCACCACTGCCTCCACGGGCACGTCGGGACGCATTTTGAGCAATGCCCCGAGCAGGATCATGTTGTAGCTTTTGGCCTGCCCCATCTCAATGGTGGCCTCCATGGCGTCGACAGGCACCACGGTTATGTCGGTGCGGGTAGGTGCGCGATGTATGCCGTAAGGATCATAGATGAGCACACCGCCCGGCTTCACTTTGCTCTCGAATTTGTCAAGGCTCTGCTGGTTCAGTATGACAGCCGTGTCATATGTGTCGAGCACCGGTGAGGAGATAGGCTCGTCGCTGAGGATAACGGTGACATTTGCCGTACCGCCGCGCTGTTCTGGGCCGTAAGAGGGCATCCATGTGACTTCAAGATTGTTTTCCAGAGCTGCATAAGCAAGGATTTTGCCCATGGAGAGCACGCCCTGTCCGCCGAAACCGGCTATGATAATTTCATCCTTCATGGTTCATTCAGTTTTGTCGGTGTCTTTGATATCGCCGAGAGGATAGTGGGCGAACATGTTTTCTTCCATCCATTTGTTGGATTTCTCGGGGCTCATCTTCCACCCCGACGAGCACGTGCCCACGATTTCCACAAACGAAGTGCCTTTCTTGGCGCGTGCGTTCAGGAAAGCCTTGCGTATGGCGGCTTTTGCCTTGCGCACGGCAGCGGTAGTGTGCACAGCCTGGCGTGTCACGTAGCATGTGCCGTCAAGGATGCTCACCACATTTCCGACACGCAACGGGAAACCGTTGAGATCCACGCGGCGCCCATAAGGTGTCGTGGCTGTCTTGGCACCCTCAAGCGTACAGGGGGACATCTGGCCTCCGGTCATACCGTAGATACCGTTGTTTATCATAATGATCACGATATTCTCACCGCGGGTGCATGCGTGGATGGTCTCTGCGGTGCCGATGGCGGCGAGGTCGCCGTCACCCTGATAGGTGAACACCACCTTGTCGGGATTGAGACGGCTTACGGCTGTGGCCAACGCGGGCGCACGTCCGTGGGCGGCCTCCACCCAGTCGCAGTCGATGTAATTGTAAGCGAACACCGCGCAACCTACCGGAGCGATGCCGATGGCGTGCTCCTCGAGGCCAAGTTCGTCAATAACCTCGGCGACGATCTTGTGTACTACGCCGTGGGAACATCCCGGGCAGTAATGCATTATATTGTCGTCAAGCAGGCGCGGACGTGAATATACCTTGTTTTCAGGCTTGATTATATCTTCGCGTTTCATGCTGGGAAAGTCTACTTGTTAATGAAATCTTTTTTCAGTGCGTCGAGCACTTCCTGGGGATTCGGCACGATACCGCCCATGCGTCCGAAATGGCATACAGGCACACTGTCGCTCACCGCCAGACGCACATCTTCTATCATCTGGCCGGCGTTGATCTCCACACAGAGGATGCCCCTGACATTGCGGGCGGCCTCGCGGATAGCGTCGTACGGGAACGGCCAAAGAGTGATCGGACGGATAAGGCCGATCTTAATTCCCTCCTTGCGTGCATCCTCAATGGCTTTGAGGCATATGCGCGCTATGGAACCGAATGCCACGATAAGATAATCGGCATCCTCGGTGTATCGGGCTTCGTAACGCACCTCGTTCTTCTCTATCTCGCGGTAAGTGCGCTGGAAACGCTCGTTGTTCTTCTCCATCACAGCGGAGTCAAGCTCCAGGGAAGTTACCACATTGCGTTTGCGGCCACCTTCACGGCCAGTGACTGCCCACGGGCACTGCTCCTTGATCTGCTCGGCGGTGCGACGCGGACGCTGCGGCGGGAGCACCACTTTTTCCATCATCTGGCCCACAATGCCGTCGGCGAGAATCATCGACGGGGTGCGGTATTTGAAAGCGAGATCAAACCCGAGCGCAACGAAATCGGCCATTTCCTGCACGGTAGACGGTGCGAGGACAATCAGGTGGTAGTCTCCGTGGCCTCCACCTTTGGTAGCCTGGAAATAATCGCTCTGCGAGGGGTGGATGGTGCCGAGACCGGGACCTCCGCGCATCACATTCACGATGAGCGCCGGCAGCTCAGATGCCGCCAGATATGAGATACCCTCCTGCATGAGGCTCACGCCAGGCGACGAACTGGAGGTCATCACGGCCTTGCCTGTAGCCGCGCCGCCATAAACCATGTTTATCGACGACACCTCGCTTTCAGCCTGAAGCACCACCATACCGGTGGTTTCCCACGGCATAAGCGCCTCAAGGGTTTCAAGCACTTCACTCTGGGGGGTGATGGGGTATCCGAAGTAGCCGTCGGCGCCGTAGCGTATCGCGGCATGGGCTATGGCCTCGTTGCCCTTCATCAATTTTATTTCATCTTTCATATCATGAAGAAGTTGAGAAGTTTAAAAGAAATTTAGAGGTGGAAGATCCTAAACCCGTTCCGGATTATTTCACTATCACCTTGTACACTTCGATGCATGCATCGGGGCACACCATGGCGCAGGCGGCGCACCCTATGCAGGCTTCTTCGTTCGCAGGATAGGCGAAATGATAGCCCCTGTCGTTCACCTCCTTTGGCTGGAGGGCCAGCACGCCGCATGGACATGCCACCACGCAAAGGTCACACCCCTTGCATCGTTCTCTCTCAATGGTTACTGCACCGTGAATCTTAGCCATGTCAGTAAAAAGATTGGTTTTTCCGGTTATATATCTTAATCACGTAAAAGGCGACATCAGCTTTTCCCCAAGCCGTAAAAGTAGCGGAAAAGAGGCGTCGCTTTCCGAATCACAAAGTTAGCTTTTATTTTTTTCTTTGCAACATTTTTGAAATTTTTATAGCGAATTTTTTATATATCGCCAATCCTTGCCCTCTGTGGGGAGGCATGTGCCCCTATTTCATAACATTTGCATCATTGTACGGGCAATCAATCCCCCACATCGGTTCCCGACGATACAGTCGCACATTATTTAAAAGGATTTTGCGAAAATTTGCATCACGGGAAATTTTTCGTAACTTCGCGGTTACAATCAAGTCACGTGACAACGTCATGCCATTTTTTTGGGACTGACTGACCAGAATTAAAACAAGTATAAACTAAACCGTTACCATGAAGAGACTGTTACTACTGCTTTTCTCTACCGCGGCGCTCACATCTGTCGGCGCGGAGAAACTCACCGGAACCCCAATCGGCACCCAGAAGTGCGTAGACTATGCCACCGGGCAGGAGTCCACGACCGTACATACCGTAGAAACATTGTTTGACGGCGATTTCGACACCTATTTCGCCACTTTCGAGCGCTCCTACACCTGGGGAGGCCTCGATCTCGGCACCCCCCACGTAATAGAGCGTGTGGGCTGGGCGCCACGCAATGACTATTGGGAAGGTGAAGACCGTGTTAAAATGGCTGTGATACAGGGCGCCAACTCACCCGACTGGCTTGATGCAGTGCCTCTGTACATCATCACCGAGAAAGGCACCGTAAACCAGATGAGCTACGGAGATGTGAACTGCTCCAAAGGATTCAGATACGTGCGTTACGTAAGCCCGTCGAACGTGCGATGCAATCTTGCCGAGCTTGAATTCTACGGACATGAGGGAGAAGGTGACGAATCACATATGTTCCAGTTCTCCAACCTCCCCACTGTGGTGATAAACACAGTTGACTCACAGGAGCCTTACGACAAGGAGCACGACATCGTGTCAAACGTGATCATTCTCAACAACAACAGCTACGACACCGATGCCTCCGCAACCGTACGCGAACGCGGAAACTCGTCGCGCACACATCCCAAAAAGCCCTGGCGCATAAAATTCGACAAAAAGCAGAATGTGCTTGACGCCCCCGCCAAAGCTAAAAAATGGACACTGATCAACAACCACAGCGACAAGACCCTCATGCGCAACATACTTGCGTTCGAGATCTCACGCCGCATGGGCATCGAATTCACCCCCTATTGCCAGCCGGTTGACGTAGTGCTCAACGGTGAATTCAAAGGGTGCTACCAGCTTTGCGACCAGGTTGAGGTAAATAAGGGACGCATCCCCGTCACCGAAATGGAGGAGACAGATATCGAAGGTGAGGCACTCACCGGAGGCTACCATATCGAGATCGACTCGTATGCCGACCAGGAACCCGAAGGCACATGGTTCACATCCGAGAGATCAGGAATACCTGTGACAGTAAAAAGCCCCGACGACGGCGGCACACCCGAGCAGTTTGCCTATATCCATGACTATTTCAGCCAGCTTGACAAACTCGTTTTCTCAAGGACTTATTCCGATCCGGCCATAGGCTACCGCACAATGCTTGATCTGGATTCTTACCTGAGATACTTCATCTGCCAGGAGATAATCGGCAATGCCGACTGCGTATGGAGCGTGCATATGTACAAGGAGCGTGGCGACGACCACATTCATGCCGGCCCGATTTGGGACTCCGAACTTGCCTTCGACAATGACAGCCGCGTATATCCGACAAACAATCTGAGGGAACTCGTGTCGCTCAGCGGACGCGGACCTATTGCCAACGGCATGCTCAGTTTCCATAAACGCATATTCAATTCCGACAGCAAGGCAAAGGCACAGCGATCACAGATCTGGTCTATCGCACGCAACGAAAACGACCTCAACGGCGAATCGCTCTGCGCATACATCGACAATTGGGCGGAACAGATGAAGACCTCGGCCGACCTGAACTTCATGCGCTGGGATGTGCTTGGCAAACATATCTTCACCAACCCCCGCGCCGAGCAGTCGTTCGAGGAAGCTGTGGAAAATCTCAAGACATACATCAAAGAGCGTATCCCCCGCCTTGACGAAAAATCGTTCCTGGACTACGACCCCGAGGCTGCATCCGTAATACTGCCGGAAGCTGACAAGGAGATAGCCCCAGAACCCGATCTCGTTATCGTGGGCGACCGTGTGGCTCTGGCCGACGGAGGCGCGTTCAGCATATATACCATCGACGGCCGTCTCTGCTTCAAAGGGAAAGGCACAAGCTCATCGCTCATGCCCGGCATCTATATCGTGCGCACCGAAGAAGGGGCATCAGCCAAATTCTCCATCTGACCGTAACCGATATAACACTGAATATTACAAATCAGTAAAATAGACAATCACATAGTTTGCCGACAAGAATAATTTATAGTATTTTTGTCGGCAAACTTCATTATCACACCATGAACACGATTAGAAACAGAATTCTCGTATCTGTCGTATGCCTTGCAGGGGCTTTGCCGGCCATGTATGCCTGGACCCCCGAAAAAGGCAAACTGTATGAGATACATAACGAGAAGGGGCTCGTACTTGAAAATCCCAATGCCAGTATTTTCATCGCGCAACCGGTTGAAGGGAGCGAGGCGCAGGTCTGGCAGTTCGTTCCCGTGGATAACCGTCCCGACCTTTACTGCATCCTAAGCCCCGTCACCGGAATGGCCATCGACAACGGCGGCCAGGGAGCAAAAGAGTGCGACGCCATAGTATGGCCGCTGAACACTGAGAACCCCAACCAGCAATGGCGCATCACCGACGCCGGCAACGGATATGTGACCATCACCTCCGAACTCACTGGGTTTAATCTCGGTTCAAACGACGAAGCTCCTGTCGGAGATCCCGTGCGCCACCGGCCGGCCACAGGGTCTGCAGGACAGAAATGGAAAATCGAGCATTCCACAACCAAAATCAAGAGCGAGACATTCCGCACCTCAAGCGACAAAGACTGGGAGAACGAACGCGTATTCGCCATCAACAAGGAACCCGGGCACGCCACATTCATCCCATATGCCAATGTCACGGAAATGACTGCCGATCCCGCATACGGCCATCCCTGGGAACGCACGAACTCCAGCCGATTCATACTGCTCAACGGGAAATGGAAATTTATCTGGTCAAAAAAGCCTGAAGACCGTCCTGCGGATTTCTACAAACAGAACTACAATACCTCCGGATGGGACGACATCACAGTGCCGTCAAACTGGGAAATGGAAGGATACGGCACACCTATATACACCAACATAACATATCCGTTCAGAAACAATCCCCCCTTCATACAGGGACAGCGCGACTATACCACAATCGAGGAGCCCAATGCCGTAGGATCATACCGCCGCGACTTCACTATTCCCGCCGACTGGAAGGACAAGGAGATCTTCATACATTTCAACGGCGTATACAGCGCCATGTATCTCTGGATAAACGGCAAAAAGGTGGGATACAGCCAGGGAGCCAACAACGACGCCCGCTTCGATATCACCAAGTATGTGCATCCGGGCAAGAACAGCGTGTCGGTGGAGGTATACCGATGGTCTGACGGCAGCTATCTTGAAGACCAGGATATGTTCCGCCTCAGCGGCATACACCGCGACGTATATCTGGTGGCGACCCCTAAGGTACAGCTCCGCGACATGTACCTCACATCCACGCTCAACGACCGCTTCGACCATGCCACACTCAACGTAAAGAGCAAGATACGCAACCACACCGGGAAAAACGCCCCGGCGTCGGTGCGCGTGTCGGTACTCGATGCCGCAGGCAAGCAGCTCGCCAGGTTCACTACCCCGGAGACCAAAGTGGCTCCCTCGCAGGAGATCGCCGTAGAGGGTGTAGCCGAAATCCCCTCCCCCGCGCTCTGGTCAGCCGAGACCCCCAACCTCTATACCGTGAACCTCGAGCTTCTTGACGGTAAAGGGAACGTGACAGAAGCCACCAGTCAGAAATACGGTTTCCGTAAAATAGAGATACGCGACAACAAAGTGTATATCAACGGCAAACTCACCCTCTTCAAAGGCGCCAACCGCCACGACACCCATCCCAAATACGGCAAGGCCATACCTGTGGAAAGCATGATAGAGGATATCCTTCTGTTCAAACGCCACAACCTAAACACGGTGCGCACCAGCCACTATCCCAACGATCCGCGCATGTATGCCCTCTATGACTACTACGGACTGTATGTGATGGACGAAGCCGACCAGGAATGCCACGGCAACCATTCGATCACCAACAAACCCTCCTGGGAGGGCGCATATGTGGACCGCGGCGTGCGTATGGCCGAACGCGACAAAAACCACCCGTCGGTTATCTTCTGGTCGCTCGGCAACGAATCGGGTGGAGGAAGCAACATCACCGCCGAATACAACGCCATCAAGGCAATCGACAACCGCATCATCCACTACGAGGGGATGAATGACCAGGCCGACATAGACTCCCGCATGTATCCCTCTATCGAAAGCATGATGGAGACTGACCGCCAGAACCGCGGCAAACCGTTCTTCCTTTGCGAATACGCACATGCCATGGGCAACGCCATCGGCAACCTCGAGGAGTACTGGGACTACATCGAGAACCATTCACAGCGCATGATCGGGGGCTGCATCTGGGACTGGGTAGACCAGGGACTCAATAAACAGGGTGAGCCTGAGGACCATTTCTATTTCGGAGGCTCGTTCGGCGATTACCCCAACGACAACGATTTCTGTATCAACGGCATCATCACCCCCGACCGCCGCGTGACACCGAAACTGCTGGAGGTAAAGAAAGTCTACCAGTACATCGGATTCAAGCAGACAGATACAGACAAAGTAGAGATCCTCAACAAATACACCCATCTGAACCTCGACGGTTTCTATCTCGAATACACGCTCATGGAAAACGGCATACCTGTCTCCGAAGGCACTGTCGATTTCCCGTCTGTAGCGCCCGGCGGCAAAATAGACGAGACCTTGCCCCTCAGCCAGAATATGAAGGACAAGGACGCGGAATATTTCGTGAACTATGAGGTGAAACTAAAAGATGCCACTATCTGGGCACCGAAAGGACACGTGGTTGCCTCCGCGCAGTTCGCACTCAACGACCATCAGAACGCACCCGCCGCATTCGACGCCACATCTGCCGAAATCAAGCCGCTTGACATGTATATGGAAGGACGCCGTTTCCTGCATGCCGAAAACAACACTGTGCGTGCAAAATTCGATAACCGCACAGGACGCCTCGTAAGCCTCCGTTACGGCGACCGCGAGATTATCCACGGCATGGAAGGCCCAGGATTCAACTGGTACCGCTCCATCAACAACGATGTACGCGACTGGACCGACACACCTGTCGAGGTCAAGAATTTCACATATGAACTGGCTCCCGACGGCAAATCCATCAGAGTTGTCACCAATCTCGAAGCCACAGTAGGATCAGCCAAAGTGCCCCACAGAGTGGAATACACACTTTACGGCAACGGCATAGTCGATATCGACGCCTCTTTCACACCGTCCGAGCACTCCAACCTTCCCCGTCTGGCACTTCAGACATTCCTGAATCCGGCTCTCGAGAATATAGAGTGGTATGGCCGCGGACCTATAGAAAACTACCAGGACCGCAAGAATGCCGCAAACGTCGGTCTCTACAAGAGCACCGTCGACAATATGCGTGAATATTACGTGCGCGCCCAGAGCATGGGAGGACGCACCGACGTGCGCTGGCTCACACTCACCGACAACAACGGCAACGGCATACGCGTCACACCCGTAGGCACCATCGACTTCACGGCACTGCATTACACCGATCCCGATCTCTGGAATGTGAAATACGGCCATGACCTCGACAATATCCGCCGCGCGGAAGTAGTGCTCAACCTTGACTGCGTGCAGCGCGGTCTCGGCAATGCCAGCTGTGGCCCGGGGCCCCGTCCGAAATACAATATCGACGGAGGCAAGACATACAGCTATTCATTCCGCATCGAACCCACGCAGACCTCAAAGTAACATAACCACACACTCTTAAATAATCTACCGGCGCAAATCCCACATAACGGAATCTGCGCCGGTCTGCTATGTCATATCCATAATCCGCACGACTTCTGTTGCCGTCCCCGCCGAGGCCCGGTCTCCATATTGCCGCCGGTAGATATTACTGTCGGTAAATCTCACCTGTCGACAATGAGAGTGAGCACGCCGGAAGGATCGTAGCATACCTGATGGAACACCGGATCAGCCACATCAAGCCTGTAACCGGCCGAATCATGGTGCACACCTTCCACACTGTTCTTGAAACCGTTGTGTTCAAGCAAATGGAACAGCTTGCCGGGCACCACGGCTTTCAGCAACACCGGCGCGAGGGAATAATTCCTGGGAGCGGTGATGTCCACCAGCTCTCCTTTGGAATTGAATTCCATCTCAATGCCGTCGGCAAGCGCTATCTGGAAATCGCCCGATGTGAAGGTCTTCTCGCATTTTACCACGGCATGCCCGTCGCAATGCTTCTGGAGAAACTTACGTGCCTTTGACGGGAGGCTCGAGTAATCCACACTTCCGGAAACCACAGGGCCCACGCCTGAAAATCCCATAGGTATCTCCTCCGCGCCCGCACGTGGCGCAATGTATTCATATGCCGCATTATCCTGCGCTGAGAGATGAATGCAAAATACAGATGACAATATCAATGCCACAACCCCGATGTAGTGTCTGAATTCCATAATCTTTTTCATCGCCTCGATTTTTTGATGAATAAATGCTCACAATTCCCCTGTCCGTGGGACAAGGATTTTTTCAGGCGGAATATATATGAAGGACTATCGCCATACATATACTTCCGTCTGTAATTGAAACATGTTTGTAACATCAAATGTTCACCGGACCATCATACTCGAGACAGCTTACCGCATGGAGGGAATATAGCCACCGGAAATATGGCGTGTGAAGAGCGGCGCGCTATATCTCCCCTGCCACGCTTACACTATCGGCACCATACTCGCGCCTTCTGTTCTCGGCGAACAGACGACGCTCGGTTTCAGAGGGAATGCGCCGGTTTGTGCTGCCGTTGCGCACGAACATATTGCCGTCTGTCATTGCCACAGCCGTTGCCGACGGTTTTACAGAAACAATGAAAATCCATTTGCCGTTGACATAATCGAAATCGCCACGGATATGCTCGGCGCTGAGATTCACCCCACGGTTCGTGCTTCCGAAATGCCGCGTGACACCGTTGGCGAAATGCACCCTGAACTTATCCTGCACGTCCACTATGTCATAGTCCTCGAAGCTGTCGTTCAGATACCTGAAATCCTCATGCAGCCCGGAAATATCTCCGTTGTCACGCACACCGATGTAGATGGTGCCTCCTGCCGTATTGAGGAATCCACAGATCTCCTCCATAATCTCGGCCACCTGCCGCGTCTCGTCGGCATGCATGCGGGCACCGGCAGGATATATCAGGGATGTCTTAAGCTCCACCACATCGCTTTCGTGCGGTATCACGGCGTCAGTAGAAGCAGGACGCAGATTGAGTGTCCTGAAAATCTCCTTTTTCAGATTCCTTCGTTCGGTATCGGTCTGATGTATTCCCTGCAAGAGATTGTAAGCCAGAACCTGACGTGCCAGAGAGACCAGTGACAGCGTTTCCGACCGCAACGCCACGTCGTGCAGGTACTCACACTCGTCCCACGGCATTCCGAGCAGGGAAAGCACTTTCAGCTGCACCATGAGATGGTTCACAGCCGGATCAATCCCCTGGTTTTCCACTCTTGCCGACAGATCCCTCACCTTCGCCGCATCGACACGGCCGGTGTCGGCAAAATCAGAAATAGCCTTTATAAGATCCATGCGCAAAGCGAAATTGCGCTCCGCCGCGGCATCCGACACCATTACGGCGAGAATGTGGGCGACAGCTATATACCCGTAGGTGACAGCCTGATTCTCAGGATGAAGCTGCGACAGGCAATCCACAAGGCGTATAACCTCATTTACATCCTCGTTGTCAAGGAACATATCGGCTTCACGCATGTCAGTCTCCACTATTTCACCGTCGGCACTGACATATGTGTTGCCCTCAGCATAGTCATACAGGAGGTGGTTCATCGCCTGTTCGCAATAATCCGACTGTTTCTCGCATATATCGAGCACTTTCGAAAGAGATGCATTGACGATGATGTTCGTGTCGGGCTTGCTTCTGTCACGTTCCGCGAAATTGATGGTGAATTCAACTACCGTCGATTTTGACAATCCGGGATATTCCTGCTTGGGGATGGAAAACGTAAAGCCGTCATCAGCGAGGCCAAGATAAAACTTCGCATTACGCTCTGTATCGGTAATGATCCCCTGCAGTGTCTCCCGGTTGTTTTTGAAACGGTTGGCTGTTTCGTAAATGAACGTCGACAGCCGTGAGCGCATGCTGAAACGCAGTGTCTCGTCATCCTCATCAATGCCGGTCACCTCAGCCTTGAGGAGCAGATACTCCCCTTCCTGAGCCATGAAGGTATAGTCATCGGCATTGACATGGTAACCGACGATATCCACAATGCCAATCACACCTCTGCCCTCGTAGATGGGATCCTCTATTACGCAATTGAACTCCGGAGGAAAACTTTCTGCCCTGCGTCCCGTCACCCTTACAGTCACCTCGTCACCGATGGCCGGCGACTGCTTCCTTGAGGCCACATGACGCTCACGCACATTCTTTTCCAGAAGAGCGGCCAGAGCCTCTTTCCACATGCGGCGTATACGCCCCATATTGTGTTCATCAGAGCTTATGCGCTCTTCAAGTCTGCCCGGAAGAATGATCTTTATATCCCTGTCCGGGAAAAATTTCGCAGGGAGCACATTGCGCGCCGTGGACGGATTGTCGGAGCGGCTGATCACGATATCGGAATCGACCATACGCAGACTTATGCCCCCGCCGTCGAATACGGCCGATACCATGGCGCCCTCCCCTTCCGTGTCGGCCGTAAGGCGGGTGGTACACAGGATGGTAATGTTTTCCAGATCTCCCCATGAAAACTCCAGACGGCTGTCGCATCGGTCAAGAAGCGAGTCAAATGCCTTTTTGATAAGACGCCGCGAATTTGTCACATTACCTTTGTTGAAAAGCGAGGCATACCGGTAAAGCATGGCGCGGTAAAGTCCCCACCGGGGAAAATCTATATCGGTAGTCAGCAGCAGCTGCATGGCGATGGCAGTGACAAGCTCACGCAACGCACTGTTGTCGGCATATCCTGAAAAACGGTTCTCGTTGCTGATGAATATGTCGAGCATCTCGATGAACGCCTGGCTGAAAAGCTCCATGAAGCTCCTGTCGGCGTGCCGCGCAAGAATCACCTTGAAAATATCGTTTATGTATGTGCGCACCCACACCGGCTCTATTCCAAACAACGCCATCACTATGCGCATCTTCCTCTCCGGCTGGTATATGTAGCCGGTAGTGGAAAGACTGTCTACAACCGATACCACAAATTCCTCGGCAGTACCCTGCTCCTTGAGTGTAAGCGCTTCCACGTAGTCACCGGCATGGGTGATGGTTCGAGATATGCGCACCCTGGCGTCGGCGCGCTCCCTCTCCCCGAAATCGGCCAGATAGGGCGAATTTTCTATAAGCCGCGTACAGATTTCAATAAATGCCTCTATCAGCCTGATCTGGCGCGGGTAACGCATCGTAACCCATCCCGGCAGTTCATTCTCTACTATTTCAATAAGTGTGAGTACCCATCGCGGATTGCCCGCCCTGGCCTGAGTGAGTGCCGGCGCGAGGGTCTCGTTATTACGAAATATCCTCCTGAGCAGCCTCGCTTCCGGCCGGTGTTTTATAACCAACCCGCTGATTTCTTCCGGAGTATAAACCGTAAGCAGCCTGTCGTTGCCGTCATCAATAACTGTAAGTTTAAGATAACCCGGCTCAAATCCGTCAACCCGGCATTTAACCGTGCTCCCGCGTTTTAATGGCGCCGACGCCGATGTGGGCATACGATGATTAATTCCTTCATTATCATCAATTAAAGTCTGCATGCCGTTATATCGCTCGCTGAGCACCCTGAAAGTATAAATCTCCCCCTGGCGGTAAACCTGTGGAAGCACCCATTCAAGATCCTGCTTAAGCTGTCCACCCTTATAAAAACATTGCAGTTCTCTGGGGGGAGCTGCTTTTTGGAATTTGTATGCCTGTACCTGATAATTGTTTCCTTCATGCTCCACCGTAAGATAAGGGCGGCCACGGTCTATAAGCACTCCCATCTCCACTACCGGAAGAGTATATTTCTGATTTTCAACGAACTTCATATGACAATGATATTAGATAAACTGTAAAAAACATATAATTCCAATCACCAGGCACTTGAACCGGACGCGCCTGCGGCGGAAGATTAAATTAAAAGGCGGAACCAGCAAACAGGATTCTTGCAATCCCGGTACTTGCGGTTCCGCCTGTATCATGATTTCCTAATTGTTCAGAGTATTGCCCGGATATGCGTCGAGGGCGTGCCGCAAGGTATCGATAGCTTCGCGCAGATCCTCACGGCTCAGCACATAAGCGATACGGACTTCGTCGCGTCCCATGCCGGGGGTGGTATAAAAGCCGGACGCGGGAGCCATAAATACCGTCTTCCCGTCGTGCGAGAATTCCTCGAGGCACCATGCGCAGAACTTGTCGGCATCATCCACCGGCAGACGTGCCACCGTATAAAATGCGCCCATAGGGATAGGGGAATATACACCGGGGATCTTGTTCAGCTCGTCGATCAGGAATTTACGGCGGTCCACATACTCGTTGTATGTCTCAAGCATATAGTCTTTCGGGGTATCTATCGAAGCCTCCGCCACTATCTGGCCGAGCAGAGGGGGGCTGAGACGTGCCTGACAGAATTTCATCACATTACGTTTCAGTTCCTTATGCTTTGTGATAAGTGCGCCCACACGTATGCCGCATTCATTATAGCGTTTCGATACAGAATCGATAAGCACCACCTGCTCCTCTATGCCGGGCAGATGGAAAGCCGAGATGTATGGCGCGCCAGTGTAACAGAACTCACGATATACCTCGTCGGAGAAGAGGAAGAGATCATGTTTCTTCACCAGATCACGCAGCTGAAGCATCTCTTTCATCGAGTAGAGATATCCGGTGGGGTTGTTGGGGTTACAGATGAGGATGCCTTTTGTACGCGGTGTGATAAGCTCCTCGAATTTTTCCAGAGGGGGCAGCGCGAATCCCTCGTCGATCGACGAGGGGATGGTTACGATTTTCGCGCCCGCCGATATGGCGAACGCCATATAGTTGGCATATGCGGGTTCAGGCACGATGATCTCGTCGCCCGGATCCAGACATGCCATAAAGGCGAACAGCACCGCCTCGGAGCCTCCGGTGGTGACAATGATATCATCCACGTCCACATCTATGTTGTAGGTCTTGTAATAGCCGCGCAGCTTCTTGCGCAGAGACATCAGTCCCTCCGAAGGGCTGTACTCCAGAACCTCACGGTCAATAGCCCGCACAGCCTCTATACCTTGCGGCGGCGTGGGGATATCAGGCTGTCCGATATTCAGATGATATACCTTTATGCCGCGTTCCTTGGCCTTGTTGGCCAGAGGCACCAGACGGCGTATAGGGGAAGCGGGCATCTCTGTTCCCCGCTTTGATACTTGTGGCATATATTAGCTTGTTATTTTTATAAAAAATATTCCTGTGAAATCTATAAAAGCAGTGTAACGGATAAGTCAACCGACAAAATCACTTAGAATCAATAAATTTACAATACTGATTGATTTCGTTGACTGGCTTAAGCATACAAAAGTACACATTAATTTGTAAATAGGAAAAAAGATCTCCGGGAAACAGATCCGTAATCCGTATCCCGGAGATTATGCTGATGCCATATCAAGACAGATGACTTAACGCACTGCCACTTTCACAGTCACGCTACCGGCACGCACCAGATATATGCCTGCCGCTACAGGAACCGAGACCTCACCGGCTGTGGCGCGGAAAGCCGCCACACTGCGGCCGTCGGCTGCATGGATGCTGATAGCCTCTCCAAACGCGCCGGTCACTTTGATGCAGCCGTCGGAGGTGGAGACTGAAACTCCCGATTGTGAAGCCACTTCTTCTACACCGGAAAGATTCAGAAGAACTCCGTTTGACAGCCGCGACTCACCCTTGTCATAGACTACGGTGACATGGTATGTGCATTCCTTGCCGGAAGGAGCGTCGGTATCGGTGAACACGCACTCACGCAGAGGCTCGGCATTAAGTCTCACACAGTCGCGGTACACATTGTAACCTTCCACTTCCAGATCGGCATAAAGATCTGCCGGTATATAGGTTATATCGTCAATAAAGAGCGCGAACTGGTCGGGCGACGTGCAACGCACTGCAAAATACCTGGCGCCTTCCGGAAGAGAGGCGGAATATTGTGTCCATTCATACGGGATGCCGTCAAATGCCTCAACGAGTTTGAAATCCTCAGGATAAAGGCTTCCGGTGGAATAGAGTATCTCAAACGACTCATGGGCGTAGCTTGCCGACGATCCACGGCGGCGTGCCCACAGCGACACTTCCTGCGCGTCGCCACACAGTGCCGGAGAGATCAGCCAGTCGTCGTTATTGTCACCGGCGCAGCATACCGATGCCAGATACCTGTGGCCACCATCGCGCGACACGAAGTTGGGATCATCCGCGAAATTGCTGTTGTCGATCAGTATGTATGCGAACGGATCGCCGCCGTGAGGCATATTGTCGATACCGATGCCGTATGTTCCGCGCCCGTCGCGGTCCACGAGGGTCCAGTTCCCGAGATCGCTGATGGTAAACGGATCATAGTCCTCGAAATTCTCGGTTACAGGCTCCGGTTCGGCAGTACTGAGGTTTATAGCGCTCCAGGTGAGCACCACCCCTGCGGCACTCTCCTCACCTGCGAGATCTGTGACGGCAGGATAAGACAATTTCGAGACGAGGGTCTGTGCGGAAGCTGTCCGGTTATCTGCCATATTCTGATCGGCATCAAATTCTATCTCGGCATGATAGTTTGTAAAATCGCCGAAAAATACGGTGGGCGTCTGTGTAAACTCCACAGTTCCCCTTGCGAAAGCATCCAGACGCGGTCCGGCGACAGACTCCACCCGTTCGCCGTCGCGATACAGCACCACACTGTAGCCTTCGGCCGGTTCCATTCCGGCGTTGCGGAGTGCCACTCCTATAGTGGCAGCCTCCCCTACTGTCATTTTGCCTGGCACAGATACTGACACTGCAGTGAGGTCATGCAGCACACCTTCCTCCACATTTATATTGTCGAGCAGGATGTGCGCCGCGCGGTCACCTTTTGTCTGATAGCTGAAAAGGATCTGCACGGTTTTTCCGGTCATACCGCGCAAGTCAATATTCGCCTTGGTCCATCCGTTTCCTGCTGCTATCGGGAAAACACTCTCCACAGGAGCACAGTCGCAGATGGGTATAACGCTTACAGACAACTCGTCGTCCGTAGGCAGAGAATAGTAATAGAACGACAGCCACGGATTTTCACCTTTCACCGATATTTTTTCGGAAAGGAGGGAGAAACTGTCTCCCGGCAGCGTAGGCGCGAATTCGGCATATCCTCCATCCCCGTCCTGTGGACCGGGGTCGATACCCGTCAGCTGCCACTGGCCTCCCGTGCCCTGCGGTATGACAAGATGCCACACGGCAGAGGCGCTCATGCCGGAAAACGACTCACGGAAAGGCATTGCAGTGGGAGTTCCCACTATAAGGCTGCTTGTGCGCACACCTTTGTAATATGGCAGAGCACCTGCTTTGGACTGTGCGGTAACATAATATAATGCCTGCAGCTGCCCGTTGTTCTCGGCAATGGCACGGAATGTTATGGTACGTTCGGTTATCCCATCCTCTATCAGCACGCCATAGGGACTGTAGAGATTATAGGTAAGATCGTCTGTATTCAACGGATATCCCAAGAAGTCTACATCAGGAGCATCCCACCGCAAAGTAACCATTCCGGGATCAGTACCTTCAAAGATGGTAATGGCTGTGGGGGCGCCGGGGATGTTGACACCTACAAAAGTGGATACATCGGCAGGGAGCCCCATCCCGTCGCTGTTGTAACCCAACACAGTATATGTATGCTCACCCTCGGCCACATTGTCGTCAACATACACCATGCGGGCTCCTATCGCGGGCGCGTCAAAACGCTTTATCTCCACACCGTCGCGCTGTACGGCCACATGGTCCAGAGCCGTGAGTTGCGCACCGCACAGATCCACTTCGGGCGTGACAAAAGAAACTGTCGCTTTCAATGCGCCGGAATTGTCTGCCACCGCCGTCAATTCCGTTGGAGCGCCTGGGGAACTTACAGAAACCCCTGCGGCGAGCACTATATCGTCAAGAAAAAGAGTGGCGCAGTCGCGGTCGCTGCAGCCGTGGAAACCGATATAATATACTCCGGTTTCGTTTACGGTGACATCAGCCGTGACTGTACGGAATGTCTTGTCTGCCACATCAAACTGTTCCACCACAGTCACCGTCATCCCTTCCACCGAGGGCTCGGCTCCCAGACACACTTCCAGACGCTCCGGATAGGAAGGCAGCGCACATGCAGTTTTAAACGACAACGGGTACTTCTTACCGGCCTCAAGTATCAGAGGGGGTGTTATCAGCCAGTCATCCATCGCTTTGGCACTGTTAAACTCCACTCTCGCATGGAACTCGCTGTCTACAATCCATGTCTTGCCGTCCTGATTGGAATCAACCACCGTAAAACGGTCAAGAGCACCCGCCCGGTCTGAAAAATCCTCGCTGAAAGGAGGAGCTGTCGCTTCAGGAGCTGCAAACGCGGGGAACAGGGATAGCGCGAATGCCACTCCGGAAAAAAGTCTCTTTATACCCATTGTAAAAATTACGTATAATATATTTATAACCAATATTTATGCATATTAACATGGCAAAGATACGTATTCCAGTTTACAAGTAAGGGGAAAGCCACAAAAATATTTGCAATTCCAATGATAAAGATGTAACTTTGGTGCAATGATCCTCCCTCAGACAGGGAATAATACCGAAAAATATGGATACACAAGAAAGCCGTAATCTCATTGATGCGGTGAAAATAATAACCCTTCCCAGAATACACGATCCCCGCGGCAACCTTACTTTTGTTGAAAGCGGCTCCCAGATACCATTCAACCTCAGCCGCGCATACTGGATCTATGACGTGCCGGCCGGAGCTGAAAGAGGTGGCCACTCCCACCACGTGATGTCACAACTTCTTGTTGCTGTCGGAGGGAGTTTCAATGTGAACGTATGCGACGGAGAAAACTGGCGCACATTCACCCTCAACCGACCCTATGAGGGACTGTTTATTCCACCTGGCATATGGCGGACGATAGACAATTTCTCATCAGGAGCGGTATGTCTGTCATTGGTTTCCACTGCTTATGAAGAGTCTGACTATATCAGGGATTTCGAAGAGTTCAAAAAGATCTGCAGAAAAAAAGCTGAATGACACATCTCCATAAAAAGTATGAATTTCT
>ERZ836877.2548-NODE-2548-length-23279-cov-9.706855_pt1 | contig 23279 bp, 16 predicted proteins | sample MGYA00519469_ERZ836877 | MGnify/ENA primary metagenome ERZ836877 (study PRJEB31850, sample SAMEA3708809) | human gut metagenome | biome: human gut; feature: human-associated habitat; material: faeces | place: China | collected 2014 ... | reverse complement strand
GCAAAAGCAAATTATATTGCGGATAAGAACGGCTGGGCCAAATTTGTTTCGATTCAGGGACATTACAATCTGCTATTCCGCGAGGAGGAACGCGAGATGGTTCCGTTCTGCAAGGATCAGAATATTGCACTGACACCGTACAGCCCGCTGGCTTCCGGCCGCCTGGCAAAAAAACCGTCGGAGCTTTCCAAACGGCTGCAGGAAGATACGTACGCAAAAGGAAAGTATGATGCGACGAAAGAAAAAGACGCCATCATTATCGACCGCGTCGGTGAACTTGCAAAGAAGAAGGGGCTGACGAGAATCCAGATTTCGCTCGGATGGCTGCTCACAAAAGTAACTGCTCCGGTTGTCGGGGCGACAAAGGTATCGCATATTGAAGAGGGCGTCAAAGCCATCGGTGTACAGCTGACACCGGATGAGACTGCTTATCTCGAAGAGCCATATGTCCCGCATGCACTGGTCGGCGTAATGCGCGAGAACCCTTGATAAAAAGTAACTGCTCCGTATCTTCACCGTTATGAGTCAGGCGGATATTACGGATGCTTCACGAGAGAAACACAGACGAAGAAGACTTTATGCAGGAAGCAGAAAGCGCAGTTTCTTCTACCCTGGAGCCTTGTTCGATTCGATATTGTATTGCTCTGATGAAGGAATTGAAAATGGAGCTTCAAAAAACTGCATTTGCACAGATAAGCGATTGTGTGCTTGCCCTTTCTATACCGGAAATTATAACGCAGAAAAATGTACGGACCGCCATGGAAAAAGCAGGCTTTCATGTAATAAGGGTTATGACTGCGACAGATGCTTGTGCCCTTTCAAAAGCACAAGATATGAAACATGACCAGCAATTTGGGGTTCGTGTGATTTCAAATTGTAAAAAGCAAAATCTGCTGGCAGAATTTTCAGCATGGACAGATCAAACTAATATGCTGGAAGGATTGGAATATACCATCGGAGAGAATACTCCAGAAATGATTCCAAATATGACGTACTATTATCTAAGTGATACGAAATCGAGAGAAACACTGGGTCAGGAAACAATCGGATACGAGGATCTTTCCGTTGTGGCCGCGGATAGAACTGCAGCCCAGGGAGCCAGACTTACCAATCCTACCGCGAAGCCTATTACCATGCTTGTACTTTTCCCATGGACCGCCGGAATTGAAATTTCAACCATCCAATGGGGAAAGGAATGCATTCCATTAACCTGGCTTAACGAAGAACGACACATGATTCCCATGCGAACAGATGGTTTCGACATTTTGCTGGATTCCGGAATCAAAGGAAAAGGTCTGAACCTGTATCTGAAATCAAAGGATTCTAAAAGGAAAGTCAGAACCTAGAAAATGGAGGAGATCTGTCCTGAATTTCCAAAGGATGCAAGCCGGCTGAAAGCATGGATCGAGGTTGGAATGGAATGCGGCGATTTTACCCTGATACTGCAATCAGGAGAGAATCTTGCAAAGATAGATTTGAGTCAATTCACAGAAGAAAAACCGGAACCTTTCCCGATAAACACCGTTTTCGTGCCGAAACAGCTTCTCGCAAATGTACTTCAGGCCGGAAAAGAGTTTTGCCTGGGGGCGGAAAATCTGAACCCCACAACGAAGGATTCTGCAATTGGAAAGGGAATCCAGATGATCGCCAGACAGACACAAGAAGTATTTGCAGACTGTCATGACGGAGATACAAACATCCGGGTCAGCACATGGATTGAAAAGCTGCTGGCTGTAAAAGACAATCTTGAATATGGAATTGTCAGTTCGGAAAGAACGACAAATCGCTGGGCCTATATGGATGAAAAACTTCTTATGATGGATTTCCGTACAGCTTTGGCGCAGAATTTATACCAGCTGAATGTCTTGCCGATTGAAGCAAATGGTGCAATATTTGATCCTCATATCCATGATGCAGTACACATCGAAGAGACAGACCGGGTGGAAGAAGACAGAGTTGTCGAGGAAATACAGAAAGGCTACTTCTTCGGTGAAAAACTGTATCGACCGACAAAAGTTATTGTTTCTAAAAATCCCTGTCAAAAGTAATGCTCTGAATGCACTTCAAAAGCACCGGCCAAATGGTCGGTGCTTAAATAATGGTTTCATCATCCTGTCAAAAATAATGCTCTGCCATGTGTGTCTTGATATATACGAATCAATTTCTCAAACGCACAGATCATTAACCGATATATAAATTAAGGGTGAAGAGGAGCCTGTTTTTAAAGCTACTCATCACCCTTGACAAACCCTAAAAGAATTTAACCGAATCAACCAAGTCCTGATAAGCGGTGAAGCAGCTATTCAGTTATGAGCAAGTAACGAAGCGGATTGCGAATATCCGCTTTGGCTTTACAGACTGTTCCACAGTACTCCGGAAAATCTGTTTCTTGCAACTCTCACTCCACAGGACTGATTTTTTATGTCATTTCTGTATTTTTTCCTTCCATTTCTGTATTGTTTTTATGAAGACATGCTCTTTTTGCTTTTCATCTTCCTGTGCCTCATACTTAGATAATAAGGAATTAAGTTCCCTGTCCCATACCGAATAAAATCGAACAGTTTTTACTTCTTCCTGTATCGTTTTGATTTGTTTTTGATCTTGTCTCGAAAGACTCCGCATTCGTTTTTCTAGTTCCTTTTTGTAAATAGAAACCCCTTGCGGAAATCTTATATTGCTTGCCTCTCTTTTATCTTCTAACTCTATTCCTTTTCCCGATAAAACTTCTTCACTGTATAGCATTTGTAAAAAGGAGACTGCTTTTAAAGGTTGCTTTGTGTTCTTATTAATTCCTGCATAAAGTGTAACATTTGCAGTGAATCCGCCTTCCTGATTCGGCATTGCAAATACCGTATGAACTGTTTTTTCACCTCCAAGTTCTTCCAAATCATTTAGACTTACTACTCCTGTATCTTTTATTTTCCAGTTTAAAGCTAATGATCTTGTTTTTAATGCTACTGTTTCATCCAAAACTTTTTTTATCTGCTCTTCCGAATATAGAAGTGTTTTTTTCTTATAATCAACCACCTCACTAAATGTATCAAAAAATTGAACCCCACTTCTTTGCCCTACAATCTGTTGAATTGCTTTTTCTTTTTGTCTGGCTAATTCCAGCCAATTTCTTGATATTTCTGTATTTTCCGGTAAATCCTGTGTTGTAAATGCATATAGAAAATAATCGTATGTCATAGGAAGCAGTATTTGTTCCTCATTAGCCATACCTGCAGACAAAATCTTCTCTTCTAAAATATCTATATCAAAATATTTCATGTATGGTTTCAACGAAAGAAAGGTTCCCTGATACATTTCTTTTTTGGGGTCTTCAAAAACAACTACTCTTTGCTCACTCCAAGTCGGATTCGGCCCTTCTGCGAAAAATACATCCGGCCCTTCTCCCGTCGTAATTTCATTCTGGATCTCCTGTACTTTTTCTTCCGAAGCCTGTTGCCCTGATGGGATTACCATTAATTCCACTCCATTATTTTTATATATTTTCTTCCAGGCTGCCACTATTTGAAGTACCGTTTTTTTATTTTCTTCATCAACACAAATTTTTAATGGCATTTCCGTTTTCTCAATTTCAATCTTGGCTTGTGTATCTGCATATACCGTTTCTGCATTTAAGCTCCCACTGACTAATGTGATGTTAATCAGAATCAAACCAAAAATTTCTTTCAACCTTTTTCCCATCATTATGCTACCCCCTATGTTTCTATATGGCACAAGGCTATTGCATGACTTCTGTTTTTTTACATATCATACAACAGCCTTGTGTTTTAACCATTAATTATCATATCCGTGACAAATTGTTCTTGTTTCTTTCACATTAGCAGTATTTCCTGCGTTACAATTTAAACATTTTGTAGTTTTTATTCCTGTTCTATACTGCTTCAAATCAGTTCCCCATGCGTGACCATGAGTACATGTAACTGTACCACTGCTTATCCAGCTTCCCCATACGGTTGACGATGTTATTCTTCCTCCACATCTCGGGCAAACTGCAGCATACGGCATAATTTCTTCATACGCAAAAATATTCTTACTTTCGATAACATCCGCTTTTGTTACATTGGCAGAAAATGTACTGGCCAACATTAAGGTCATTAGAAAAATGGAAATTTTTTTCTTTACCGCTTTCATACTTTTCTCCTTAAAAATTTATTATACCTGTCAACGTACGTTCTACATTTGTGTAACAAAAAAAATACCATACTTCCTACTTTTTGTCAATCTTTTTTCTACATTTGTCTAATTAATCATTATACCCATGGCAGACTATTTTTTCTTGCCTGATCTTTATCTCAAAAAAATTTCCACATTCATTACACCTGATTTTTTCTACTCCATATCTGGCTTTCTGTAAGTCATCTCCCCATGCATATTGATGTGTACATACTACATTTTTTTCATTTTCCCATGCATTCCAAACCACTTCTCCTTGTACCGCAGCTTTGCATTTGGGACAATTTTCTATATGCGATGATGACCATATTTGTCGCGCTATTTGCATTTCCGAAAAACTCAAAATAATTATTCCAAAAAGAAAAACAGTGACGTATATTCGAAGTTTTTTTCTTGCTAAAAACACATTGTAAAATCGTTCTTTCAGTATCTCTGTTTCTGATACCATTGAAACAACTCCAGATAATTCTTTTTTCGTTTGTTTTGAAGCCACTTTTAAAATAACATTGCAATAATCTTTCCGTTGCGTCAGATTCATATGTTTTGTAACAGTCTCATCACAGACACATTCGATATCTATATTTGCCATTTTTTGCACCCACAGCATTGGGATACAAAACCAATAAACATCCCTTATAATTTGAAGAAACCTTTTATACCATAAATCGTGTTTTTTCTGATGTGTCAATTCATGTAAAAAAATCAAATACCATTCTTCATAGGAGTAATTTTCCGTTTCCAGCATTTCTTGTGGAATCAATACTTTTGTATTTCGTACACCAAACAACATAGGAGAATAAAAATCTTGATTTTCACAGACCCATATTTCTGTTTTTTTTATTTTACAAACTTCGCTTGCTTTTTTTAGAGCTTCTAATACGGAATTTTTTTGCATTCTTTTACATTCTGCAAATATTCTTTTTTTCCATATTCTATATTGTATTGCGTGAAACAAAAGGCATAAAATCATCCCTGCAAGCCATATATACGGCAAAAATTTTTCGCCTGACATCCACTCTCGAATTGAAACGTTTCCAATTTTCGTCATGATCGCAGTCTTTTGATTTTGTTCCCCCATATAATATGCCGGCATAGAAATTATAAAAAAATGTTGCCGGAATTTCTCCGTCACACTCCAAAACGGAAAGCACATTTTAAGTGTCAGAAGTATCCAGACTACCTTTCTCCAGTAATGACCGAGTCTTTTCCCCATTATTTTTTGTACAACATATGCCATAAATGCGACTATGCCTATGAAAAGATTCCACTTTATGATAAATGCCATCTGTAACTATGTCCTCTACACCACTTTTTCTATTTTTGTCTGTCAATAAATTCCTGCAATTGCTTAACCTCTTTTGAGCTAAGTTTTTCTCCATCATACAATGACGATGCGAATTTTGCTAATGACCCTTGAAACATTTTATCTAACATGTTTTTTCCAACTGTGCCTATATAGTTTTCTTTTTCTACTAATGGTACATAAAGATTTGATTTCCCATTCCTCACTTTTTGAATAAATCCTTTTTTTTCCAAACGAGTAAGCAATGTTAAAATGGTACTCGGTGCAATGTTTTTCTCTACATTCAATTTCTCTTCAATTTGAAATCGGCTGACAGGTTCCGCATATTCCCATACAATCATCATAATTTCCTGTTCTGATTCTGGTAATTTTTTCATTTCTACTCTCCGCTTTTCTCTACTTTGACCAGATTATAGCATATTTTCCAGAAAATTGTTGCACTTTTTGGGACTGTTTTCCGCCTTCCGAAGCTAGTACATCGTTTTCGAAATAACTATACCACTCACTTGTCTGCAAATCTGATTGCACAGGCATAAAAGCCTCGGCGTAGCCCGCTACGCCTACATTTTTATACCTGCACACTCGAATCTGCATCCTGCGTGATTGGTATAGTTATTTACAAAACGATGTACTAGATTCTAGCATGATTCTTGATTTTTTCTTCCGTTTCGCATAGCTTTGAATGCACTTCAAAAGCACCGGCCAAATGGTCGGTGCTTAAATAATGGTTTCATCAAAAATGGTTCATCCTATACCACACATAAATATGCAAAATATCCTGCATAGCATAAAAGCATAACGACACCACACGTTTTCCGTAATTCCCTGTTCTTGTACGTCCCAATCCATAAAACCAGACCTGCCAGAATTGCGATTCCTGTGTCTACAATAAATTTAGTTTCAAATGGCACAGGACAGATCAGTGCGGCTGTTCCAATTACAAATAAAATGTTAAAAATATTGCTTCCGACAATATTTCCGATTGCAATTCCTGCATTCCCTCTTTTTGCTGCTGTCACAGATGTTACCAGCTCCGGAAGGGATGTTCCGAGAGCAACAATCGTCAGTCCGATAAAACGCTCACTCATTCCAAAGTATCGTGCAATCTCGGTTGCCCCGCTGACGGCAAAATCACTTCCTTTTACAACCAGGACGCCGCCTGCCACCATCAAAAGAAGACATTTCCAGACAGGATAATTTTTCGCTTCCTCCTCTTCCGGATTTTCCCCTTTTTTCGACATTACAAACAAATAGCCAAGATATACAAGAAACAGTACCCATAAGACTATGCCCTCGGCAAACGTTACTTTTCCTCCTGTCATTCCGCATATCATTAAAACTACCGTAACAAACATCATAAACGGTATTTCATAAAACAAGGTAGACCTTTGTATTGCCACATTTGTTATTAATGCCGTAAGTCCGAGAATAATAAAAATATTCAAAATATTGCTTCCAACCACATTTCCTATCGTAATTCCTGCGTTCTGCTGCATCGCTGCGGTAATACTTACAGCAGCCTCCGGCATACTCGTTCCCATTGCAACAATGGTAAGTCCGATAATCAGCTGGGGAATTCCAAACTTTCTTGCTATGCTTGCAGACCCTTCCACAAACCAGTCTGCTCCTTTTACCAGAAAAAGGAAACCCACTATCAAAATCCCTGCCTGTAACATCATACGTATCTTCCTCTCTTTCTTTTGCATTCTTTGCAGCAGGTGTTATAGGCATAAAAAAAGAGACTCCTACTGCATCTACAGTAAAAGTCTCGCTATTTAATCACTTTCCGAGTTATTGAATATCAATAGCTGTACTGACGAAGAAGTGAACACGGTTGGCTAGCTACTCCCTTTTATTTTTCCAGTTTATCAAATTTCTTTTTTTTCGTCAACGTTTTTTATTTCTCTTTTTAAAAGAAAAAATAGAGTATGGATTGTTTCCATACCCTTTTGATTTTCACAAATCCTTTGTCTGATTCTGGTTTTATTACATCATCATTGAGGAAAATCATATCATTATTCTTACACCATGCCGGAATCCATCTTCTGCAAATCCAAAAAACCTCCAAACTGAATCACTCTGTATGATTTCAGTTTGAAGGTTCTGGTCATTCTTTATTCCAGGTTCATGCACAATCCCCAATCCTGGTCATTGGCATACGGATCGGCAAAATCGGCTTTCTGACCGTTGACGGAATACGGATACAGGTACGCACAGGTCGCTGTTCCATCCTCAAAGAACATGGACAGCACGCCGCGCAGGGAATGCTCACCGCGAATATTATATTCTTCGTTTCCGGTCAGGCGGGCGTAGCGCTTGAAGGTTCGACCGTTTTCTGCACTCCAGTAGTGCGGGAAAGTGTCTCCGAAGACTCTGCGTTTTCCGAACCAGTAGCCGTCCCAATGACGGATTGCAATTTCATGCAGATGGTAGTCCGGCTGCTGGCCGTCGAAGAGTTCGAGGACGGCGATCTGCTGCTCGGCTCCGCACAGGTATTTTTCTTCCCCGGTCACTTCATAAACCTGAAGAATGACTTCAGCCGCCGGCTGTACGATCGATTGCTCGTAATTTACTTCCGAAGCCGGATAAGCCGTTCCAATCTCAATCAGTTGATCAGCATGACGTCGGAACAGATCTCTTACTGTTTTCAGATCCTCCTGTTCTCCTGCTTTTTCCAGCTCTTGACAGAGCATCACAATCGGCATTTCAATCGGATAAAAACGGAATCCATCCTGTTCATAAAATTTCTCTGTGATATGAACTGCTGTCTTCAAATCTTCTTTTTCTCCCCACAGCTTCCAGCATTCAAGAAAGAATGTCACTGCCCATGGGTAGTTGTAAAGCCGGAAATAGCTGTTGTCCTTTCCGGAACAGTTGCAAACAAGACCTGTTGCTGCATTTACCAGCTCGCGAAGATAGAATGCATGGTACTCACGAAGGCTTTGCTCCGCTTTTTCCCGGTCTTTTAAAAGATTCTGCTGCAGTGCCCGTGCAATCAGCACACCCATACCGGTACGCTCCCGTCCGGCATTGAAATCGTTTTCCGGCGTGCAGACGAGAATTTTTTCTTCGTTATCATACGGCAGATATGCGCCCTGCAGTTCTTTGATCTTTCCATGATACTGCTGGTGATCAACAATAAACGCACACCGTTTTGCAGCCAGTGTTTCCGGCCGCTCCTGCACGAGAAGACGGCAGGTGGTTTTCACCTCGTCGGCACAGATCGAAAGTACATACTCCCCTGTTTTTTCATTTTCAAACAGATATTCATAAACACCATTTTCCGTCTTTTCCAGCGATGTTCCGTTTACCGTCACTTTTTCCGCCGGAAATACCGGTTCAATGGTTACCTTACTCGTCTCTCCCGGATAAATCACATACTGCTCCGCATCCACCAGAATCACCTGGGAAAATGCTCTTAATTTCTCCCGGAAATCTTCGCGTCCCTGATGCGGAAATACTTTCCACTCCAGCTTCATTGTATCTCCCGGCGCAAATTCCTGTGCGGACGGGTGCAGCCAGAAGCAGCCTCTGTCATTGCTCTGCAGTTTCAGATCGCGCTCCACGCTGTAAGCGGAAAGACTGCCTTTTGTGAGCACCATTCCCATATGCGGAGCCGCACCGCCCATGCGGAGTGCCATGATATAACTGGTATTCTCCCCGCAGAAAATATGTGCATGGCACCGGTAATCCCGGCAGGTCACACTGTCCGTGTAACGATCCTGCAACGGAAATGAAACCCCAATACTTCCGGCATTTGTAAAATACGGATGCGCACCGTTGTAAGAAACCACAATCTTGGTTGTCAGCACATCTCCGTCTTTCTCATTCTGCACCTCAGCCGAAAACTCCGGCGGGCATTTCACCTCGGCGTATGGGAAATCCTCCCGCAGCCAGTTCATCTGTTTTGGATCTTTGGAAAATACAATTTCTTTCACGTTCCCAACTCTCATTTTTTATTTCCCCTTTCGTTTTTTTGATCCCGCTTTTTGAACTCCATGTAAAATTTATTTGCTGCTTTGATCATACTATATCTACATGCTCTTTTCTATATCTCTTTTTCCATTACCGTTCACTCCTCTTAATCTGACAATAACCCTCACAATCCTCTTTTCCAGTTTTGTTTTACAAAAGAACGGTTCCATACGCCTGCATCATTTTTCCGTTTTACTTTATTTTTTCTTTCTTGCCGATAGTATTTTTTCTCAATTTTTGCTATACTGAAAATGTATGCGTATCAAACTCCGGCATTGCTCTTTCAAGCTGCCGACACATACATAAAATTCATAAAAGGGGGTATCTTTTTCATGGATACGTATGTCATTTTAAAAGACCTGGCAATCATTATCGTATTCGCAAAATTGTTTGGTATTCTTGCCAGAAAATGCAAGGCTCCGCAGGTTGTGGGCGAGCTGATTGCCGGTATTGTCCTTGGACCCAGTGTGCTGGGACTCGTTCAGCAGTCTGACTTTCTCGCACAGATGGCGGAGATCGGTGTCATTTTGCTGATGTTCTCCGCAGGTCTTGGCACCAGCCTGAAGGATCTGCTCCGCACCGGAGTGAAATCCCTGCTGATCGCCTGTGCCGGTGTTTTTGTTCCTCTCGTTCTTGGAGCCATCTTATACATGAGCTTTTATGGCTTCTCTGCTGTCGGAACGGAAGAATTTTACCACGCTGTTTTTATCGGTGTTATTCTGACTGCGACATCGGTCAGCATCACCGTACAGGCCTTGAAAGAACTCGGCAAGCTGAAAACAGAGGTTGGAACAACCATCTTAAATGCAGCCATCATCGACGATGTCATTGGTATCATTGTGCTGACTGTTGTCATCGGTTTTAAAGATCCGACATCCAATCCGCTGAAAGTAGCAGCCTCCACCATTCTGTTTTTTGCCCTTGCGATTGTGCTCGGTTTTCTCTGCTTTAAGCTGTTCAACCGCATGAACTCCGTATTTCCGCACACCCGCCGTCTCCCGATTCTGGGTCTTGCGCTCTGCTTCGGACTGTCCTACATTTCCGAAAAATATTTCGGCATCGCCGATATTACCGGTGCATACGTTGCGGGCGTTATCCTGTGTTCCCTCGATTCTTCCGATTACATCGAAGAAAAAATGGATATCAGCTCCTATATGATTTTCGGACCGATTTTCTTTGCAAGTATCGGACTCAAAACAACGCTCAGCGGCATGAACGAGAAATTCGTACTCTTTGCCATCTGTTTCGTCATCGTCGGCCTTGTCGCAAAAATCATCGGCTGTGGCCTGATGTCAAAGGGATGCGGCTTTACCTGGGGCGACAGCCTGAAAATCGGTGTCGGTATGATGACCCGCGGTGAAGTCTGTCTGATCGTCGCGCAAAAGGGTCTGAATGCAGGCTTTTTATCCGGCGATTTCTTCAGTGCCGTGATTCTGCTGATTCTCTTCTCGAGTGTTGCAACACCGATTATACTGAAAATCTTATACGCGAAAATGCCGACGGCAAAAGATTCTGCAAAGGCATCCTGACTTTCCTTTTACCAAAACAGGGCGCTGTGCCATTTCCTGCACAGCGCCCTGTTTTTTTCGTATCAACCGGTAAGTTCTGATTTCTTCTACCACAGAATCTTCTCTGCCTCAGCTCCATCCGCAAACGGTCCCGGCATTGCTGCCACGCCGCGGTGCTCGCCAAGATAGTCCTGATCGAAGATAATCGTGCTTCCGTCCGGATCTTCGAATCTCTGCTCCGGCTCGAAGGCGTATCCTAAAATATCACTGTTGATAATTCCCGTCCGGAAATCCTTCAGGAACTCATACACGTTCGTCTTGATGGAATAGTGGCCGTCTTTTTCCACAAGTTCCACCTTAACCTGGTTCTCGTTATCCATAAGATTCTCTTTTTCATTCACACACGCCTTTGCTCCGTTAAAGTAAGCGTTTCCGTTTACCCAAACCGGCAGATGGCACTTGTTGTGATACGGCTCCAGCTTGCTCATGTCGGCCGGTTTATCCAGCTCAAAGTGGCTGATCCACTCGTCATAGGTCGGATACTCGTCGAACACATGCGTTCCGACCTCCTGGTTATCCTCCATCTTGAAGCCCATGTCCTCAACCGTTTCTGTTTCCTCAACCGGGTAATTCTGGATAAAGATGTTGTTGTAGAACCGGTCATCGCCATGCAGGAATGTCATGAATCCGGCAACCTCGGTACGGTGACGGATGTGATACGGCGTGTAACGGTCTCCTGTTCCGCCGCCAACTGCAGTTAATGAGCCAAGCATCAGATTGTGTACGCAGGCAATACCATCGGTCGCCATACGAACGCTGACCGGTGAGAGCATAATGTTGTTATCGATCAGTGTCGGACCATGGCCAACCTCGATGAAAATATCCTGACTCATCATTGCGCCCTCTGCCTTTGGTGTTCCCTCCGGCGGGCAGTTGTCGTGCAGCAGGTTCTGGGTCAGGCGTGTTCCCTGTGCCTCCCAGTCACACCAGATGCCCATCGTACAATGATGAATGTGATTTCTTCTCATCACAACATCGATCGCTGCATGCATCTTGATACCGGAAATCTCGGCCCCGCCAAGCTGCTGCATATTGTTGATGTTGTGAATGTGGTTGTCCTCAATGATACTGAACACACCGCCCATCCGTCCGACAATACCGGTCTGCTCACAGTGATGGATGTGGCAGCGGCGGATGATATGGCTTCCGATGTTCTCCTTCGTCCAGCCGTGATACTGGCCGCGGCACACAGCATCACGCTCCATCTGGGTCGGGCTTTTTACGTGTTTTCTGGTAAAGTAATGGTCGTTCTCCGGATCGTAATATTTTCCGAGCGAAATACCGCAGCACTTGCTGTTGCTGACCTCACAGTCCTCAATAATCCATCCCTTCGACCAGTGCGGACCGATCATACCGTCCTGATAAGCAGCCGGCGGCGCCCATGTCGTTGCTGCCTTGCTGACATCAAATCCACTGAACGTAATGTAATTTACGCCTGTTTTCGACGGCATAAAGCAGTTCCGGCGCACGTTGATTTCTACTTTTTCCTCCGTCGGGTTTTTACCCTGGAAGTTTGCGTAGATGACCGTCTGATTTTTCTCTTTGTCCTGCTCGGTATACCATTTGTAAACCGACCACTCCGGCTCCCAGGACGGCGCATAAACCTCGCCCTTGATACACTCCTCGAGCGTCTCTGCCTCGTATAACTGGCGGTCATTCAGATAAACCGCGCCGGTATGGCGTACCACCGGTGCAAAATACCAGTCACCGCCGACCATTGTCGTGTATGGGTTATAATTGCCAAACACTCCGTTGTCTACACGGCATACCCACACATTATCTTTGTAATGCTCCCAGTCATTCATCGTTTCCGCACCGGTGATCTTTGCGCCGAGCGGCTTCTCACTCTTATAGACGATTCTTGCATCCTCGGTTCCTCCGTTGACCGGATCAACATATTCATGGTAAATACCAGGTGCAACCAGAACTTCATCTCCTGCCTTTGCAATTTTTGCCGCATCGTTGATGAACTTGAACGGCATCTCTTTTGTTCCGTTTCCATTCTTCGGAGCGGAATTATTGACATAGTAAATCATTTCTCTATACTCCTTTTTGTTATAGTAAAACCCGAAAACACTGCAAAAAAGGCTGTGACGCAATCATTCACTCTCTGCGGCGCTGAATTTTTTACGCTATTTTTTTGCGGGTCTATAGAATTTCTTTACGATAATGCTTCTTCCGCAGCCTCTTTTGATGCAAACGGGCCCGGCAGCGGATGAATGCCCTGACGGTTTCCGAAGTAGTCATATCGGAACACGATCGGCGTTCCATCCGGATTCTCATATTTCTGTTCCGGCTCAAATGCCATGCCAAGCGTCTCCGTTGAGATCACTGCACAGGCATTCTGCGGCAGATAATCGTAAACATTAGTCTCCAGTTTCCATTTTCCGTTCTCTTCTTTTACACCGATGGTGATTTCATGCTCGGTATCCACTACAGCGTCCTGTTCCTGTTCTGCCGGCTTCGCCCCATTGAAGTAAACGTTGCCGCCAAGCCATACCGGCAGCTTCTCGTAATACAGATCCGGTGACTTTCCGGAGCCCATTCCGCAATAGCCCTCAAATCTTGCCACGTACTCCTCCAATGTCGGATATCCGCTGTACGGTGCGGTTCCTGCTGTCAGATTTCCGTCATCCCACTCATTATCTCCGGTCAGTTTACGGATTTCTTCCATTCCCGCACGAACCGGCTTCTGGATGAAGATATTATTGTAGAACCGGCAGTCACCGTGAAGAACCGTCATAAATCCGTTGATCTCCGTGCGATGCGGCACATGGTACGGTGTGTAGCGTGGCGACGGCAGCTTTTCGGAGCCATTGTTGACACCGCGGCCGACAGCAGTAAACGATCCCGCGATCAGGTTATGTACTACCGCAACACCCTGCGTTGCCAGCTTCATCGCGCGGTCCGAAAGCAGTACATTATTGTCCACCAGTGTCGGTCCGTGGGAAATTTCAATAAAGATATCCTCGCCGATACCGTCCATACCTTCTGGATTTGCATTTTCCTCGTTCGGCAGCGTATTGTCATGGAACAGGTTCTGCGTAACACGTGTGCCCTGTGCCTGCCAGTCGAGCCAGAGGCCTCTCGTACAGTGATGGAAATGGTTTCTTCGAATGATCACATCGATTGCTGCATGCATCTTGATGCCGCCGATCTCCGCACCCGCAAGGTTCTGTTTATTATTGATATGGTGAATGTGGTTATCCTCAATAATCGAGAACACACCACCTAAGTGGCCTACAATACCCGTCTGTCCACAGTCGTGGATGTTGCACCGGCGGATGATGTGGCTTCCGATGTTTTCCTTTGTCCATCCCTCTCGCTGCGCCTGGCAGATACAGTCACGCTCCGTCTGTGTACCATCTTTGAATTTCCATTTGAGCCATTTATTGTCATTGTTCGGCTGTCTGTATTTTCCAAGGGAAATGCCCGAGCACTTCGAATCTGAAATCTCACAATCCTCGATGATCCATCCCTTTGACCAGTGCGGGCCGACCATTCCTTCCTGATATGCCGTCGGCGGAGCCCACTGAGTTGCCGCCTGTTTTACAACAAAGCCGGACAGAGTGATGTAACCGATGCCCTCCTTCGACGGATAAAAGCAATTCTCACGTACATTGATTTCTACGGTTTCTTCGTTCGGATTTTTTCCCTGGAAATTCACATAGAAAACGGTCTCATTCTTCTCTTCATCCTGCTCCACATACCAGGTGTAAACCGTGAATGCCTGATCCCAGGATTTTTTATAGATCTCCGGCTTTTTCACCTGATCCAGACTTGTCACCTCATACATGGATTTTCCATTCAGATACACTTCTCCGGTGTGTGCCGTGTAGGATGCGATAAACCAGTCACCGCTGACCAGTGTCGTATATGGATTGTAATCCCCAAACAATCCGTTCGAAACGCGCGCTGTCCACACATCACCTTCCAAATGCTCCCAGTTATCCACAATTTCCGCACCGGTAATCACAGCTTTTCCCGGTTCCACAGAACGGTACACAATTCTTGCATCCTCACATCCCGCATTCGCCGGATCTACATATTCCCGATATACGCCAGGCGCTACAAGCACCTCGTCGCCGGGCATTGCAATTTTTGCCGCCTCGGAAATCGTCTGAAATGGATATTCCTTCTGCCCATTTCCGCTTCGCACAGCATTTCCATCTACATAAATCTGCATTTTTCGCTTACCTCTCACTTCTTCACTTTTCATAAACTTTTATTGTGAATTTTCGCCAAAATCACATCACTCTTTTTCCGATTTCTGCCGTTCTTCACAATTTTCATATCTTAACCATAATACAGATCCTCGTAAAACACTACTTATATATTGCCGATCATTGCCCAGATGTTTCGATTTTTTCTATATTTTTTCTCTCTTCTGTTGTATAATACCGTTTATCAGATACGGAGGATTCTTTTGCCATGAAAAACGATTCGACTTCTTTTTTCGAAAACAATCATTTTGCTAACAGCTATGTTTACGATATCTCTATTTCGCATGTCCCCGCCTATTTCGGTCTGCACTGGCATCACTATATTGAAATTGTGCTTGCACAGGATGACGGCATTATCTATGAAGTAAATGGAGAAGCCTTTCCGCTGAAGCCCGGTGATCTTCTTTTTATCTGGCCCGGCGAGCTGCACGCTGTTTCCACAACCAACAGAGAACATCGCCTGATCATGCTTCAGCTCGATGCAGATTTTCTGGAAAAACGCGTGGATTTCCAGTCTGTTGCTTATCTTTTTTATCAGATTCGTCTTCTGAATCAGAACAACTTCCCGGAAATCGAAAAACTCCGCGGATTTCTGACAGAACTGCGCAAGCTCTCCCTCTCCGGTATCAGTTTTTCCGAGCTGCGCGGATGCGTTCTGCTGTATCAGTTTTTTATTCTGCTCGGCGAAAATCTCTCCGTGCCGACCGAAACTGCCACACCGCAAAAAACAGGCCATTCCGCACAGGTACACCGCCAGATAATTGCTGCATGTACCTGGATCTCGAGTCACTGCACCGAACCGGTTTCCCTGGAAGAAGCATCAAAGGTCGCCGGATTCTCCCGCTGCCATTTTTCCAAGCTGTTCCGCGCATACACCGGCCTCTCCTTCACGGATTTCGTCACCAGGGAACGGCTCCATATCGCCGAAAACCTGTTAAAAAAACCGGATCTCACGATCACCGAAGTGTCGCTCGAATCCGGTTTTAACAGTATTTCTACGTTTAACAGAGTCTTTTTGAAATCAAAAAATGTAAGCCCTACCGACTTCCGTCAGATGTACCTGCAATCCTATCAGAAATAGGCTATGAATTCAGCATGGCCTCTGGTCTTTCGCAGGTGGATGGAACCTTCTCAAATGCACCCGTTTCCGCACTCTTCATAATCTGATCGATCGTATCGAGTACGTGATATGCCATTTTGGCACTCGCACGGTTTGGTCTGCCCTCGGCAATTGCTTCTGCCATCTCAGACGGGCCAAGACCACGGCTGTTTTCGCTGTAATCAAAGCCATAATGTAAAACTTCCGGAACAGCCTGCTGTGTCCAGTCTTTTACACCCGGAATATAGACAACATCGCCGCCGAAATTGTTCGGGTCCACCAACTTTAAAATACCTTTTTTGCCGTAAATTGTGAATACCGCCTGATCGTTGATGGTGCTGTCGCCATTGACACAGAATGTGCCGGTCACGCCGTTTTTCATTTCCAGAATCGTGAAAGCCTGGCTCTCGTTGCTGTAGTCAAATTCCTGGCCGTATTCCGGGCTGTCCGGGACGACATTGACGCGCTTCGGCGCAAGGTTGCGCACGGAGGAAACGACACGGTCCACCGGGCCGAAAAGGCTGACAATGGCGGTCAGATAATAAACACCGAAATCGTAGCAGATACCGCCGCCCGGCATCCGCAGAAAACGGAAGATGCTCGCCAGCAAATCAAGATCGCGGTTTGCGCATGCTTCGAAAGATGTCACCTCGCCGATCAGCCCGTCGTCGATCGCTTTTCTTGCGGTCTGCAGTGCCGATCCAAGGAAGGTGTCCGGTGCGGAACCGAGATAGAGATGTTTCTCCTCTGCCAGCTCGATCAGTTTCGCTGCCGTTTCCGGTGCGAGGGTCATTGTTTTTTCAGTGTAAACGTGTTTTCCGGCTTCCAGTGCCTGACGGATCAGCCCCTCGTGGGTCGGTGCCGGTGTCAGAATGACTACCATTTCAATCGACGGATCTGCCAGAATTTCCTCGTAGGTACAGCCCTTGATGCCATACTGCTCTGCTTTCTTTTTCGCATGTTCAAGATGGCCTGCGCAGCATGCTGCTACCTCAAGATTCTCAAAGTTATGAATCATGTTCGTCAGATAAATATCACTGATCGCTCCGCAGCCGACAACGCCGACTCTCATTTTTTTCGTTTCTGTTGTTCCCATTTGTAAAAATCCCCTTTACTCTTTGTTTTTTGATTCTGTTCTAATAAAAACCCTTATTTTTTTTATACAACGAAATGTCTGAAAAAACAAGCATTCCGGCTCATATTTCACTTTCAAAATGAAAAAACCACCCACGGTTTCTGCAGATTCTCTGCATCACCGCGGACGGCCTTTTTCTGTTGTTTACTCCACGCTTTTCAGCGATTCAATCATATCAATTTTTCTTAACCGGTAGAACATCATAAAGTTGACGAACAGGGCAAACGCCAGGGTAATCAGGGCGCTCCAGCCGTAGCTCCGCGGGAACACGTTTCGTCCGAACATCATCAGATCGACCTCGACGGTCTGAATTACGCACTGATGTAAAAACGTTCCAATTCCCATGCCCGCGATAACGCCGAACAGTGTCAGCACCATGTTTTCCCGGTACACGTACGATGCCACCTCGCCGTCGAAGAAGCCGAGCACTTTCAGCGTTGCCAGCTCTCTCTGTCGTTCGGTGATGTTGATGTTGTTCAGGTTGTACAGCACCACAAACGCCAGCAGGCCCGCCGATACGATCAGCACCACGATGACGATGTCGAGGGAACGAAGCATGTTGTCAATCTGATCAATCAGGTCGGATGTGAACGAGATTGCCGCTACACCGTCGTACGTCATGATTTTTTCTCCGAGTGCTGTCTCATAATTGCTCGACGTGTCCTGGTATTTCATCAGAAGCTGGTTGTAGTCCGGCACTCCGCCGAACAGCTCCTCGTAGAGATCCGGGGCCAGATACAGGTAATGGCGCACGTAGTTTTCGACGATGATCGAAATCTTTACGTCCACAATATCGTCGCCTTTTTTCAGCTGAACCGTGTCGCCTGCTTTTACGCCGAGCATCGTTGCTGTCTTTTCGCTGATGGCTGCGCCGCCGTCGGTCGGGAATTCGTAAACTTCTCCGCTTTTCCGGTCTCGGAAGGCATAGAAGTCATTGAAATTCGTCAGTTCTTTCGGCACTTCAAGCACTGCATCCACGGTCTTTTTGTCGGTCTGCAGTTCGATGTTCTGGCAGTACATTTCCAGCAGCTCATCGATGCCGCTGTAGTTTTCCAGATCGGTCTGCAATGCTTCTTTTTCGGATTCATCCACATCTGAATTCAGCACAGCATTCGCCTGATAGGTGAAGAGGCTGACGAACTGGTTTTTCGCAATCGCGGTGATGGAATCCTGAAGGCCGAAACCGACGAGGATCAGACCCATGCATCCGCCGATTCCGATAACGGTCATGAAGAATCGTTTTTTATACCGCACCAGATTCCGCACGGTTGATTTCTGCGTAAAGTTCAGATGTTTCCAGAGTACGCCGATGCGTTCCAGGAAAATCCGTTTGCCGTTTTTCGGTGCTTCCGGCCGCATCAGCTCTGCCGGACCTGCGGCGAGTTCTTTGTAGCATGCCGCGATCGTCGCCACGCCGGTGCAGGCTGCACTCGCTAGAATCGCAAGGCCTCCCTGCTCCCAGTTCAGCGGGGTCATGTAATACGGGAGTCCGGTATACAGCATGCCGTAGGCATTCATAATAACCCAGGGCAGGATTTTTTCTCCAACCACCACGCCCGCGAGAGCGCCGGATACGGTGGAGAGCATCGCGTATGCGAAATATTTAAAGGCGATCACGCCGTCGGAATAGCCGAGGGCTTTTAACGTTCCGATCTGCTGACGCTGTTCCTCGATCATTCGTGTCATCGTCGTCAGGCTGACGAGAGCAGCCACGAGGAAGAAGATAACCGGGAAGAATTTTCCGATATTCGAGATACGGCCGGCATCCTGACCGAAGCTCTCAGTTGACGTTACCTTATTCCGTCCCCAGACGTACCACGTTGGTTTTTTCAGGTCTGCGAGTGTTTTCTCACCGTCCGCAATTTCCTGCTTCGCATCCGCGATTTCTGGTTCGGCGTCGGCTTTTGCTTTTTCATATTCGGCTTTGCCGTCCTCAAGTTCCTTTTCTTTATCGGCAATTTCCTGTTTCGCATCCGCAAGGGAGATTTTTCCGTTGGCGATTTCCTGTTTCGCGTCGGCAAGCTGGGTTTCTCCGTCGGCAATCGTCTGCTTGGCTTCGGCGAGCTGACTTTCTCCATCGGCGATCGTCTGCTTTGCTTCTGCTAACTGGGTTTCGCCATCGGCGATCGTCTGTTTCGCATCGGCGAGCTGACTTTCTCCACTGGAAATTGTCTGCTTTGCAGCGGCAAGCTGGGCCTCACCCGACTGAATCGTCTGTCGGTACGATGCAATCTGCTGTTCCCCATCAGCAAGCTGGGCTCTGGCAGCCGCAAGCTGAGTTTCTCCGTCTTTTAATTTACTGCGGTTCGTCTCAATCTGAGCTTCTCCGTCGGCAATCGCTGCTTTGGCGGATGCAAGCTGGGCTTCGCCATCCTCAATCTGTTTCTGATAAGCTTCTGCCTGTGCTTCTCCATCCTGAAGCTGGGCAAGAGCCTCTGTAATCTGAGCTTCGCCGCTTTCCAGTTCTTCTTTTGCAGAAGCAATCTGTGCCTCGCCTGCGGCGCATTCCTGCTCTTTTTCTGTTAATTGTGCATCTGCAGCGGCAAGCTGACTTTCTGCGTCGGTAATCTGAGCTTCTGCAGCCGCAAGCCGGGCTTCCGCATCAGCGCTTGCTGCTTCAAACGCTGCGATGTTTTGTTCCAGAAATGTTTTCTGCTCCTGCATCGTGAAAAGCTGCTGTGCTAACTCTGTCTGCTTTGCTTCCAGCGCAGTTTTCTGTTCCAACAGGGATACATATGCTTCATCTTCCTCGGTCAGTCCGTCAAGCTGAGCCTCAATCACCTCGATCTGACCAGTCACTTCTGTCTGCGCAGCCTCCACCACCGGAAGCTGCCTGGAAATCTGGGCTAACTGATCCCTGGCTGTCTCATACTGACTCTTCTGTTCTTCATACGCTGCCTTCTGCGCTTCATACTGTGTGCGTCCTGCAGCGGTTTCTGCTTTCTTGTTGTCCAGTTCCTCGCGTGCAGCGGAAAGCTGTTCCTTTGCAATATTCAATTCCGTTTCTTTTTCGGAAAGCTGCTCTTTTGCAGTATTCAGCTCCGTCTGCTTCCGAGTCAGTTCGGTTTTTGCCGCCGAAAGCTGCGTCATTTTTTCCTCTAACTCTTTTTTGCCGGATGCCAGTTCTGTTTCTTTCTCTGCAAGCTGTGCTTTTCCGTCGGAAAGTTCTTTCGCTTTTGCCTCAAGTGTGGTTTTTCCACTTGCAAGTTCATCGGCTTTCTGATTCAGCTCCGCTTTTCCGCTTTCCAGCTCTGCCGCCTTTGCTTCCAGCGTCGCTTTTCCGCTCGCAAGTTCCGCCTCTTTATCTTTCAGCGTTGCCTTGCCGGATGCCAGTTCCTGCTCTTTATCGGCGATGGTTGCTTTCGCACTGAGAAGTTCCTGCTCTTTGTCTGCAATGGTCTGTTTTCCGTCAAGGAGTTCCTGTTCTTTCTCAGCAATCGTCTGCTTTCCGTCAAGAAGCTCCTGTTCTTTGTCCTTTAACGTCTGTTCGCCGTCGAGAAGTTCCTGCTCTTTGTCCGCAATCGTCACTTTCGCGTCGGCAAGCTGCTGTGCACCGTCATCCAGCTCTGTTTTTGCGTCCGCTAATTTCTGCTCTGCATCAGCGACCTGCTGTTTTGCATCATCAATCTTTTCCTGTCCTTCGGTTTTGACTGCCGTATACCGCCGGTCGCACGCCGCATCCTCGAGCGCTTCAATCTTCGTCTGTACAGCCTTCACCGTCTCATCATACGCATCGCTGTAGCTCGCCTCTTCCTGTGCGCCGTCCGCCTGGACGTAAATCTCTGTATAGAGATCCGAGGTAAATGTCTCCGGAAGCAGCAGTGCAAAACTGTTGATGCTTCCGTTTCCAATCGAGCCCGTTCCCCGGTTCAGCTCCATATAATAAGGGAGCGTCGCCGAACCAACAATCGTAAACGTATCCCCGGTCAGCGAATCTGAGAGCGGATCCTCCGTTCCGGAAGTGAACGTTACCTGATCTCCGATCTCACAGCCGGAACTTTTTAGAAACTGCGTATCAACAAGAATTTCATCCTCTTTCTCCGGCATCCGTCCCTCGACCACGCGCGGCTCATTCACACCGTCCGTCAGCGCAATCAGTTTCACAACCTGCTCGCTCTCGCCGATGTCATGCAGCACTTCCACCGTCTTTCCGCCGTAAACCGCTTTCACGCCGTCCGTCTTCTCGATATCCGCCAGATCATCGTCTGTCAGCCCCAGCGTTCCAAGGACTTTCAAATCCATATAATTTACTTCATCATAATACCGGTCCGCCGAAACCTTCATATCTCCTTCCGCCGACCGGATGCCCGAGAAAAACGCCGCGCCAAGAAGCACGATGAAAAAGACTGACAGAAACCGCCCCTTGTTCTTTGTGATTTCCCGGATAAAGTCTTTTCGAAATGCTCTCATCGTCCACCTACCATTCTATCTCTTCCACCGGCGTCGGGTTCTCATTTGTTTTCATGCCCGCCACTTTTCCGTTTCGGATTTTAATCACGCGGTCCGCCATCGGTGTCAGCGCCGAGTTGTGAGTGATGACAATGACCGTCATTCCCTTCGCCCGGCAGGTATCCTGCAGCAGCTTTAAGATCGCTTTTCCCGTCACATAATCGAGCGCGCCGGTCGGCTCATCGCAGAGCAGCAGTTTCGGATTCTTCGCCAGCGCACGCGCAATCGCCACACGCTGCTGCTCTCCGCCCGAAAGCTGCGCCGGGAAGTTATTCATTCTCTCTTCCAGCCCAACCTCCGCAAGCACCTCCGACGCATCCAGCGGATGCTTACAAATCTGCATCGCCAGCTCCACATTCTCGAGCGCCGTCAGGTTCTGCATCAGATTATAAAACTGAAAAACAAATCCAATATCCTCCCGCCGGTACTGGATCAGCTTCTTGCCGCGGTACTTACTGATCTCCGCCCCGTCCACCAACACCTTTCCTGAAGTCGCTGTGTCCATTCCGCCTAAAATATTCAGCACCGTCGTCTTACCCGCACCGCTCGGTCCAACAACAATCACAAACTCACCCTTTTCCACATCAAAGCTGATCCCATCCGCAGCCTTGATGGTAATCTCACCCATTTGATAGGTCTTTGTTACATCCTGAAGACTCACATATCCCGCCATGCCGCCGTGTTCCTCCTATGCAAAAAATCGATATTTCCTATTTCTTTTATTGTATCAATCTACAGCCGCGGCGGCTAGTCCTAAGTGGACGAATTTACTGTTTTTTTATAAATGGCATCTCCCCTTTATTTCAATACTGCCCTGATCATACATCTTATCCCAACCAGAATAATCACCACCTCCTGTAATCTCTGTGCCATCTCCATCGCAGCCATGCCCTCTGCTGCCTTCCCGTTCAAAAATATTTCCAGAACGCATCATCCTCTGTCACTCTCCTCTCAAATCTTAACCACTCCTCCCAGGCCGCCTACCAGACGTGCGAACGCCTCTTCCAATTTGCCGCATCTTTTTCCACAGAAACTCACACAAGTTTGACAATTTATGATACACTAAGCTAAGTGACATCAATTCTGAATGTTCTGTGCTCTGCCGCAGATTTTTCGGAACTGAAATTGACTTTTCGATGCATAAACCAAACGATTTGTGGCATACGAAGAAAGGAATTCTTATGAAAATTATCTTTATCCGCCACGGCGAACCGAATTATGAGATTGATTCGCTGACTGAAAAGGGCTGGCGTGAGGCTGAGCTGCTTTCGAAGCGAACGGCGAAATGGAACGTCACCGATTTTTACTGCTCGCCGCTCGGACGTGCGAAGGATACGGCTTCTTT
>ERZ836877.2543-NODE-2543-length-23307-cov-3.997635_pt1 | contig 23307 bp, 19 predicted proteins | sample MGYA00519469_ERZ836877 | MGnify/ENA primary metagenome ERZ836877 (study PRJEB31850, sample SAMEA3708809) | human gut metagenome | biome: human gut; feature: human-associated habitat; material: faeces | place: China | collected 2014 ... | reverse complement strand
AGAGCTAAAGTTCACGGATTCAGAGCAAGAATGAGCACAAAAGGTGGCAGAAAAGTTCTGGCTGCCAGAAGATTAAAAGGAAGAAAAAGCTTATCAGCATAAGACATAAGACCGCATACATTGTGGTCTTTTCTTCTATCTAAAAGATTTTAAAAAATTTTTCTTTAAAGGTAAGGAATTTCTATGAAATATAAAGATGCAGAGAGCTTAAAAAAGAACAGAGATTTTCAGCTGGTATATAAAACAGGAACATCTTATGTAAATAAGTATTTAGTCATGTATGCGAAAGAGAATCAGCTGGGGAAAAACAGAATCGGAATCTCCGTCAGTAAAAAAGTGGGCAACAGTGTAGTGCGCCACCGGCTCTGCAGACTGGTAAGAGAAAGTTACCGGCTGCATGAGGATGTATTTCGTAGAGGGTTTGATATTGTTGTGGTAGCCCGCGTGAGTGCAAAAGAGAGAACGTTTCGTGAGATTGAGAGTGCATTCCTACACCTTGGCAGGTTACATCACCTTGTAGAGAAGGAAGAACATGAAAGCAATATTGATTAAAGGAATCAGATTCTACCAGAAATATATTTCCCCTTTAAAGAGTACCAAGTGTCCCTATTTTCCGTCCTGTTCGCAGTACGGACTGGAGGCAATTGAAAAATACGGAGCGTTTAAGGGCTCTCTTTTAGCCATATGGAGGATCTTACGGTGTAACCCGTTCTCCAAAGGCGGAGTGGATCCGGTTCCGTAGACTGATGTAATGGGAATTACATTTAAGGAGGAAACATAATTGAATATCGTAATGACGAAGGTTTCGATGCCTATTATCGGATGGGTAAGTGAGATTCTGGGATGGATGATCAATGTGATCTACAGCGGTCTGGAACTGATCGGTATCACAAACATCGGTCTGTCCATTATTTTATTTACACTGGTTGTATATCTTCTGATGACTCCGTTGCAGATCAAACAGCAGAAATTCTCCAAATTGAACGCTGTGATGCAGCCGGAGATCCAGAAAATCCAGAAGAAATACAATGGTAAAAAAGACCAGGATTCTATGATGAAGCAGAATGAGGAGATCAGTGCTGTATATCAGAAATATGGTGTATCTCCAACAGGAAGCTGCGTACAGCTGTTGGTTCAGATGCCGGTTCTGCTGGCTTTGTACCAGGTAATCTATCACATTCCTGGATATATCTCCGGAGTAAGAAACGTATTTACCGGACTGACCGCAAAGATCATGTCTGTCGATGGATTTGGCAGTATCATCAGCCAGTTCTTAACCGACAACAAGATAACAATGACCGGAATCTCAGCCAATACAGAATTTACCAAGACAACAACGATTGATTTTCTGTACAAACTGTCCCCGTCACAGATGGAAAAATTCTCACAAATCAGCGATTTCAGCGGATTTTCCGATCTGTTCGATAAAGTAGCGCAGCAGACCAGCCATATGAATACGTTCCTGAACCTGAATATCTCAGATACCCCGCTGGCTATTATCAAAAGCGGTATGGCACAGGGCGGAGCAGCAGGATACCTTCTGGTATTTTCCGCTGCCATGGTTCCGATCCTTGCATGGCTGACACAGTGGATGAACTACAAACTGATGCCGCAGCCAAAGCAGGCTCCGAACAGTGAACCGAGTGCAATGGAAGCTTCTATGAAGAGCATGAATACGTTCATGCCGATCATGTCTGCCGTATTCTGTTTCTCTTTCCCGGTAGGTATCGGTATTTACTGGGTAATCGGTGCTGTGATCCGTTGTATCCAGCAGCTGGTGATCAACCGTAAGATGGAGCAGATGGATATGGAAGACCTGGTTCGCCGGAATCAGGAAAAGATGAAGAAAAAGATGGAAAAAAGAGGTGTGTCTGCACAGCAGATCAACCAGCAGGCAAGAATGAATGCACGAAACATTCAGGCACCTGATAAAACATCCGGTCTGAGTCAGGAAGAAAAAGCTGCACAGAGAAAGAAAGCAACGGAATATTATAATAACGCCAATGTAAAACCGGGCAGTCTGGCTGCCAGGGCGAACATGGTAAAACAGTTTGACGAAAAGAACGCGAAGAAGAAATAGGGGGAGAAAGGGCTATGGAATTCAAAGAGATTACTGCGAAAACCGTCGATGAAGCCATTACAAAGGCTTGTCTGGAGTTCGAGACTTCCAGTGATAACTTAGAGATTCAGGTTGTCCAGGAGGGTACTTCCGGTTTCTTGGGATTTATCGGCAGCAAACCTGCCGTGATCAAAGTTCGTAAAAAGGTGCAGGAAGAAGAATTCGACATCTTAAAAGAGCTTGCAAAAGAAGAGAAAAAGGAAAAGAAAGCCCCTGTTAAGGAAGAAAAGAAAGAACCCAAAAAAGAATTCAGAAAAGAAGTAAAAAAAGAAGCAAAACCGGTAAGAGAGCCGAAAAAAGAGACTGCTGCCAAACCGCAGACAGAAAATAAGGAAGTAAAACCGGTGGCAAAAGAAGCACAGCCGAAGCCGGAACCGAGAAAACCGGTTGTCCGTACCGAAGAACAGGTACAGCAGATGAAACAGGATGCAGAAAAATTCCTGACCGGCGTATTTGGTGCAATGGAACTTCCGGTGGAGATTACCATGAACTATGATAAGACCGCCGATTGCCTGGAAATCGATTTTGCCGGCGAGGATATGGGTATCCTGATCGGTAAGAGAGGACAGACACTGGATTCTCTGCAGTATCTGACCAGCCTGGTTGTCAACAAAGAGCAGCAGGATTATGTCAGAGTGAAAGTAGATACCGAAAACTACAGAAGCCGCAGAAAAGACACGCTGGAAAACCTGGCAAAAAACATTGCTTTCAAAGTGCGTAAAACAAGAAAGCCGGTAGTGTTAGAACCAATGAATCCTTATGAGAGAAGAATCATCCATTCTGCACTGCAGGGAAACAAGTACGTGGAAACATACAGTGAGGGCAATGAACCTTACCGTCATGTAGTAGTTGTTTATAAAGGTAAATAAGTTGTTGAATGGAAAAGATGTTATTTCACGGGGTGTGAGTAGCATCTTTTCCTGTTTTAAGGAGTAAGACAGAGATGACAGGAGATACGATTGCGGCAATTGCCACAGCGATGAGTGCTTCAGGAATCGGCATTATCCGTATCAGCGGTGACGATAGCATGGAGATCATCAGCAAAGTATACCGCTCAAAAGGCGGAAAAAAGAAGATAAAAGAAGCCGAAAGCCATACGATCCATTACGGATTTATCTATGACAACGATACCATGATCGATGAAGTCCTGGTGATGATCATGAAAGGACCGAGAAGTTATACCGGAGAAGATACGGTGGAGATCGACTGCCACGGCGGCGTTCTTGCCATGAAAAAGGTACTCGAAGCCGTGATCCATGCGGGTGCAAGACCGGCGGAACCGGGAGAATTTACCAAGCGTGCCTTCTTAAACGGAAGGATCGATCTGTCTCAGGCAGAGGCGGTGATCGATGTGATCCAGGCGAAGAATGAATACGCACTAAAAAGCTCGTTAAGCCAGCTGAAAGGCTCTGTCTTAACGTCCATCAAAGAGATCCGAAGCAGTATCCTGTATCATATCGCGTATATTGAATCGGCGCTGGATGATCCGGAACATATCAGTCTGGACGGGTACAGCGAAAAACTCGCGCAGACGGTAGAAGAGGAAAAGAAGAAGATCCGTCGTCTGGCGGACTCTTTTGACGAAGGAAAGATGATACGGGAAGGTATCCGGACCGTGATCGTGGGAAAACCGAACGCGGGAAAATCTTCTCTGTTAAATTATCTGGTCGGAGAGGAAAAGGCGATCGTCACGGATATCGCCGGAACGACGAGAGATGTCCTTGAGGAGACAATCGTTTTACAGGGAATCTCCCTTCGGATGATGGATACGGCGGGAATCCGGGCAACGGAAGATGTGGTGGAAAAAATCGGCGTGGAGAGAGCCAGAGCTTACGCAAAAGACGCGGATCTGGTATTATATGTCGTGGATTCCTCCATTCCGTTAGATGAAAATGATGAGGAAATTCTGGAGATTCTCCGGGATAAAAAAGCGATCATTCTGTTAAACAAGAGCGACCTGACTCCGGTGGTGACAAAAGAGATGCTGGAAGTGCGCACGGATATGCCGGTGCTCGCGATCTCCGCAAGACAGGAGCAGGGTGTAGAACTTCTCGAAGAACAGATCAAATCGATGTTTTTTGCTGGAGAATTGTCCTTTAACGATGAAGTATATATTACGAATGTCCGCCATAAGACGGCGCTTGAGGAAGCGTATCAGAGCCTTACGATGGTGGAAAACAGCATTGCCATGGAGATGCCGGAAGATTTCTTCTCTATCGATCTTATGAACGCATATGAGGCGCTTGGAAGGATTGTGGGAGAGTCGGTTGGAGAGGATCTGGTCAATGAGATCTTCAGCAAGTTCTGTACCGGCAAGTAAGAGTGGCAGAAGGAGAAAGAAATGAACAAACTGGTGGAATATATAGATGTCGCCGTTATCGGAGCCGGACACGCCGGCTGCGAGGCATCACTGGCAGCAGCCAGACTGGGGCTTGAAACTATGGTATTTACCGTCAGTGTGGACAGCATCGCGATGATGCCGTGTAACCCGAATATCGGAGGAAGCTCCAAGGGGCATCTGGTAAAAGAGATCGATGCGCTGGGCGGAGAGATGGGAAAGGTCATCGATAAGACCTTTATCCAGTCCAAGATGTTAAACAAATCCAAAGGACCTGCAGTCCATTCCCTGCGTGCCCAGGCGGATAAGAAAAATTACAGCAATACCATGCGCCAGGTGCTGGAAAATACGCCGCATCTGACGATCAAACAGGCGGAAGTGACGGAACTGATCGTGGAAGACGGTACGGTCAAAGGCGTAAAGACGTACTCCGGTGCGACCTATTATGCAAAGGCAGTGGTACTGTGTACCGGAACCTACCTGAAGGCGAGATGCATCTATGGAGATGTCAGCAATTATACCGGTCCGAACGGACTGCAGGCAGCCAATTATCTGACAGATTCCCTGAAGGCAAACGGTGTGGAGATGTTCCGTTTCAAGACCGGAACACCGGCGCGTATCGACAAACGGTCGATCGATTTTTCAAAGATGGAAGAGCAGAAGGGAGACGAGAGAGTCGTTCCGTTTTCTTTCTCCACTGACCCGGAAAGTGTCCAGATCGATCAGGTATCCTGCTGGCTGACCTATACCAACGAGAAAACCCATGAGATCATCCGGGAAAATCTGGATCGTTCCCCGCTGTATTCCGGTATGATCGAGGGAACCGGTCCGCGGTACTGTCCGTCGATCGAGGACAAAGTGGTAAGATTTGCAGATAAATCCAGACATCAGGTATTTATCGAACCGGAAGGGCTGAACACGAATGAAATGTATGTCGGCGGTATGTCCAGCTCCCTGCCAGAGGATGTCCAGCATGAGATGTATCACTCCGTACCGGGGCTGGAACACGCAAAGATCGTGCGCAATGCCTACGCGATCGAGTATGACTGCATCAACCCGAGACAGCTGATGCCGACACTGGAATTTAAAAATATCAAAAATCTGTTCAGCGGCGGACAGTTTAACGGAAGTTCAGGCTATGAAGAGGCAGCTGCGCAGGGGCTGATCGCGGGTATCAACGCGGCATTGAAAGTCAAAGGTGAGGAACTGCTGGTACTTGATCGATCCGAAGCTTATATCGGAGTATTGATCGACGATCTGGTAACAAAAGAAAACCATGAGCCATATCGTATGATGACAAGCCGCGCCGAGTATCGTCTGCTGCTTCGCCAGGACAATGCAGATCTCAGACTCCGGGAAAAAGGCTACCGTGTCGGACTGATCAGCAAAGAACAGTATCAGGATATCCTGAAGAAAGAACAGCTGATCAAAGAAGAAATCGAACGGGTGGAACACGTAAATGTAGGAGCATCGAGACCGGTTCAGGAACTCCTTGAACAGTATGGAAGTACACCGCTGACTTCAGGATCCACTCTGGGTGAACTGATCCGCCGTCCGGAACTGAACTACGAAGTGCTGGCACCAATCGATAAAAACCGTCCGGAACTCCGCTATGACATCCGGGAACAGGTCAATATCAACATCAAGTATGATGGATATATCACCCGTCAGTTAAAACAGGTGGAACAGTTCAAAAAACTGGAAAGCAAAAAGATCCCGGAAGATATGGATTATGATCAGGTCAAGAGTCTGCGCATCGAGGCCGTACAGAAATTAAAACTGTACCGCCCGGTAAGCATCGGCCAGGCCTCCCGTATCGCAGGGGTATCTCCGGCGGATGTATCGGTGCTGCTGGTATATCTGGAAAGTCATCGCGCGTAAAATGAGATATATGTGTGGCAGCAGAAGTTTCTGCTGCCGCCTACCTTAGAGCGTGTCTGAAAAATCATTTCCGCAATCTGCAAGCCCCACTTTGCGGTATATTTTACCCTCATTCGGTTGCCGTAGCCCGCTACGCCGCCCTCATTCGGATAAAATCTCCCACAAACTGGGACTCGCAGCTCACGAAAAGCCTTTTTTAAACACGCTCTAACGCAGATGAAAGAAATATGAAAAAAAATGTAAGATAAGAAGTAACTATTCAGCAGGTAGAAACTGTGAATGTACTGGACAGTTACGATAAGAAAAGAAAGGAACAAGCATGGCTCAATACGATACCACATGGTTTGAAAAAGGACTTGCCGAGCTGGAGATCACATTAAATGAAAAACAGATCGAACAGTTTCTGACCTACTATGAACTTCTGGTGGAATGGAACAAAGTGATGAATCTGACGGCCATTACCGAATACGAAGAAGTCATCACCAAACACTTCCTGGACAGCGTAGCGTCTGTCAAAGTGTGTGATTACAGCAAACCGATGAAAATCCTGGATCTTGGAACAGGCGCCGGATTTCCCGGCATACCGTTAAAAATCGCTTTTCCGGATCAGGAGATCGTCCTTCTCGACTCCCTGAACAAGCGCGTCAAATTCCTGAACACCGTCATTGAAACCCTCGGTCTCACAGGAATCCGCGCTATCCACGGAAGAGCCGAAGACTACGCCCGTCAGGCAGACTACAGAGAACAGTTCGATCTGTGTGTCTCACGCGCTGTAGCCAACTTAAGCACCCTGTCCGAATACTGCCTGCCCTATGTAAAAGTGGGTGGTCACTTTATCCCGTATAAATCAGGAAAAATCCAGGATGAACTGACCGGAGCCAAAACCGCCATCAAAATCCTCGGCGGCAACCTGGAAAAAACCGAAAAATTCCAGCTGGCAGACACCGACATGGAACGCTCCTTCGTAGTCATCCGAAAAACCAAACCAACCGGCAAAAAATTCCCAAGAAAAGCCGGTTTACCATCCAAAGAACCAATCAAATAACACATGAACACAAGAAAACCCCGTGAGAAGCCGAAAAACAGCTCAAAACGGGGTTTTTCTGTACAAGTTAACAAACACTCCACTCACATAGCAGAAAACGTGAATATGGGGCAAATACGGGGAGAGTAAAAAATAAAGACAGAAAACAGATGTAAAGTGTCAGGCATGTGAATCTGAAAATAGACCAAAGAAAAATCACTTCTATAAACATTCTTCTACTACGCGCACCTAAAAACCATCTAAACCGTATAAGTCATTTTTTCAAAAAGAATTTTAAGATATCCACTCAGAATCGCTCCCATAAATGTCACCCGATAACATCCCGTCTACACCGCGCCACGCATTTTAAATCATGCATTTTTTGCTTGCTATCCAGTCAAAAAGCCGGGAATCTCCGTCCCCAACGGCTCACCCAATAACGTCCCCCACACACCTCCCCTCCAACTTTGAATACCCAGCTTTCGGACTCGCGCTCCTCCCCACACGAACCGCTTGTCGAGCACGAGTTTGAGCCTACAGGCTCAAACCGAGCGCAGACCCGGTCGCGTGGGGAGGAGCGTGAGTCCGGAAGCGTTCGGGTAATCAAAGTCACACACATTTCACAAAGAAAACACAAACATTTCGAAACTTCATCACACTTTCTCTATAAAATAATACCAATAAAGGAGGTAACAAATTGTGATAGAAGTGAAGAATTTAGTAAAAAAATACGGTGATCACACTGCTGTCGATCACCTGTCATTTCACGTGGAAAAAGGCCAGATCTACGGCTTCTTAGGTCCCAACGGCGCCGGAAAATCCACAACTATGAACATTATGACCGGCTACATCGCGTCTACATCCGGCGAAGTCCTGATCGACGGACATAACATTCTGGAAGAGCCGGAAGCCGCGAAAAAATGCATCGGATACCTGCCGGAACAGCCTCCGCTGTACTTCGATATGACGGTAGCTGAATACCTGAAATTCGCGGCAGAACTCAAAAAAATCCCGAAAAACGAAAGAGAAACCCAGATCGAACAGGTTATGGAACTGACAGGCATCACCGCGATGGCAAACCGCCTGATCAAAAACCTGTCCAAAGGATACAAACAGCGAGTAGGACTTGCCCAGGCGATCCTCGGATATCCTGAGATCATCATTCTGGATGAGCCAACCGTAGGACTCGATCCGAAACAGATCATCGAGATCCGTGAACTGATCAAGAAGCTCAGCGAAGAACACACCATTATATTAAGTTCTCATATTCTGTCAGAAGTAAGTGCTGTCTGTGATTACATCATGATCATCAACCACGGAAAACTGGTTGCAAGTGATACCACAGAAAACCTGATGAACCATTCACTGGGAAGCAACACCCTGGAACTTACTGTAAAAGGAGAAAAACAGGATGTTAAAAATCTGTTGCGCGGAGTAGAAGAAATTCAAAAAATAGAGTGGAAAGCGGAAGAAAACGAAAAAACAGTGAGTATGGTGATCACAACAGAAGAAAAGACGGATATCCGTGAAAAACTGTTTTATATGATGGCAGATGCAAAAATGCCGATCCTGAATATGCAGTTTACGAAAGTATCCCTCGAAGACATCTTCCTCGAACTGACACAAAACGAAACAGCCCCTGTTACGGACGAACAGGACACCGAACCGGAGTCCGTACCGGAAGATGAAACCGGTACAGACGCGGAAAAAGAGAATGAAACAGAACAGGAGGCTCACGATGAAAGCGATTTATAAGAAAGAAGTAAAAAGTTATCTGACCTCTATGATCGGATATGTATTTATATTTTTCATGCTGCTTCTGGAAGGCATCTATTTTACCGCCTATAACCTGCAGAATGCATACCCGTTATTTGGCAACACCTTAAGTGCCATTACCGTTATGTTCCTGATTCTGGTGCCGATTCTGACGATGAAAACCATCGCAGAAGAACGCAAACAGAAGACCGATCAGCTGCTTTTGACAGCTCCGGTATCGGTTGGTGAGATCGTTACCGGCAAGTTCCTGGCAGTATCTACCGTTTATGTGATCCCGCTGCTAATCATCTGTCTGTATCCGCTGATCATGGGAAAATACGGCACGGTATCCTATGCGATGGCATATACGGCAGTGCTTGGATTTGCCCTTCTCGGATTTGCTCAGATCGCAGTCGGAATCTTCTGGTCATCTGTTACGGAAAATCCGGTCATTGCAGCAGTTGTAACCTTTATCGTACTGTTTATCTGCTACATGATCACCGGTATCGGATCCCTGATTCCGGACAGCTCCATGGCGTCTCTGACCTGCTATATGATCCTGGTTCTGCTGGCTGCTGTATGGATTTACCATATGATCCAGAACCTGTGGATTGCAGCGGTTATCGGTATCGCAGGGGAAGCGGCGCTTGCCATCACCTATATGGTAAAATCCACACTGTTTGAGGGAAGCATTCAGAAATTCCTGGATGTTTTCAATATTACCAGTCACTTTGATAACTTTACAAACGGTATTCTGGACCTGCAGGGAGTGGTATATTTCCTGTCTGTGATCATTATTTTCCTGGTTCTTACGGTTCAGACCATTACCAAGAGAAGATGGAATTAGGAGGCTGGAAGAATGAAAATCAATATCAAAAAGAAATTAAAATCAGCGGGAAGTACCATCAAGGAAATGGGAAGCATCAATAAAAAATCGCTGAAAAACGGTTCTTACAGCATGGCGGTGACTGCGATCGTGATCGCGGTTCTGGTTGTTGTGAACCTGATCGTGGGACAGATTCCCGAGAAATACACGCAGGTGGATGTAAGTACCCAGAAACTGTATACCATCTCAGATGAGACGGTAAGTTACCTGAAAAATCTGGATACGGATATTACGATCTACCATATCGTACAGTCCGGAAATGAAGACTCCATACTGGAAAAAATGCTGACGAAATACAAAGAGGAGTCCAAACATATCACCGTAGAGAAAAAAGATCCGGTGTTATATCCGAACTTTACTTCTCAGTATACGAGCGATGATGTGTCCGATAACAGCTTGATTGTGGTTGCCGGGGACAAGAGTAAAGTCATCAACTACAGCGATCTGTACGAAACACAGGTGGATTATACGACCTATCAGACCAATACGACAGGATTTGACGGGGAAGGTCAGATCGACAGTGCGATCTCTTATGTGACTTCCGAGAATCTGCCGGTGATCTACACGCTGGAAGGTCATGAAGAACTGGAGCTGAACAGCAGCCTGACCGACAGTCTGGAGAAAGCAAATTACGATGTACAGAGCCTGAATCTGCTGACACAGGATGCGGTTCCGGAAGATACCGGATGCCTGCTGATCGCAGCGCCGCAGAAAGATCTCTCGGAAGAAGAAGCACAGAAGATCATTACCTACATGGAAGCCGGCGGAAAAGTGATGATTTTCACGGAATATACCGGAACAGATATGCCGAACCTGAAGAGCGTACTGGAAAATTACGGTGTGACTACCGGAGACGGTGTGATCATGGAGGGAGATACCGGTCATTACATCATGCAGAGACCGTATTATATTGTTCCGACCATTGACAGTTCGGATATTACCTCAGACATTAAGAGTAACAACCGCTATGTGCTGGCGCCAATCTCACAGCCGGTAAAAACACTGAGCGATTACCGTGATACGCTGGAAATTACTCCTCTGTTATCAACATCCGATAAAGCGTATACCAAGAAAGATGTACAGAATATGTCCACCTATGAGAAAGAGGACGGCGATGAAGAAGGCAGCTTCCAGGTTGGTGTTTCTGTAACCGAGCAGGTGGACGATGACAATACCACACAGCTGGTATATTTCGGCTGTGCAAGCCTTCTCGACGAGGCTACCGACCAGCAGGTATCCGGGGGCAATACGGATCTGGTGCTGGCAGCGCTGGGCTGGATGTGTGAAAATGATGCACCGGTCATCGATGTGACGAGCAAGAGCCTGACCATGAGTTATCTGACCGTTCCACAGTTTGATGCGGCATATTGGAGCATCATCGTGTGCGGTGTGATCCCGGTGGCATTTCTGCTGATTGGTACGGTGATCTGGTTTAAGAGGAGAAAACAGTAATGAAGAAAAAAAGGGGCTTATTTGTAATTCTTGCGGGGGTTGTCCTTCTGTGTGTGCTGATCGTGTGCTATGTTGCACTGTTAAAAGTGAACAGCAGTGAGGAAAAGACAACGGAAGAAGAGACCGCGCAGGAAGAAGCGGTGGCAATCGCCAGTGACGATATCAGTACATTAACCTTTGAGGCTGGGGATCAGACCCTCACCTTCCAAAAGGGTGAAGACAGCTGGACGCTGGAAGGTCAGGAGGATTTTCCGGTGGATGCTTCGAAAGTAGACAGCGCAGTATCCTATCTGGCATCGATCAAAGCGGACCGTACCCTGACGGATGTGGAGGATCCGGGAGAATACGGTCTGGACGATCCGGTCAATGTGATCGAGGTTGTCAAAACAGACGGAAGTACAGAAAAGATTACCGTCGGTGATAAAAACAGTTCCACCGGCAACACCTATATCTGCCTGAACGATGACACCTCAACGGTGTATACCACAGGTACGGATCTTGGAAATGCATTTTCCGGCGGGCTGTATAACTATGCGGAGAGTGAGGACTATCCAACGATCACTTCCTCCACGATCAGCAAGATTGCGGTGGAAAAAGACAGCAATTCCTATACGCTGACCAATAATGGAAAATCATCGACTGGCTGGTATGTAGAGGGAAGCGATAAAGACAAACAGGAAGCGGATTCCACACAGGCGGGAACACTGCAGAGCACCGTCGCCGGTATTTCCTTTGCCGGATATTACGACTACAACTGCACAGACTGGGCTGCGTATGGCCTTGAGAAGCCGAAAATGACCCTCACAGTCGATTATACCGAAGAAGTGGAAGCAGATTCCACAGACGACACAGAAAGCGATTCTGAGGCAAATACGGACGATACAGAAGATTCCAGCGAAACGACCACACAGGCAGTGGACAAAGAACTGGTTCTGTATGTGGGAAATGTCAATGAAACCGATGGAAATTATTACGTGAGACTGGGCGATTCCAGTGAACTTCACGGAATTTCCCAGGCATCTCTGGATACATTACTGAACGGAAAAGCATTTGATTACTGGAAAACATCGATTGATTCGATGACGATCAGTGATCTGGATCATCTGGATGTGACCTATCAGGGAACCACTTATACGTTGAAACGGGTTGTGACAGAAGAAAAAGTGGAGAAGGATGAGAGCAAAGACACAGACGCTGATGCAGATGCGGACAGCGAGGACGCAGACGAAGAAGAGACAAAGACCGTGACCACTTACTATGTCAATGATCAGGAAGCAGACAGTGATGCTTTCAACGCATTCTACCGGGCAGCGGCAGGTATGACATGCCAGAGCCGTCTGGAAGAAAATACAAACAAAGGCGACGCGGAACTTACACTTTCCTATTACGGAACAGATGGAAGTGAAATCACGATCTCCTATACGCCGAGAGATTCCAGCTTCTATGTGATGGAAGATCAGGATGGCAATTGTGGACTGGTCAACAAGATGAATGTGAAAGATCTGATCGATGCGTTTTTGACGCTGACAGAGGATGAGAAATAGTTGTAAAAAAGAATAAAATGAAAAAAAGAAACCGAACTGTTTCCGATGAGGAACAGCCCGGTTTCTTTTTTTAACTGATGATACGGGTCATATTTTTAGTTGCACTTTCAATCAGTGCATTTGCGTTATTAACATAGATAACATCCTGAATGCCGTTTTCTTTTACAAGATCGATCAGGTTGCCGCTGAAGTAACGGTAGTCGACAACGTGTACGGTCTGGTAACTGTTGACCAGGAACGGTACGAAAGCATTACCGTAAGACTCTTTGATGACAACGCAGGAGGATCCGTCGGTGATATTCGGGTTATCAATACGTTCGTATGGCTGATCACCACAGATGAAGCAGAGATATTTGTTACCTTCCGAATACTGGGTTGCATCAGAAACTACATGACCTGTTTTCTGATTACCGTCGGTATCGGTATAGGTCAGATCATTGCAGGTCGGTGTATAGGCAACGACTGTATCCGGATTATTTTTCAGGGTGTCGGACTGGTTACTGTACTGGTAGAAGGAACCGATAAATCCCGGATATTCGGTTCTGGTATAATCTGTCAGTGCAGAGGCTGTCATACCCTTGGCTTTCATCAGTTCCCTGTAAGCGTAATAAGCACCGTCAGCGGTCCAGTGGTGGTCGGTCTTAAAGTACAGGTATTCGCTGTTGTGCTTCTTTAAGGTATCCAGAACGCCTACCTGGTTGATGGAAGCGTCCAGATGACCGTTGACGTAAGCGAAAGTGTCTTCCTGACTGTTAGAACCGACTTTCTGCTGGTTTTCTTCATCGACATTGACGGCGATACTGGTAGGAACCAGAATATCGTATACAGTGGCGATATCTTTTAACTGAGCAGCAGCAGAATTCATCATATTGATGTAGGAGTCGGCACCGGCCCGGCTGAAGCCGTAAAGTTCAAAACCGCGGTTATCGGCAATATAGATCTTACCTAGTTTTTCCGGTTCCGCATGGATAGTTCCATCTTCCTCCGGAAGGTCCTCCTCTTCTTCCGGAGTGACCTCAGGTGTCGGTGTGGTCTCCATCTCGGCATCGGCATCCGGAATCTCATCACCCTGGGCAGCATCACCGTAGATTTCCTGTGTGGTAATGCCATACAGTTTTTTCATCTTTGCATTGGCGCTCATCAGAGTTTCCCGGAATGGAAACGTATCGGCGTACCAGGTACTGATATCGGAGAAAAATTCTCCGTTTAGTACCGTGGAAACGGTTGGTTTCGGGAATTTGGAAAGTTCACGCTTTTCCAGCTCCGATTCCTTCGGGCGGAGGGGAAGCAGAAGTCCGAGAAAAGCGATCACAAAAAGGAAAACGAAAAAGGTTCGGATCCCGATCTGCCAGAATCGCTTATGGACAGCATTATTTTTGAGAATAAATTTTTCTTTTTTTTCTTTTTTATTAGTATTCATGTTCAGACAGATCCTTTAAAACTGGAAATATAAAAACGGATTGTAACTGTTTCCGACCAGTGCCAGGAGTGAGAGAATCAGCAATACAGGAGGTATTACGATCTCGTATGCGTAGGTCAGATAAGGAATCCGATAATGCACAAGATCAAGGCGTTTGATATAAGTGCCGATATTTTTCAGTAACGGTGTGGAAGCGATAATACAGAAAATCAGCAGATACAGATTGTTCTGGAAAAGAACGGAGGTCGAAAGATCGATAAAACCGTTGTGGTTCAGACCAAACATTCCTTTCAGGATCGTTCCCAGATTACCCAGGGATTCGCAACGGAACAATACCCAGCCGAAGTAAACCACGATCATGGCATACAGATGGCTTACAAAACGCGGAAGGCGGGAAAGTTTTTCCAGAAGGAAGGTGTTCTCCATGTAGATAAACAGGAAGAAGTACAGTCCCCAGAAAATGAAGTTCCAGCTTGCTCCGTGCCAGAATCCGGTAAGACTCCAGACAATCAGAAGGTTGATGGTACGTCTGCGGGCACCTTTCCGGTTTCCGCCGAGTGGAATATAGACATAATCACGGAAGAAAGTTCCGAGGGAAATATGCCATCTGTTCCAGAATTCTTTGATGGAACCGGAGATGTAAGGGTAATTAAAGTTTTCATCGTAGTGAAAACCAACCATAAGTCCCATACCGATTGCCATGTCGGAATAGGCGGAAAAATCAAGATAAATCTGCAATGCATAGAACAACATACCAATCCACAGACCGGCTGCCGGAATCTCGGCAATGTCACTTGCAAGTGTAGGAACCAGAGTATCTGCAACCGTTGCACAACCGTTTGCCAGAATTGCTTTTTTGGCAAGACCGATGGTAAAACGCTTGATACCCTTGTATAACTCATCCATTTTCACTTTACGGTTTTCAATTTCATCGGCTACCAGCTGATAACGGACGATCGGTCCGGCGATACACTGATGAAACAGAGAAGCATACAGCAGCAGATTTACAAATTTGCGCTGCGGCTCCACTTCCTCGCGGTATACGTCAATGACGTAAGAGAGAAGCTGGAAAGTGTAGAAAGAAATACCGATCGGCAGAGCAATCTGCGGGATCTCTTTCGGAAAATGAAAAATCGTGTTCGTGATGGATGAAAAGAAGGTCAGGTATTTGAAAATACAAAGCAGACCTAACATAAATACACAGTCACAGATCAGAAAGAGTTTACTTCGTCCGGATTCACGGTACTGATCAATCAGCAAAGCAAAAATCCAGGATGCGAAGACCATGCTGAGCAGAAGCAGAAGATATTTTGGCCCGCCCCAGGCGTAAAATACAAGAGAAAAACCGAGGAGAACCATATTTTTCCGCTTAATACCATCAGCAAAATGATAGGCGATCAGATTTAATGCCAGAAAGAAAAAAACAAAAAATAAGCTTGAAAAAACCATAAAACTCCTTTTGTATTTGCAGATGTAAGCATAATGAAATTGTGCACAGGAAAAAATCCTGTGTTGGGTTAGCGGGTAAAGTTTTCAGATCGTTTAAGAAAGGCAGATACATTCTTGATACCGTCTGTCGGGGCACCGTTTTATATGGAAATCGTATGTGTAAAAGATATAAATAATCAGTAAAATAGATATCAGTCGAATGTAAAAACATATGTATCTATGCCATGATGCGACGAACTTCCACAAAAAACAACAAAAAGTGCTGTACCTATTATAATATAATAACGCAATAATGATGTCAACAAAAGAACAGCGGAAAAAGGGGGAAAATGCTGATTTTAAAGGGAAAACAAGAAGTGAAAGAAAATGGCTGGGGAGGGTAGAAGAAGTGGAAGAGGGATAACTATTATGAACAGAGAAAAAATGTAAAGGATGAAAAAAGGTCGGGCATAGTAGAAGAGCATAATGGAAGAAGAGAAGAAATGTTGAAGTGTTGATCAGAATAAATTTTGTGAATAACGAAAAAAAGAGATACCATATTTTCAGATGTGATACCTCTTTTCTACCATGTGCAATGTTAGTTTTATTTATGAAGCAAAAAAGATATTGACTGCTTCCAGTACCTGCTCCGGAGATTCTATTTGTGGCAGGTGTTTTGCATTTTTTATAATCTCGGATTCGATCGCGGGGTTTATAGAAGTATATAATGCAACACTTTCTCTCGCGCGAGGCTCGGAATCACCCTGCAGGATATAGATGCTGTTGTCGATGGTTTTTAATGCCCGCGTAATGTTGCAGTAGATATATTTTCCGGTAATGCTTGCCAGCAGGTATTTTCCGGCGCCGTTTTCCAGGTGTGCGGATTCGTAGTAAAGATCCTCCAGTTCGGTATCTACATGGAATGGGTTATGCAGATACTTTTCGGTAAAGGCAAGGTCAATATTCGGACGGGAATTCAGAATATTGTAAACCAGAGTACCGATCAGAGGAAGTTCAAGCAAAAATTTGGATGCTTTGGAGCGCCTGTCCGGAATCTGATTCAATACGGCAAGATCTTCCGGATTGATCATCATGATCCGGCGGATGATAGAAGTATCGTTTTTACATGCCATAACAACAAAAGAACCGGATAATCCGCTGGTGATCACATCGGTTGGCTGCTTGATTACGGATTTGATAAAATCGGTGATCAGCTGGACATATAAAAAGTTTGTGTAAGTGATTTTCGGACGATCGGAACATCCGCAGCCCAGAAGATCCATACAATAGACCGTATGATCTTTCGCAAGATGCTTTTTCAGGGATTTCCACTCGGCGGAATTGCTTACAGGGGAAAGATCGTGTAAAAGTAGCAGTGGAGAGCCGGAGCCTTCGATCGTGTAATGGATACGTCCAAATTTCCAGTCATAGAAATACTGAGATTTATTGTGCAACGCATTGCGGATTACAGCAGAAGCGTTGATCAGTTTATTTACAGCAAAAATACCAGCACCGGTCATAGAAGTAAGGATGCTGATCGTTAATAAACGCTGAACATTTTTCTTCATGATAGATTACCTCCTTGTTTGAATGGCAATTGTTACATCTATTATAAGTCATCCGGGGGGAAGTTACAAACATTTTTTGCATGGATTTTGAAGGTGGGAGAGGAGAATGTTTCACGTGAAACATTCTCCAAAAACGAGGGAGAACAAAAATAATAAAGCTAAAATGGTGGATAGTAATAGCATAGCTACTTATTATAATAGCGTGAACAGAAAATGCTAAATGTTTCACGTGAAACATTTGTAAAAAGAGAAAATAAAAGGGATAATATAAAAATAAGAAAAGGAACGGAATGGTGAAAAGGATGGAAAATAAATGAAAATATGAGATGAAAAATGATCGAATGTTTCACGTGAAACATTTAATTGCGTAAGTGCTTAATATGATAATTATTGTGACAGTAAGTGAAATTTACAAATCACACAGTGAAATATAAATATGAGTAATAAAAACAGAAGAAAAATATAAGAGATTTAATGATATGCTTTGAAATGGAAAAGTAATATTTTGATTTTTAAAATAAAATATAAATGTTTCACGTGAAACATTTTCAAAAATAGATAAGACAATGAGATAAACATTAAAAGACTAATTGAGATGTTTCACGTGAAACATCTCAGCATTATATGTGAGTATCAAATATAAATGATTTTACCGGGAATAAAAATAATTCTACCAAAACAAAAATCAGAAAAGCAACTTTTCTATGTAAAGAGAAAAAATGTTTCACGTGAAACGTTTTATATGGAATTATGGGAAATCAGGTGCTATAATAGAACCAGCAACTCAGGGATATATGAAAAAGTATAGAATATCCTGAATTTTCAAAGAAACAAATGAAAACAGGGAAAAGTTGTAAATTGAAAGTGAAAAATACAGATGAAAATGAAACTGGAAGGAGTACAGTTATGGGAAGAGCAATAGCGATTGCAAATCAGAAAGGCGGCGTAGGAAAATCTACGACAGCGATTAATTTATCCTCCTGTCTGGGTGCTATGGGACAGAAAGTTTTAACAATAGATCTGGATCCCCAGGGAAATACCACCAGTGGTCTGGGTGTGGATAAGGATGAAACAGAAAATACGGTTTATGAATTACTGCTGGGAGAATGTGAAGTAGAGGATTGCCTGCAAAAACTGGAATTTGAAGGAGTATCTCTGATTCCTTCGAATGTCAATCTGGCAGGCGCAGAGATTGAACTGATCAGTATCGAGGACAAAGAGTATATTTTACAGAATAAAATCAGTAAGATCCGGGATCAGTTTGATTTTATTATTATCGACTGCCCGCCGTCACTGAATATGCTGACAATCAATGCGATGACGACAGCCAATACTGTTCTGGTACCAATCCAGTGTGAATATTATGCGCTGGAAGGACTTTCACAGCTGATGCACACGATCGAACTGGTACAGGAACGACTGAATCAGGATCTGGAGATGGAAGGCGTTGTATTTACCATGTATGATGCAAGAACAAATCTCTCTTTACAGGTGGTGGAAAATGTAAAGAATAATCTGAATCAGACAATCTATAAAACCATCATTCCAAGAAATGTACGTCTGGCAGAAGCACCGAGCCATGGACTTCCGATCAATTATTATGATGCGAGATCGACAGGAGCAGAAAGTTATCAGCTGCTGGCGGAAGAAGTAATACACAGGGGGGATGAAGAATGGCAGTAAAAAAAGGTGGTCTGGGAAAAGGTTTGGACTCTTTGATTCCATCCGGAACTCCGAAAAATAAAAAAAGTGTTACAGAAGAAAAAAAACAACCGGTAAAAGTAGTGGAAAAAGTGGTAGAAAAGATTGTTGAGAAACCGGTAGAGTTAAAAATGAAAATCACAGAAGTAGAGCCGAACAGGGAGCAGCCAAGAAAGAATTTTGATGAGGATGCACTGCTGGAACTGGCAGAATCCATCAAACAGTTCGGCATTCTGCAGCCACTGCTGGTGCAGAAAAGAGACGATTATTATGAGATCATTGCCGGCGAGCGTAGATGGCGTGCGGCAAAGAAAGCAGGATTGAAAGAAGTACCGGTGATCATTAAGGATTTCTCAGATCAGGAAGTTGTAGAGATCGCTCTGATTGAAAATATTCAGCGGGAAGATCTGAATGCGATTGAAGAAGCGGTTGCCTATAAACGGCTGATGGAAGAATTTCATCTGAAACAGGATGAAATCGCGGAGCGAGTATCCAAGAGCAGAACAGCGGTTACGAATGCGATGCGTCTGCTGAAACTGGATGACAGAGTACAGGATATGCTGGTACAGGATATGATTTCTCCGGGACATGCAAGAACACTTCTGGGAATCGATGACAGGGAACAGCAGTATAATCTGGCAATGCGGATCTTTGATGAGAAGTTGAGTGTCAGAGATACCGAAAAGATTGTAAAAGATTTACAGAAACCGAAAAAAGAAGAAAAGAAAAAAGAAGTCGATACACAGATGGAAGTGATCTATCAGCAGTTGGAAGAACGGATTAAGTCTATCGTGGGAACGAAGGTTTCCATCCAGCACAAGAATAAGAACAAGGGAAAAATCGAGATTGAGTATTATTCCCAGGAGGAGCTGGAACGGCTGATCGACTTGTTTGAATCTATAAAATAGAAACAGATCGTATACATACACATACTTGAGAAAACAGAAAGGGTAGAATCATAGATGAATAATTTTTTTGATGCAATAGGCATTGATCTGGGAATTCTGGTAGTCATGCTTATGGTGTTGGTACTGGTACTGATTGTACTGGTGCTGAATGTTTCTCTGGGACTGCACCGGCAGAAACGCCGTTACAACATGTTTATGAAGGGCGCAGACGGACAGAGCCTGGAGAGAGTATTTTCACAGAAACTGAAAGAGGTGGACAGACTTTCAAGAGTCAATGAACACAGTCTGGAAGAGGTCCGGGGATTAAAAGATATGCTGTCAAAATCTCTGACAAAGTACGGAATCGTAAAATACGATGCATTCGATGATGTGGGCGGAAAACTGAGTTTTGCGATTGCTCTTCTGGATAAAAACAACACCGGATTTATCCTGAACGCGATCCACAGCAGAGACAACTGTTTCTTCTATATTAAAGAGATCGTAAAAGGGGAATCCTACATTCTGCTCAGTTCAGAAGAAATGGATGCACTGCGGCAGGCAGTTCATTTTGGAGAAAATAAAGTGCAATAAGAATAACAGAAGCAGATGGAACCGATAAAAGGTTTTGTCTGCTTTTTGTATTATTCGGGGGATTGTATTTATCAAAGAACCGTATGAATCCTACTTGAAAAAAAGGCAATACTATTATAAAATAAAGAGAATGATTACTTATTATAATAAAGAATAAGGAAAAGAACCAGTAACCTGAAAGAGGGAGGAAAATATGTTAGATATCAAGTTTGTCCGGGAAAATCCGGATGTGGTAAAAGAAAATATTCGTAAAAAATTCCAGGATCAGAAAATCCCGATGGTAGATGAAGTCATCGCTCTGGATCAGGAAAACAGAAATATTAAACAGGAAGTAGAATCCCTGCGTGCAAATAAAAACAAAATCAGCAAACAGATCGGTGCGCTGATGGCACAGGGTAAAAAAGAAGAAGCAGAAGAAGTGAAGAAAGAAGTTGCAGCTTCCGGTGCAAGAATCGATGAACTGTCTGCAAGAGAAAAAGAAGTAGAAGAAAAGATCAAAACGATCATGATGACAATCCCGAACATCATCGATCCTTCTGTTCCGGTTGGAAAAGACGACAGCGAGAACGTAGAGATCGAACGTTTCGGTGAGCCGGTGGTTCCGGAGTTTGAAGTTCCGTATCATGCAGAAATCATGGAATCTTTCGATGGGCTGGATCTGGACAGTGCGAGAAAAGTGGCAGGTAATGGTTTCTATTATCTGATGGGCGACATCGCAAGAATTCATTCCGCAGTTATCTCTTACGCAAGAGATTTTATGATCAACAAAGGATTTACTTACTGTGTACCGCCTTTCATGATCCGAAGCGATGTAGTTACCGGTGTTATGAGCTTTGCTGAGATGGACGCAATGATGTATAAGATCGAAGGTGAAGATCTGTATCTGATCGGAACCAGCGAACATTCCATGATCGGTAAATTCATCGATACCATCCTGCCGGAAGATACACTGCCGAGAACTCTGACCAGCTATTCTCCTTGCTTCAGAAAAGAAAAAGGTGCACATGGTCTGGAAGAGAGAGGTGTATACCGTATCCACCAGTTTGAAAAACAGGAAATGATCGTTGTCTGCAAACCGGAAGACAGCAAGATGTGGTTCGATAAACTGTGGCAGAACACCGTAGAACTGTTCCGTACTCTGGATATTCCGGTTCGTACTCTGGAATGCTGCTCCGGTGACCTGGCTGACCTGAAAGTGAAATCTATCGACGTAGAAGCATGGTCTCCAAGACAGAAGAAATACTTCGAAGTAGGAAGCTGCTCCAACCTGGGTGACGCACAGGCCAGAAGACTGAAGATCCGTGTAAACGGTGAAAACGGTAAATATTTCGCTCATACGCTGAACAACACCGTAGTTGCTCCGCCGAGAATGCTGATCGCATTCCTGGAGAACAACCTGAATGCAGACGGAAGCGTAAATATTCCGAAAGCACTGCAGCCATACATGGGCGGAATCGAAAAAATCGTACCGAAACATAAATAAGAGATAGAATGCAAGTCAAAATGCCATCATCGAAGGTGATTAGAAATGCATTTTGACTCGTAACTGTGAGGATACTGAACAGTTACGATGGAATAATAAAAAGACAGCGGCTGTTACGGACACCAGATATCCGAAGAACAATGGATATCTGGTGTTGGCATGCGGAGAAAAGTTACCGGGTCATTCCTGTGATGCGGTAACAGAAAATGGATAATAAGAAAGGAGGAAGACTGTATGCACAGCTATCTTCGGGCTATAGGCTTTTCGAAACTGGAGCAGAAAGATCTGGATCAGATCCTGCAGGAGGTGATTGTTTCCTGCGATGAGAAAAAGATCGCAGAGCAGGGAAAAAACGAGACTTTTGCGGAATTGTCCCGATATTTTGGTATGAATATCGGACTGCGTGTCTGTGGAACTTATGATGAGCAGGATCAGTTTCGGATGGAGTATTATTTCCCGTATTTTGCCGGAAGCGGTATCACCAGTCAGGAAGATGTGATGGTAGAACAACGTTCTGAAAAAGTCTGTTTTTCCGGAGCGTGTGACGATGTGCGTGTGGGTGTGACTCTGATCTTTTATCTGGCAAATGCAGGAGAATATCTGACAGAACGTACCAAGGGGATACCGGGGGAAAGTTTCAGCAACCTGACCTTATCCGGTCTTTCTACGGAGGGCAAGATTTTGTTGCCAATTCAAAAAAATATTGCCCAGAGAGAACGGGATCAGCAGCTGACCCGGAAAAGAACGCAGATGATCTACGAAGCACGCCGGGGAAATGAAGAAGCGATGGAAAATCTGACTATGGATGATATGGATACGTATGCCATGATTTCAAGAAGAATCGCTAACGAAGATATTTTTTCTATTGTAGATACGTATTTTATGCCTTATGGCATGGAGTGCGACCGGTATAATGTAATGGGAGAGATTCTTGAATGGATGGAAACCACGAACAAACTGACCGGCGAGAAGCTGTATCAGATGACAATCAACTGTAACGACCTGATCTTCGATATCTGTATGAACCAGGAAGATCTGATGGGAATCCCGGAAGTTGGTCGAAGATTCAAGGGAATTATCTGGTTGCAGGGAAGCCTGAATTTTTAAGGTTGTCATTTCAGGTATTCTATAGTAGAATAAATATATCTGTGAAGGTAGCGAACAGTTACCGAAATAATCTGTAGATTGACAACTCGAAAAAGAGTTGATAATCTTATATATGGCCGAAGG
>ERZ836877.2537-NODE-2537-length-23368-cov-10.086304_pt1 | contig 23368 bp, 10 predicted proteins | sample MGYA00519469_ERZ836877 | MGnify/ENA primary metagenome ERZ836877 (study PRJEB31850, sample SAMEA3708809) | human gut metagenome | biome: human gut; feature: human-associated habitat; material: faeces | place: China | collected 2014 ... | reverse complement strand
CGTGAGCGGGTACAGGCGCGTGCCGGACCCGCCGGCGAGGATGATGCCTTTCATAGCTGATAAGCCTTCCAAAATATAGTCATAGTGTTAATTCAAGTTAATTATAAGATTAAGGAAGTTCCAAGGCGTGAACTATGCACAAGAACCATGGACCAAATGAACACATACACAATTAAATTTACAGAGTGCCCAGGAGACCAAGCATTGCTTGGCTTCGTCAGTAAACAGTGGCCAATCCGCACTAGGTTGCATACGTACGGACTGGCCCATCAGACAAAGCAAGCTAACGCGTGCTCATCGGACAATGGTAAGGGTCACCATTTACATAATAATCGGCCCATGCAGTCCGCAATTTACCCTGTTCACGCATAAAACGAGCCCTCTTTGCACCAGTTTCATAACCACGGCTAAACGACTCATAGTGGTAAAGAAGCGCATCAGCATCAAACACGACCAACTGATCAAGAGAACGAACCCTTAGGCAATAATCAACATCATTAAAGGCCACTTCAAAACTTTCATTAAAACCGCCCAGCTGTTCGAATATAGAGCGTTTCGTCATCATGCAGGCTGCAGTAACAGCGGAAAGGTCCTGAGAGATTACAGCTCGGCGCATATAGCCAGGATCGTCACGGTCAATATTATTGAAGACGTGAATGGGGCCGCCCATTTCGTTCTCGCTGTTGCAGTAAATCATTAAAACGCCAGCATGCTGAACGGTGTTATCAGGGTAGAGAAGTTTTGCGCCAACGGCACCCACATCATCGCGTTGGCAGAAACCAAGCATTGAAGAAAGCCAGTTCGGCTCAATAACTTCAGTATCATTATTCAAGAACAAAAGGTACTCGCCATTGGTCATACCGACACCGTAGTTATTAATAGCAGAATAATTAAAGGGGCCTTCCCAGGTTGCAACTCGAATATTATCAAAAGTGGCGCAAACGCTGTCGTAATACTCGAATGTCTCTTTCTCGACACTATTATTTTCGATAATAAGGATCTCGTAGCTCGAATAAGATGTTTTGCTTTCAATTGAATCAATACATCTACGGAGAACTTCAACGCTGTCCTTGTTTGGAATAACAATACTTACAAGGGGCTCATCCTTAATGGCGTATGAGACATGATAGAAACAGGGGGTATCGGTCAGCTCCGCTACGGCATTTAGGCCGCATCTATCCAAATGCTCTTGCAAAGCACGTTTGCCTGCCTCGTCGGCATAATTCTTATTACCAGCACTCTTAGCGGTAGACGAATCGCTGATACGCCAGTGATAGAGAACCTCGCGAACATGGAAAATATTCTTAGTTCTTTCGCAAAGACGCAGCAAGAAATCATAGTCTTGTGCACCATCGAATGATTTGCGAAGCATGAGATCTTTAACGAATGAAACACGAACACAGAGCAAATGAGTAATGTAATTGTGAACACGTAAAAGATCGAGATTCAAGTCAGATTTATAGTGAGGGTCGACATACTCACCATCTTCATTTAAAAAGTCTTCGTCACAATACAGGGCATCTGTTTCAGGATGAATCGATATCCGTTCCGCATACCTGTATAGGGCAAATCGATCGAGCGTATCGTCATGATCGAAGAACACAATGTAGTCACCGGAAGCAGCCTCAATACCGGCGTTTGTATTCTCAGCAATTCCCTTGTTTTCAGTTAAGGGAACAACCTTAACTCTTGAATCCGACAGTCTAGCAAGCTCATCAGAAAGCGCAGCATTATTCGGGCTAGCATTTACAAGAATTAACTCCCAATTTTCATAAACCTGCTCCTCAACCGAATTAACCATATCCCAGAAAAAAGAGACAGGGGTATTGAAGAGAGGAACAATAATGCTAAATTTCACACCCTGTTGAATTGAGGGGACATCGTTAGAGCGAACGAAAGATAGCGAACGATTTCGCATTTTTGAAGCGTGTGCATAGGACTCAATATAAGCAGATTTATAAAAGACGGGAGACTTCGAATCCAGCATAAATTTAACAGCAGCCGGGTCGAGAGACAGAAAACCTGAGCCATAGGGGGAGTCTCCAGAAGCAACCAAGCAAAATGTCTTATCGCCCTTAGGAATCCTCAATGAAAAACTTGTCTCGTAGCGATGAAAACCCTGAAAGCCAATCTGAGAAGGATGTCCCATTCCGACATGATACTCATCGAGTATGTTTGAATCTCCGTTAGTCACATATACATTCTTAACGGAATCTCGCTGTGGGGAACAAATAACCCCCTTAATGATAATCTCATCTTTGTTATATGCCTCAATTGCGACATTACAACGAACGTGTATTTTTCCAAAATATGAATCAGATTCAATATCCCTAAACCGAGATGTTAATGAAGAGTTAATTTTATAATTGAATCGAGATAGCCATTTTATAGCATTAAAAGATAATCTTGTTTTAAACCCGCACTTTCCGGTTACGGAAATCAACAAGCCCTTACAGGAAAGAAGAGGGACCGCAATAGTGGCAACTTCTTCTTTAAGTTGATAATGAAGCGAAAACGGAACGCTAGCCCCCGCATCTGTAACAACGCTAACAGAAATATTATCTATTTCGCTCTGCTGCAAGAAGAACGGAATATACGCGGCACCGAATCCCCGACATATCCCTCGATAACTAATGCCCATAAAAGTGACCAACCTTTTTAAAGTAGAAACTAATAAGAATAATCAGATGAAATACTCTCTAGCAAAGTTTTAACGATAACAATTCACTCACAAACGGCAAGGATAGGATGCCGACAGAATATAGGATGCTAAAGCGCCGCTATACTGATCAATCTAACTATATAGATGCAATTAGCGAGACAGGTGCCATAGAGCACAAGATTGCAGACATTCGCCTCGCATCTAACTTTAGCTGTCCTCAATCCAAACATCAGCACAGGAAGGGCGGGTAAAAAATACCTCCCCTGAACACCCATAATGAGTTCCTCCGTATTAAACGTCCATCCGATCCACATCGAAACAAAGGCTCCAGCAAAAGCAACCAGAAACGCCACAACAAATGCTACGGCGACTTTCGGAGCTAGATAGCAGTCATCTGACGCTGACCCCACAAGGCACATGAACCCAAAAAACAAATATGGGAGCATTAAAAAGGTCGGCATAATTAAACTCTTTTGAAACCAGCCAAGCGAATAACCAAGAGTAGTCAACCAATAAAAATCACCTAACGAATCAAAAGTAGCCATAAGCATCTTAAAGCTGTGACAGGGATGAAAGATGATGTCAGAGAGAGTGTAGAAAGTGCCAGTCTCTAGCCCGCGAACCGATTGACCGCTTTGGGCAGTTAGGTTAGCAATCGACGCCGTTCTAAACAAAATTACCGATGTGAGCATTACAAACACAAGGCCAATTTTAAAGAACTTGCCATCGCGTTTTGACTTAAATTTAGATAAGGGGATAAGCAAAAATAGACATATTATTCCTGAATAGATAACTTTACACGGAGCAAGTAAAGCGCTGAACAGAAACACCGGCGCAATAAATCGGCTGTCCAAGTGACCATCTGAAGAAAAAAAACCCTTCATCAAAAGCGAAAATACAATTAAAGAATAGCCGATAATTCCAGAATCATATGAATAAGAAGCCGCAAGATGGAGCGTCATGGGCAGGAAAGACACAAAAGCAATGATGCATTTACCCTTCGGAGCAGTCTTAAAAGCAAAAAAAGAGCAGGCCACAAAAACGACAATAGATCCAATACGACCAAGATAAAACGTTAAATATGAGTTCAAATTTAAGCTGAGCCCTAGAAAAAGACCTACAAGAGACCCAATCTTTGCAGGAATATTTTCGCCACCAAAGGTATAACTTATTTCAGAAAATTTCTCGATTTTTAGATTAGACGTAGTCGAAAAGAGGCCCTTAATTAAATCGTTATAGTTCACTCCAGATATATAAGGATCTGTGTTTCTGTATAAATCGTAATCTGATGAACGAACATAAAATCCGTCAGATGCTACCCCATGCCCGCCGGGCAACATATCAAGAAACCAATAAGACGAAAAAAAATGATGTGCTTCATCTGGTACAGAAAAAGGGGTGAATACAAAGCACATTAAGAGACAGAAAAACAAAAGTAATAGCAAGTACTTCGCATTATCGGAAATCCGAATAGAATCGTTAGCAACAATTAAAAGAAAGACCAAGCACAACGCAGCTTCGGTAACGAGCACAATCAGTCTAGGATTTAACATAAACCAATATAAGCAAAATAAAATGAAGCAGAAGCATCCGGCAAACCGGACCAGCGATTTACAATTAAGCATTAAAAGCTCCAAGAGTTAAGGGGCAAAAACGAATATATCCTATACGTCATTGCTGCGCATGCTGAATGAATAGAAATAGTTCAAAATCCGGGCCAAAGGTTTGGGCCAGAACTTCAAAAACATTTCTAGATCCTCCCTGCTTCTAGTTTCATCTTTTATAGAAGCAGTAGTTTCAGAGCCTTCATGAATACGATGCCGCATCAAAATGCTAGCTGAATAAACAAAGGAGCCATCCAGGCGCGAAAAACGCTCCCAAGTTTCCCAATCAAGACTGCATTTCATATCATCTAAAAAAAGAGGGGTTGGGAGAATTGATGAGTTGTAAGTTACCGATGGGCAACAAATGGGAGAGCCGAATGAGAGAAGACGATGCTTTTCCCTTCTGCTCGCAAAATACCCTTTCTTCTTTATACCTCGAAGCAGGAATCTTTTAAAATTCAAAAGAGGAGTGTCATCGACGGGTTCATCGTTTCTGAGCTCTCCATAATCTGAAAAAAAGATCGACATATCACTGACCAAATTTGCACATTCGAGCATCTTCTTCGTATATTCAGGAAGGTACACATCGTCCTGATGAGCAATTGTGACTAGTGACGTCTCAGCATGCTCAACGGCACAATTCCAGTCATGAGCAATTCCGGGTTTACCGCTATTGATAAATAGCGGTAAACCGTTTTTATTAGCAATGGACTGAATATGATTGTTTGGTGTCGAAGTCGAAATAATGATATTCGATCTGACCGTTTGGCTCATCAAAGACGAGACGCACTCTCCCAAATAAGGAGACTCACCATATGCACAAACCACAAAGGTGTGGTCATCAGAAGTAAACACCGTAAATTACTCCTCGCGGATTGATTCGATCTCTTTCTCCAATAGAGCTATCCGTTGACTTAAATTAGCGATAGCTGTTGCCTGCTTGCTCGACAAGCAACCCAGAGAAAGAACAATACATAACAGAAATAAAAACCCAACAACGAAAATGAAGTTAGATAAAGTCACGAACCCGAAAAAGGACGATATCACATATAAAGGTTGGGGAAAAAGCGCACACACCAGCAACGCGAGGACAAGCCCAAGCCACAAAAGCGAATACTTCAATTGCAGCTTATCTTTAAGAACAAGGCGAAGGACAAATACCGCCAAAAGCAAGCATGCAACAATTATTCCGACACGCAACGACATTTGCATAGTAAAGATCCTCAATTCGAATAAGCGGAAATAATAATTGCAAGTGTTACCTTTATCATGTAATAAACGCTGCTAAATCCAGAAATGGAAGACTTTCCTCCCTGGCGCTCCTTCATTACAACCGGCACCTCGGTAACGGTAAGACCCTTAACCATTGCAGCAACAGCCGAGTCCGGTTCTGGATAATCCGCTGGATACTTTTTACAAAAAAGCCCTATCGCCTTTGATCCACATGCCCTAAAACCAGAAGTCGGATCTGAAATTCTAGAGTGAGTCGTGATTGAAATAACGTAAGAAAGCCACTTTATTCCAACACGCCTCATGAATGTCGATTGAAAACCATCGGTCTTCTCAAGAAAGCGAGACCCGATTACGAGGTCGCTTCCATTTGCAATCTCCTTAATTAGATGCGGGATATACGATGGATCATGTTGACCGTCGCCGTCAACCTGAACGTCAATGTCATAACCAAACCGTTGAGCATACTTATGCCCCGCCTGTACAGCACCACCTATGCCCAAATTCTGAGGTAAGTCGAGCACATTTATGCCATTGTCCTTACAAACCTGAAGGGTATCATCTGTCGACCCGTCATTAACGACAACATAATCGTAACCACAATCTACGACAGATTGAACGGTTGCAACAATATTATCTTCCTCGTTATATGCGGGAATTATCACCAGCACGCGCGATTTAGAAACCATCATTATCCTTAGAAGAACATCAGTAACCCTAAAATTATAGAACACAGTGTGAAACAATTATCATCAACCAAAAGTTTCACTATCATTATGCATCATCTATTTATATGAGACCGAAAAGTGTGGTTAAGTACCGTGAACATTCAAAATGAAAGACATTTAAAGCAGAGAGCTATTGAGCCATTATCAGTAGCACAGAACACCTTTTTTAATGCAATAGGATGTCTTTGCTATCTTGGCTGCCAATGGGTTACGACCGTAATGGTTGTAAGGCTTTCGTCTTCCTATGGAAATTCCGGCCTCTATGCCTTTGCAATGGCAACGGGTATTATATTTGCCTCAATAGCTTTATATAAAGTGCGTACATTCCAAGTATCTGATATTTCAAATCAATTCAGCAACTCAAGCTATATCGCATTTCGTTTAATAACAATTCTTATCGGCTGGATCGTTTGCGCCTTCTATATCCCCATAGCCACAAATCGCCAAATGAATCTAATCGCTGTCTCGCTCCTTTACCTTGTCTTTAAAACAGATGAGAGCTTTAGCGATGTGCTGTATGGCATTTATCAAAAGAACGGAAGAATGGACTATATCGGCATTTCGCAATTCATTCGAGGCTTTTTATCACTTTGTACTTTTTCAGTTGGATTAGCCTTAACGGATAGCCTTTCAACTGCCATTGTTTCAATGACAGTAAGCTGCATGCTTGTCACTATTGTTTACGACTTGCCGCACGCAAGACGATTCGGTTCCATCAAGCCCATTTTTGATAATTCATCACTATTGTCGTTGGCCAAAATATGCTTCTTTGCAATGTTAGCTAGTCTGTTAGCCAACTCCATCGTATCTTCGGTTCGCCAGTATTTCGGTATTGTGAACGGAAGCGAAGCACTCGGACATTATGCAAGCGTCGCGACACCTGCAGTATTAATTCAAGTTGCTGCCACCTACCTGTATAGCCCGCTAATCGGAAAACTCGCTGCAGATCTCAAGAAAGATAGGGTTCTATTTCTCAAATCATTCATTAAAACCATGGGAATGCTAATTCTCGTAATGGGTATTTGTGTTTTAGCCTTAAGTCTCGTTGGCAGCAAACTGTTAACCGTTGCATTCGGAGACAGCATTCAGCCCTACACATATTTGTTCCCATACGTTTTAATCGCGACAGCAGCTGTAGGCCTTCTTCTTTATTGCAATGACGTTTTGATTATCCAAAGACGAATGAAGCAAACACTGATCTGCAATGGCGTCGCTTTCGCATGCGCCATTGTTAGCGCCATACCCCTTATTGCTATATCCGATATGAATGGTATCAACTATTCAATTATCCTTGGTTGTTCAATAGCAATTCTAAGTTCGCTGTTCTGCATTATCCGTAGGTAGCCCTTTACCGACGACACTATCTATTTAAAATGCGCAATATCAAATAAACCAATGGGGCGATATCGAAATACTGATATCGCCCCATTGGTTTCAGCTTCAATTTATACGCTAGCTTTTCTCAACCAGCTTAACCTCAAGCGCTTCCATATGCAGGGCCTCGCCAGTTGTACCGGCGTACTCACCCGATTTAACCCAGTTGAGCCAACCCTTGCTTTGCACATGAGCTCTATAGACGACGTCATAATGCTTGGAAAGATCTCCCGTCAGTTTTATTTCAACAGCCTCAACAGCGAGAGACTTCCCCGTAGTACCAGCAACCTTCCCATTTTTGACCCACTTTTGCCAGCCGATATTCTGAACGTGAGCTCGATATTCGATGTTGCCGGAATACCCAAGGTCGGGCTTGCTAATAGTCAACGCCTCAACAGCAAGATTTCGACCAGTTGTGCCCGCCGTCATTCCCTCATAAACAGGTTCCTGCCAACCAAGGTTTGAAACATGAGCCTTAATCGAAAACGCTCTCTGAATAGAGGGCTGATTCGTATCCCCTGGAGCAGGCGAACCCTTTTCAACCAAAACGACCTGGTATGCCTCGAGCCTCAAGCCAAACCCGGTCGTCCCAGCAACCTGATCATTGCAGGCCCAGCCAAGCCAGCCCTTGTCCTGAACATGAGCGCGATAGTAAACGTCATAACGATTGGCCATCTCACCAGTAAGTCGAATTTGAATAGCCTGGACAGACTTGCTCTGACCCGTAGTACCGGAAACTTCTCCCTCTTTCACATAATCTTGCCAACCGTAATCGGAAACATGCGCCCTGTACTCCAAGCTGCCATCGTAGGGAGCATTCTGCAGGTTGAGAGTAATAGCCTCGACAGACTTGGACTGACCAACGGTGCCAGAAACATTTCCGCCCTTGGAAGCCGACTGCCAACCGTCATTCGAAACATGTGAAGTTGCCAACACATCAAGCGAGCCTCGTGACACCTTGACGACGTCGTAGCCAGACTCACCTTTTTTGAAATAAGTCAAAGCACCGCTATCGTGCGAATAGATAGCGAAGTCGTAATTGGTCGTAGCAAGTATGGCATCCGAAAACTCCACGAGATAACAGGAGTCACCTTGCTTGCAAAGGGACCTGATTGCCGCGTCTGAGTCCTCAGTAATAGGCGAAGCAAACCAATCCATAATCGAATAATCGATAACGGCACCCGGCTTCAAGGCCTCGGTCTTCGTTGAATTCCAAAGTCCACCAGCAGCATCGGCGCTGGCCGAGTTATACGTACTAGACCCATATCCAGACAGGCCGATCTCCGGATTAAAGAAGAGAATCAGCTCTGCAGCAACGGAAGAATCGACATCGGTAATGCCCAGACGGTCAAGCTGTTCCTGCTTTTGGGGATACATGCCCGTCGGCGTGTTTGGATGCCCCTTGTAATAGTACAAATAGTCATCGCCATAGATAACCTCGGTCAAGTTGGCATAGTCGTCAAAATTCTGCTCGTAAGTAACATACGTTCCAAGCAGCATCATCACCTTTTTACCCTGCTGAGTAGCCGCATCAAAATAACCATCGTTAAAGTTGTACAGAGCCTTAAACGCTTGGACCGTGTCCTCTCCCCTATTCTGCAGGCTCGTAAGCATGCTCGAAACGTTCATCTTCTTAACGTTAGGATCGGATGCAATCTTATTCGCAAAGGCATTATCGTCACCGCTCGTAAACAAATTCGTTCGAGTCATCCACCACTGAGTACCGGGCTCAATGCTCAGCACGGCATACATAGAATCCCAGTGATCGTGATAATCGCTATACGACCTTGAAACCTCACCGGTTTCGTATTCCTTATTCTTGGCAGCGTTCCATAAAGCAATCAGCTCCGCTTGCTTAGAATCTGGATCCTTAACATCGAAAGCCTCGTTGGTAAAGACATACGTGGCAGATCCATCCGACAACAGTCGAATGGAGTATTGGCCAGTGGGAATCTTATTGGCGTAAATCATCCTATGGATCAACGAGCAGGTGATGTCATTGATATACAGATTGAACTTTGCCTTGGGGTTGATTTTGTAGAGAGCAGCGACATAATCCGCGAACGCCTGATAGCTCGAACTAGAAGCATTTTCCTCATGAGTCAGATACGGAAGACCATACATCCCGGATGGAAGCGAGTTCCAGTTATAAGCACTTGGACGATCGAGCATTACAATCGACGGAATGGTCGTTCCGGCAGAAGAGGCGCTGATATCCCAGAAAGATAGCGAATAGAGAACAACGGGAAAAGAAGCACTCAAAGGGGCAAGGTTGTATTCACTCGCATAAATGCCGATTGACTGATGGCCCTCATGAACGATGTTCCCGTTCTTCAAATACTGCAACGTAACGTCAAACGGACCATAATCGCTAAATTCAATTTCACTGGAGCTGGAATCCAAATCTCCGAGTGCGATCGTGCTGGAAACAGAACGGGTAACCTTCCCTCCATACGACATGGAGCCCGCCACCTTTATCGAATCAGCGATACCGAGTCGTTTTATATCCTCGACCTGCGGAATATTCAGGGTTACTTTAGTCGTCTCCCCAACCTGAGAAAGAGAGCAATTAAAGACATACGGGACATAGGCTCCAGCAGTATCGCCGGGCGCCGCTTCACCCTTCTTTACAATGACGATCTGTATTGCTTCAACGGCATAAGACCAACCGGTGGTTCCGGCGGTTGATCCATTCGCGGCCCATCCAAGCCAGCCAAAATTAGAAGCATGAACCCGGTAATACAGGTCATAAGAAGCCGACCTTTCACCCGTCAGCTTGAGCTCGACGGCTTCAATCTGAAGGCCCTTTCCCGTTTTGCCGGAGACAGCTCCATTAGAAACCCAATCCTGCCAGCCTTCATTTTGAACATGAGAGCGGTATTCGATACCAAGGTCTTCTGAATTAGGGAGAGAAACCCTGAGTGCCTCAATCCTACGAGACTGACCTGTTGTGCCAGAGATCGAGCCATTCGATGTAAACGTCGACTCCCAGCCAATGCCTGAAATGTGAGATTTATAGCTAACGTCCGGGACCGCCTCTTTAGGCTCCACGGCAACATCAACCGAAGGCGTCGCTTCACCGACTGCAGCAGCAGTTTGATCCGAAGAGTCGGATTGTGTCACTGGAACTGATTCATATTCGTTGGAACCAACAGTTTGATCTGCCCAACAAGCCAAAGGGCTCAAAAGCAGCATCGACATGAAGCAGGAAATCAGAACAATGAATGCTCTAAATTGCCTTTTCAAGGGAATCGCCTCCTAGATAGACAGTCGTCAATAACCATACTATCGGGAGTAGGCTTCATTATTGCTACCAATTAGGTGAACGAAGAAAAAGGAGCCTGATTCAACGGCAAGGGCCCTTTCCTGTTGCCAAGACTACGACAACAGGAAAGGGCCCTCTAACAAGCTCTCGCCGTTTACGAAATAGCTAGTAAATTACCACCTTGGTAGCAAGGGGCACGTTATCCCAAATCCATTTAGCGCGATCGATGGGCAAACGCACGCAGCCTTGTGAAATATGCAATCCCATTCGGCTGTCCATGGGATTAAAAGTTCCCTGGTAGTACGGTATTGAATGGAACAGATAGTCCCCGTAAAACTGCGTGTAGTAGTAGCAGGTATACCCATGTCCAAACGAGTAGCCCTTGCCGGTGACAGTATACTCACCCGTAGGCGTTGGGGTACTAGGAGCGCCGGTAGAACAAGTCCAGTATTGAGCATAACTCCACGACCCGCGCTGTCCACGAAAAACTCCAAGGCGGCATGCTTGCCTGTCAACCATAATAAGCCAGTTTGTATTGCTCGAATATCTATTAGCCCGATTAAGCATGGCCATCATGTCGGCAGGCAACAAGGGCTGATCGGTAAACGGGCGCCCGGTAGCACCGGGAGCACCAGCGCCCTTGGGAACAATCTTCACTTGAACAGACTCGACTCTACAGCCAATCCTCGACGTGCCCGCAGGCTGCCCATTTGAGGTCCAGTCGAGCCACCCAAAGTCTTGGCAATATGCTCGATACCAGACATCAAAGTAGTTCGACAGATCACCAGTCAGCCTAATCTTAAGAGCCTCGATGCGCTTAGCACGGCCCACCGTACCAGCAACATTCCCATTGGAAGTCCAGCCTTGCCAACCCACATCCTGCACATGGGCAGAGTACTCAATACCGCCCGATACGCTACTGGAGACGCTTAGCTTAAGTGCCTCAATCGCAAGTGATCTGCCAGTCGTACCCGCAACGCCGCCGTTGCCAACGGGATTCATCCAACCAAGCGTGGCGACATGCGCCTGGAGCGTTAGGGCTGGTACCGAGATAAATGCGGGCGCAGACGACACACCAGGATCCCCGCTCTTCGCCACAAGCTTGATTTGGACAGCTTCTATCTGGATATTAAGCCCGGTAGTTCCAGCGGAATCGCCGTTTTTGGCCCAACCAAGCCAACCATAGCCCGCCGAATGAACTCGATAGTATATGTCATACTGATTCGCGAGGGAACCATTTAAGCGCAGCTCAAGAGCCTGAATGGCCAATCCTTGCCCAACGGTCCCAATATAACCGGCAGATCGCCATTCTTGCCAACCAATATTGGCAACATGGGCTCTTGCCTCAATTAGAGAATCATCATCCACGCCAGTCAACGACACATTCAGAGCTTGAAGAGAAAGCGATTTTCCCGTTGTACCGGCATTCTGCCCATCTAAAACAGATGGAGACCACCCACGGTTAGCGGAATGTGTCTGATAGACAACATGAGGGCTATCAGTGGAAGCATCGGAAACAAATGCACTATCCGTTACACCGGGCGCATTGCTCCCTTTGCTGGCAATTCGCACTTCGACAGCCGTAAGGAATGAACCGGATATTGTTGCCCCCGCATCCGCACCATTGCAAGTCCAGCCAAGCCAACCTTTTTTGGATTCAAAGCAGCGATACCAAACGTCATAGGCATTTGACAAATCACCAGTAAGAGTCAATCTCACAGCCTTCAAAGCGCGGCCATCATTTTTTGAGTTAAGCGCGGCACCATCAGAAACAACATCGCTCCATCCACCAAATTCAAAGCAGCCGGAATAATCAATTGATCCTGAAATCTCCTGATTTTCAAATGAGATTGAAAGCGAAGTTAAAGATTCAGAAGAGCCGCTCTCGGAGCCCAATAAAATCGATTTGCCTCGTAAGGAGCCCAGGCTTTTTCCGTTAAGGCAAAGCGAGCTACCGCTCAGAATATCTGTAGCTCCAATGAAATGAGTCGCTGTATCGCCAGGAGCAGAGCCGCCCTTTTCGACCAGCAAAATCTGAATGCCCTGGACTGCGGCACCCTTCGCCGTGGAACCCGCAGGAGTCCCATTCGATGCCCAGCCAAGCCATCCGCCCAATTCAGAAGCATAGACACGATACCAAATGTCATAGACATCAGATATCTCACCGTTCAACCTAAACTGGACAGCCTCAATGGACCGAGACTGACCCGTCGTTCCAATATTGCCTGAAGACCAGTTTTGCCAACCGATGCCAGACACATGTGCCCGAGAAGAGATAGAACCTCCGTGTCCATACCAAGTAACACCAGGCGTCAACGCTTCAATTGCATTCCTTGAGTTAATAAAACCAGTAGTATTCCCATTCGTAACCGCACTCGTCCATCCAACATTAGAGACGTGAGATCGATAAGAAACAGTAGGCGGTTCTTGAGCATGGTCTTTAAAAGCGTCGCCGCGCGCTGGCGCATCTTGAGCGTTTTTCAGAATCACCTTAATCTGAATAGCCTCAATTGGATAAGCATAGCCCTGAGTTCCAGCAGGCTCACCATTTGAGGCCCAGCCAAGCCATCCAACATTTGCAGAATGCACGCGATACCAAATATCATATGTATCGGACAGGTTGCTCGACAAAGTCAGCTTAATGGCCTCAATAGCTCGTGATTGTCCAACTGTTCCCGATACTTGTCCATTTCCAACTGGCTGAGCGTCCCATCCAATCCCGGAAACATGCGCTTGAACCGAGATGCTGTCGTTCTCAAATGGGCTACCATCTCGAGCGAGGAGGCTGATCTTTAGAGCCTCGACGCGCTTAGCACGACCCGTTGTGCCGGCAGTCATTCCATCTGAAACAACGTCTTGCCAGCCAATATCCTGGACATGCGCTTGATATGCGATTGAACCGAATTCGACAGAAGAGCCCTTTTCAGAATTTGTCGAATCAGTTGCAGCGGAACCAGACTCATCGGAAACGGAGGAGGCGGAATCCACATCAGACGCAGTCGAGCGGTCATCTACGCCACCTTGCTCTTCGTCATTTATAACGGAACCTTCGTCTTTTGAGCCAATGGTGGCGTAATCAGTGGAAACAAGTGATTCGACTTTCCCTGGTAAAGAGTCAGCCCATAGAGATAGAGGTGTCAAGAGACACTCAATGATCAATAGTGATGCCATCGTCACCGCTAGCCGCCGTTGCACCTTTTTCATTCTGGCTCCCCATCGATTAGCCGACTTTGGAATTATTATTTACTTATTCCGTGGTTGCTCAAATACGCAAAACGCGAATGGTGCAAAAAAAGAAACGAACGGAACGCCACAAAAGCGAACCGTTCGTTTTAATCAAAGTACCAGGCTAAACTCAACTAGGAGCATCTTAAGCTCTCTCTACGCAAGAGGCACGTTGTCGTACCAACCCCATTTTGGCTTATACGTTGTGGAATAGTAGTCTAGCCAATAACCCATATCTAGAGTCCTGATATGGCCAACATTATCCATAACCTGATTGTTGCCAATATAGATACAAACGTGACCGTATATACGGCCCATATACGTATGTATATGCGAGGGAACAGCAATGACCATTCCAACCTTCAGCTGCGAATAATCAGTATATTTGCAGAAATCCCAATAGTAGTCACAAGCATCCGTATGAACATTCCTGAATCCAGCCCGCTCATAGACCTGAGCAATCCATTCTGAACACAACCCCGGACCAGGAGAGGGAACTTGCCTCGACAGATCTACAATTATCTTCTGCATTGGATTAGCAAGAGAAAGTGGTTCGCCAAGAAGCATCGGAGAGATGGTACTCCCCGGAGCAGCAGCGCCCTTTCTCGTAATTCTTACCTGAATGGCCTGGACATGCGCCCCATAGCCGGTGCTGCCGGAGGCGGCGCCATTTTTTGTCCAACCGAGCCAGCCAACGTTTTCGACATGGACCCTATACCAAACATCGAAATAAGTTGCCAAGTCACCCGATAGGGAGACTTTAATTGCTTCAACCGGATTGGATTCAGTAGCAGACGACAGCTGATCCCCGTTTGACTTACCAGAAGTCCAACCTACATTTGAAAGGTGCAGCTGATAATTAATTCCACCGGCAACGAACGAAGTGATCTTGGCCGAGAACCCGGTAATGGAAATGTCCTTACCAGTCGTACCGGACACCTCTCCGGCAGAAACAGAATTCTGCCAAGCGCCCTTCGCCTGGGATGAGTACGTCACCGTTGGTATTTCAAGATGAGAATAGCCAGTCGTATCAGGATGGGACGCACCCTTCTTAACAAGCTTAATCTGAACCGCCTCAAGGGAACAAGACATTCCGGTGGTGCCGGCCTCCTCGCCGTCCTTGGCCCAGGCCATCCAGCCGATGTTGGAGGCGTGGACGCGGTAGTAGACGTCATAGTCCTTCGCGAGGGAGCCCGTGAGCCTCAGGCGCACGGCCTCGACGGCGCGGCCCTGTCCGGTGGTGCCGCCCTCGGATGCCGAGGGGGTGTCCCATCCCTGCCAGCCGATGCCCGAGACATGGGCGTCGATCTGGACGGCCGACCCGTCCGAGTAGTCGGAGCTGTCGAGCGAGAGCTTGAGGTCCTCGAGCGCGAGGCCGCGGCCGGTGGTGCCGGCGGTCGCGCCGTCTGCCACGGTGCCCTGCCAGCCGACGTTGGAGACGTGGGCCCGATAGGCCAGGGACATGGGCTTCTTCTTGAAGGCGTAGTCGACGTTGGCGCCGTCGGAAGAGGGGGCTGCATCGCCCTTCTTGACGAGCCTGACCTGGGCGGCCTCGACGCTCCTGCCGAAGCCGGTGGTGCCGGCCTCCTCGCCGTCCTTGGCCCAGGCCATCCAGCCGATGTTGGAGGCGTGGACGCGGTAGTAGACGTCATAGTCCTTCGCGAGGGAGCCCGTGAGCCTCAGGCGCACGGCCTCGACGGCGCGGCCCTGTCCGGTGGTGCCGCCCTCGGATGCCGAGGGGGTGTCCCATCCCTGCCAGCCGATGCCCGAGACATGGGCGTCGATCTGGACAGAACCATCTTCCACGGGATTCAGAATACTGACTTTAAGATCTTCCACGGCCTTCGACTGTCCCGTTGTGCCCGCAGTTGATCCATCTCTTTTACTGCTCATCCAGCCTATATTAGAAACATGTGCTTCATATTGGATATGCATCTTACCGTCATCAACGTTGAGAAAAGACCCATTAAAGCAGTAGTTCATGTCGCAGCGTCCGTTAACGCCCGGAACATTACCGCTGCTTGAGTACTGCCAGAAACTGTAGCTACCGGCATAGTCACAACGCCAATTGTACTGAGCGACCCAATGGTCATAACCGCTCAGCGACGGAGAGTTCAGATAGTTGTTAAACCAGTTAAGGTTTGCATAAATGCCAGATTTAAAGCCAACGGCCTCCATACGGTTACAAAAGGTCTGCGCAATCTGAGCGAGCTTATCTTTGCTGAAATTCGGATCCTGCAAGATATAGTTATCCTCAAGATCGTAATAAACGGGAAGCGACGGATGATGGCCACCGAGCCAAGCAAGCGTTCGATCGGCTTCTTTATTTGCATCCGCTACAGAACGAGCATAGGAGTAATAGTAGACACCGTAAGGAATCCCGAGACGTTCGCATTCGGTAGCGTTTCGTTCAAACGTTGAATCGGGTTTGCCGTAAACAGGGCCGACCTTAAGAATAGCAAATTCTATTCCAGCGGCTTTAACCTGATTCCAGTCAATCGTCCCCTGAAAGTTGCTGACATCGATACCACGCGCAACGGCACCATTGGGCAAAGCTTCGTCAGCCAAAGACTGTGCATCGATGCCATCGGAGACAGCATCAATAAGCAAGCCGTTCTCATAACGCCAGGAATTCGGCTCCAAAGAGTCAGCTTCAGGAGAATCCGCCTGTATGGAATCATCCGCCGAGACCTCGCCAGCAGAATCGTCAACGTCCGACTCATCTGTCCCGATTCCTGACTGATCATCAGAAACTGAGCCTGAGTCCCCATCCGAACGAGCAGCGTCCGCATCGTCACCATACCACTCGGTTACACCCTGAGAACCCAAGGCGTCGCCCTGCCCATCCTGAGAGCTTTCACCTTGAAATCCGCAGTCATTCGATGATTGCTGCAACGACTGTGAAGAAGCGACGGATTGGGCAGACAACGCGTATGCACAGTAAGGCTGAATGATTTGCGACCAAGCTATTAAAAGCGTGCAAATCAAAGCCGCAGACGCTTTGAGACGATTCATATATATCCCCCGAGATATTGACTACTTTCGAAGACACCAAGTTATATTACCGCACTTCTAAACAAGCATTTAAGGCTTAAGACGCAACAGTAGCATTCAGACAAAAAAGAGGCGCTCCCGTTACGGAACGCCTCAAATGGCTCTATGCAAAAGGCCTTGCGGCGCCGATTACACGACCAGGAGCATAGACCGAGCGCTCGGTGACTCCAATTCCCGGCCACGAATCGATAATTCGACCGTTTCCGATATAGATTCCAATATGACCCTGGTAGTAGACCACATCTCCCCTCTGCATGGCAGAGGTGCTAACCGGCATAAATGTGTTGTTGCGATACCAATTCATGGAGTTATAGGTTTGCTCGGGCAACCAACGATGGTTATAGGGGTTATACCAACCCATATCCATGACAGTCGCATACAGACATTGCAGTACCAAGCCTGAACAATCAACCGCATCTCCCGGCCAAGAAGACCAAGGCTCGATATAACGAGTTCCAATATATTCACGAGCACGCTGGATAAATGCATTAATGCAGTCCTGGCGCGAAGCGTTATAAGGAATACGGGAAGGCGTGACGTACGTAAAGTATCCGGTGCAATACGAAGGAAGCTGCACGCTGTTGCAATTAACCTTTGGATAAGAGCCGGGGGTCTGATATCCCATATATCGATAGGTCTCAAAATACGAATCAAACGTAGAGCCCGGTGCGGAAGCGCCCTTGGGGACAATCTTTACCTGTAAGGCCTGAACAGGAATGCCAAGCTTCGTGGTACCCGCCGGTGATCCATTTTTGGTCCAGCCAAGCCAACCATAATTTGACACATGAACGCGATACCAGACATCAAAGTAATTAGAAACCTCGCCAGTCAAGTTAATCTTGACGGCCTGGATTTGCTGTCCTTGGCCAACGATTCCCGATGTAGCCCCATCTGAAACAGCAGATTGCCAACCGATATTAGATACATGAGCGGAATACGAAATACCGCCGCTCATGGAACTATCGGAGAGCGACAGCCGCATGGCTTCCATGGCGCGGCTCTGTCCAACGGTACCAGCGATCTCGCCGCTGCCAACGGCCGCTTTCCAACCAAGACCGGAACAGTTCGCCTTAGCCGAAAAACCAGGGAGCTGAATCAACGCAGCATGATCCTGAGCGGGAGCATCGGATGAACCTTTAGCAACCAACTTAACTTGAATTGCTTCAGCCTGCTTAGACAACCCAACGGTGCCAGCTGCGGCATCGTTTTTAGCCCAACCAAGCCAACCATAATCCGCCGCATGAATACGGTAGTAGATATCGTATTTTGAGGCGTCGTTGCCGGTCAGTCTTAATTTAACCGCCTGAATTGCGAGACCCCTGCCAACAGTGCCAGCATAGTCGGCACCCGAAACGTATGGCTGCCAGCCGATATTCGCAACATGTGCCGACACTTCGACGGAGGCATCGATACCCTGAGTTGCAACATACAGCGCCTGCAGGGAGCGGGACTTGCCCGTCTGGCCGGCGGTTTCACCGTTGCCAACAGGAGCCAACCAGCCCGCAGAAGCAACGTGCGCCTGAGAAACAAGACCGATTCCAGGCGTTTCGATAAACGCATTGGCAGTGGAGCCAGGCGAAGACTGACCCTTACTTACAAGTGCAATTTCAATGCCGCACAAACCGGAAGAACCACCAGAAACGCCACATGCCTGACCATTTGACGTCCAGCCCGTCCAACCATTACCGGAATCGCATGCTCGATACCAAATGTCGTAATTAGCAGCGAGCTGGCCGCTCAGCGACAACTTAATCGCTTTAACAGGAGCTCCTGATACTGCTTTGGCAGCACCGCCATCCGTTGACGAGGCGCCCCAGCCTGAATACCCATCCATAACGGAATAAGAAATAGACCCGTTATCAGTTTGACCGGCAACGCTCAGGGCAATAGAGTTCAGCAGATTAGTGCCATTGCCTCCGATCGTGGCCTTTTGACCGGAAGAGGAACCAAGACTCTCCCCAGAAATGGCCGATCCGGAAACCGTAACAACATCTGGATCGCCGATAAAGACCTTGGCCGAAGAGCCGGGCGCCGCTCCGCCTTTCTCCACGAGAACCACTTTGACGGCTTCGATAGCCCTGCCCTTACCGGCAGAACCGGCGGCAGCACCATTGCAGGCCCAATCGAGCCAGCCTATGCCTGACACATGAGCGCAATACCAGATGTCATATTTCTCGGCCGCCTCACCGGTCAAGCGAATCTGGACGGCCTCAAGACGTTGCGACTTGCCGGTCGTACCGCAACGTCCCACAGACCACTGTTGCCATCCAATATTCGACACATGACCTCGAAGTTCAATGGCGCCGGAATGGCCATACCAGTCAAGCTGGGCCTCGAGCGCTTCCATGGGAAGGGCCCTACCAGTTGTCCCAACAACAGATCCGCCCGCTACGGGAGACATCCAGCCAATATTCGATGTATGCGAGCGAACGGAAATCGAAGCGGGTTCATCGCTACGGTTCTTAAAAGGACAGCTAGTGTCGCCCGGGGCGGGGTCGCCCTTGGGCAGGACCTCGACCTGGACGGCCTGGACGGCGCGGCCGTAGCCCGCCGAGCCGGCGTCGGCGCCGTCGCACGCCCAGCCGAGCCATCCGAACTCGGCGGAGTGGACGCGGTACCAGACGGTGTAGCGGGCCGACAGGTCCGCGGACAGCCTGACCCTCAGGGCCTCGACGGCGCGGGACCGGCCGGTGGTGCCGGCGGTGCCGCCGTTGCCGACGGCGGCCTGCCAGCCGACGTTGGAGACGTGGGCCTCGACGGATATGGCATTTGCAACCTGCTCTTGAGAGGAAGCCCCGTCCACTTCGAGTGAGATTTTCAGTGCCTCAAGATTCAAGCCTTTGCCCGTCGTTCCGGCAATCTTGCCCGAACCAACTGGATTCATCCAGCCGATATTCTGCACATGGGCAGAAACGCTTATGTTTTTGACGGTCAGCTGATTGGTTTCGGCCGAATCGGCAGCAGCAGCTTCACCAGCCTCTTCGGAGGAAGCCAACTGCGCGTCTTGGGACTCGCTATTCTTGAGAGTACCATCTGATTTTTGTTCCTCGGACACCGAGCCGACTTGCGAGGCAGCCGAACCTTCAAGGACGGAGTCATTTGAGCCAGCAGATTCGCTAATTGAATAATCAGCATATGCAGCGTTCACAGCCCATGATTGACTCACGAGCAACACAGCAGCCATGAGAACAGAAACGGACACATCAAAGAGACGTCTCACGATTCCACCTTCCTTCATCTATCAACGAACCTACTTAAGGACAACCGCTTGGGCTCCTCGTTGCGAGTATAGCGAAGCAATGCGTTCAGCAGAGTTAGAGACATAGCCAGAGAGCGAATCCGCAATGTGAACGGTGCCTAGGGACCGATTAAAGCCTCTTAAAACAACGGTATGAGAGTTGGTATACGTTCGATAAACCCTTCCGCCATATGCCTGAGTCGCATAGCATCGACCCAAATTCTGCATGCCTATCGTCGACCAGATGATAACGGGATGTCCGGCTTCCAAATAGGAATAAAGATCATAGAAACCAGTGCCCGTGACGTCATACGCCCGCAAGCTGCTTCCACGACTGATCAAAAAAGAATTAGCCGTGTTGGTCAATCCAGGAGCGGATATACAGTTTCCGTTCGAAGCGCTATGCGGATTACCCCAAAACGCCGTAACAAAATCCCAGCTGCTCTTAGGCATATACGCATCTGCAATGACGGTTTTACCCAGCCCAAATCCGTAATAGTTGAGCGCATTGGTCAATGCAACGGACTCGCAACCAGTGGGAAGCTCGGGATTCTGCATTGTGCAAGGAACGTTGAGGACAACCGAATTCGGGTGCAAGGGACGATCCCTGTACGCGCCCTCCGTGGGACCCGGCGCCGCCGAGCCCTTCGCGACGATGCGGACCTGGAGCGCCTCGACGCGGTAGCCGATGCCGGTCGTGCCGGCGCGGGCGCCGTCGCTGGCCCAGCCGAGCCAGCCGTAGTCCTGCACGTAGGCGCGGTACCACACGTCGTAGTACTCGGAGAGGCCGCCGGTCAGGCGCATCTTGACGCACTCGACCGCCCTGCCCTGCCCGGTGGTGCCGGCCGCGGCGCCGCCAGAGACCTCGTCCTGCCAGCCGATGCCGGAGACGTGGGCGCTGTAGGACAGGCCGCCGGAGACCGGCGAGGAGACCTCGGCCGAGATCGCCTCCACGGCGCGGGCCTGGCCGGTGGTGCCGGCGGTGCCGCCGTTGCCGACGGCGGCCTGCCAGCCGACGCCCGAGACGTGGGCCCTGAGGCTGAGCGAGGGGACGGAGAGCTCGGCGGGGGCGCCCGACGATGGGGCGTCGCCGCCCTTCTCGACGAGGACGACCTGGAGCGCCTCGGCCTGGACACCGAGGCCCTCGGTGCCCGCGGCCTCGCCGTCCTTGGCCCAGCCGAGCCAGCCGTAGCCCGCCGCGTGGACGCGGTACCAGACGTCATAGGAATCAGAGACGGGGCCGGAGAGGGACACCCTCACGGCCTGGACGGCGCGGCCCTGCCCCACCGTGCCGGCGTAGGAGGGGGCGGAGGCGGCGTCCTGCCAGCCGATGCCGGCCACATGGGCCGCGACGGAGACGGAGCTCCCCTCGCCCGCCCCCTCGAGGGAGGCGCGCACCGCCTGGAGCGCGAGGCCCCTGCCGGTCGTGCCGACGTCCTCGCCGCCGCCCACCGCCTGCAGCCAGCCGCGCTCCGCGACATGGCCCTGCAGGACGAGCGCCGGGCCGGAGGCGGCGCCGGAGACGAAGGCCCCCTCGGTCGGGCCGGGGGCGGCGCCGCCCTTCGCGACGAGGGCGACCTGGACTGCGGTGAGGCCCGAGGCGCCCGACTCGACGCCGGAGGGCTCGCCGGCGCTCGCCCAGCCGGTCCAGCCGCGCGCGGAGTCGCAGGAGCGGTACCAGACGTCGTAGCGCTCGGCGAGGCCGCCGGACAGCTCGAAGCGGACGGCCTTGAGCTGGAACCCGCCGCCCGTGGCGACGAGCTGCGCCCCGTCGGAGCTGGACTCCCCCTGCCAGCCGGAGCCGAGCAGGAGGCCGCGGTAGCCGACCGACCCGTCGGACTCGAGGTTGTCGACGGTCGCGGCGACGGAGCCCAGCACGGGGCCCCTCTCGGAGCCGAGCGTCAGGACCCCGCCGGAGAACGACGAGCCCGCCGGCGAGCCGGAGACGGAGAGGGCCGAGCCGGACAGGCGCTCGCCGGCGCCGCGGAAGGCGCCGCCGGCCGGGCCCGGCGCGGCGCCGCCCTTGGGGACGAGCACGACCTGGACGGCCTGGACGGCCTTCGACAGGCCCACCGTGCCCGCGGACGCGCCGTCCTTGGCCCAGCCGAGCCAGCCGTAGTCGGAGCAGTGCACGCGGTACCAGACGTCGTAGGACGAGGCGGCCTCGCCGGAGAGCCTGAACTGGAGCGCCTCGACCGCCAGGGAGCGCCCGGTGGTGCCGGCGGCGCCCGAGGTCCAGCCCTGCCAGCCGACGTTCGAGACGTGGGCCCTCACCTCGAGGGAGGAGGAGCCGTGCCCGAACCAGGACACGGAGCCCGAGAGGGCCTCGAGGGCGCGGCCCTGCCCGGTGGTGCCGGCCGCGGCGCCGTCCGAGACGGCGCCCTGCCAGCCGATGCCGGCGACGTGGGCGCGGTAGGAGACCGAGGGGGGCTCGGAGGACCTGTCGACGAAGGGCGTGGAGGTGTCGCCCGGGGCGGGGTCGCCCTTGGGCAGGACCGCGACCTGGACGGCCTGGACGGCGCGGCCGTAGCCCGCCGAGCCGGCGTCGGCGCCGTCGCACGCCCAGCCGAGCCATCCGAACTCGGCGGAGTGGACGCGGTACCAGACGGTGTAGCGGGCCGACAGGTCCGCGGACAGCCTGACCCTCAGGGCCTCGACGGCGCGGGACCGGCCGGTGGTGCCGGCGGTGCCGCCGTTGCCGACGGCGGCCTGCCAGCCGACGTTGGAGACGTGGGCCTCGACGGATATGGCATCGGCGCCGAGGGGCTCGCCGGTCGACGCGTCGGACAGGACGAGGCGCAGCGCCTCGAGGGGGAGCCCCCTGCCGGTCGTGCCGGCGACCCCGCCGCCGGCGACGGCGCCCATCCAGCCGATATTGGAGACGTGGGCCGAGTACGAGAGCGAGACGGGCGCGGCCGCCTCGGACTGGGCGGGCTCCGCCTGGGCCCCGTCGGCCTGCGCGGGCTGGGCGCCGGGGCCCCCGTCGGC
>ERZ836877.2536-NODE-2536-length-23377-cov-9.837407_pt1 | contig 23377 bp, 19 predicted proteins | sample MGYA00519469_ERZ836877 | MGnify/ENA primary metagenome ERZ836877 (study PRJEB31850, sample SAMEA3708809) | human gut metagenome | biome: human gut; feature: human-associated habitat; material: faeces | place: China | collected 2014 ... | reverse complement strand
GGTAAGCCTCGTGACGGCTGTCGCCGCCCCACCAGCTGATGGTCATGGAAACAGGACCATCAGACAGGGCCAGGCTCTCGTCTGCGGAAGCAGCGGGAGCGGATGCCACGGAAGAAGAGGCTGCGGTGCTGGAAGAATTGCCGCCGCAGGCAGCCAGCAGACCAGCTGCGCCCACAACGCCAGTGACCTTCATGAAATCACGACGGGAAATTGCCTTGCTCATTTTTGTTCTCCTCCTAAAGATGATCAAAAACATCGTCTTGCACGGGGGTTCTGCACACACCCCGTTGTATACAATTATGATAACAAAAGGCGGACAAAAAAGAAAGACGCAAATTGTGGTTATGCAACTCAAAAACGTACAAATATTGCTCTGTTTTCCGCGCCGGATTTGACGCCATTGCTGAAATGAATAAACTTCGGACGAAAAACTGTGCAACATGTATACTTCAACAGGTTGCATAGAAAACGGGGACGCAGGATGGAAAGAACAGCAAAATTTGCAATAATTCTGTAAACATTTGCATCCTGTGCCTGAGAAAAAGCAGAGCATGTCCCAGCGGCGGGGGTGCAAAAGGCCGGTGTCGGACGAAAAAATGACTGATATATCAATTGCGCAAAAAAAGTGCGCCGGTGCCCTTGAGTGATATATCAGTCCGCACCGGAGCTGGGCGGCTTTGCGGGAGAAATAAGAGCGGCAAATATATGACGTCGGATGTCTGATAAATCTAAAAAACCGCCGCACAGAAGTCTGTGCGGCGGCTGACGGAACAAAGTGTGTTATTTGCGGCCGGCGTAAAAAGCCCGCCGCGCGCGGAAGTAGCACTGCGGGCACATGCTGACGTACTGAACGTCGTTTTCCAGGTCGATGGCCACCTGTTCGCCCTCAAAGACGAACTGGCCGTTCACCTTGCGGCAGTTGCAGATGGCCTTGCGGCCGCAGGTGCAGATGGTTTTCATCTCTTCGATGGTGTGGGCCAGCTCCAGCAGGCGGGTGGAGCCGGGGAAGCCCCGCAGCGAAAAGTCGGCCCGCAGGCCGTAGCAGATCACCGGGATGTTCAGGTCTACGGTGACCATGAACAGCTGCTCGGCCTGCTCTGCGGTAAAGAACTGGCTCTCGTCGCACAGCACGCAGGCCAGCTTGGTGGCCTGGCTGGCTTCGCGCACCACCTCGAACACATCCATGTCCGGGCGGATCAGGCGGTCGGCCTTGCGGTGCACGCCCAGGCGGCTGACCAGTTCGCCGCCGCCTTTGGTGTCCACCTGCGGCTTGAGGATCAGCACCTGCATGCCCTGCTCTTCATAGTTGTGGGCCACCTGCATCAGGGCTGTGCTCTTGCCGCTGTTCATGGCACCATAGCGAAAATACAGTTTTGCCATGGCGTCACTCCTGGTTGCGCAGGCGGTAGCCCAGGCTCATCAGGCTGTCGCCCAGGTGAACGTTCTCCACTACCACATCGGGGTAGGGAACGGAGAGATCGTAGTGGGAGAAGTTCCAGAAGCCCTCGATGCCCAGGTCCACCAGACGGCCGCTGACCTGCTCGGCACCGTCGCGGGGCACACAGAGCACGGCCACCTTGGGGTGGTGCTCGGCGCAGAAGACTTCCAGCTCGTCCACATGACGGATCTGGATGCCGTTGATCTCCTTGCCCACCTCGTTCTGGGCCACATCAAAGGCGGCGATCAGCTTGTAGCCGTTGGCGTCGGTGGTGATGAAGCGGCTCACGGCCTTGCCCAGACGGCCGCAGCCGATCAGGATGGTGGGCAGGCGGTCGCCGTTGCCGAACAGCAGGCTCTCCAGAATGGAAAGCAGATTTTCCACCGAGTAACCGATGCCCTGTCGGCCGTTCACGTCGCCGATGCAGTTGAAGTCCTGCCGGACCTGGGAGGCCGTGGTGCCCATCTGGGCGGCCAGCTCCCGGGAGGAGATGCTGGTGATGCCGTCGGCCTGCAGAGAGCGCAGGTAGCGGTAGTATTTCGGGAGGCGCTTGATCACGGGGAGCGAGGCTTTTGCGGGGGTATTCATGAGAAAAATTCTCCTTTCAAGCAAAAAATCGCCGCGTTTGCCCTGCACGAAAAAACGCCGGCGTGTGCAGCGCGGTGGGTACGACACCGCGTATTGTCAGTTCCATATCATTATAAAGTATACTGCACGGGAGACGAATGTCAAATACCAGACGAAAAAAAACAAAAAAATTACAAAAAATTAAGGGGTATGACCCTGCCGCAGAGGGATAACCGCCGGTTGGACGGGGCATGATGATGCAAAACAGAGCAAAAGGAGAACACAGAATGCCAGATACACACACCACCTCTGTGGACCAGCAGCGGCTGGAAAAAGAACGCATCGAGGACGACGGTACGGTCACCCTGACCCGGGGCGGCCATGCCATCCACTGCCTGACCGTCATCGGCCAGGTCGAGGGGCACACGGAAGCGCCGCAGGGGCAAAAGACCACCAAGTATGAGCATGTGATCCCCCAGCTGGCCGCCGTGCAGGAGGACCCCCGGATCGAGGGCCTGCTGGTATTGCTGAACACCGTGGGCGGGGATGTGGAGGCCGGGCTTGCGCTGGCAGAGCTGATCGCCAGCGTGTCCAAACCCAGCGCCACGCTGGTGCTGGGCGGCGGGCACTCCATCGGCATCCCGCTGGCCGTGAGCGCACAGCGCAGCTTCATCGTGCCCACCGCCACCATGACGGTGCACCCGGTGCGGCACTCCGGGGTGATCCTGGGCGTGCCCCAGACCATGCACTGGTTCGACCAGATGCAGCAGCGCATCACCGGCTTTGTGGCGGCCCACAGCGGCATGAGCGAGAAGCGCTACACCGAGCTGATGCTCCACACCGGGGAGCTGGTCATGGATATGGGCACCGTGCTGGACGGCCGCCGCGCCGTGAAGGAAAAGCTCATCGACGAGCTGGGCGGCCTTTCGGATGCACTGGATTGGCTGCACCGTGCGATCGAAACCCGAGAATAACACAACAATAGGTTTGCCATTTGCCCCGGTGCGTGGTACAATAATAAAATCAAGAATTGTGTCTATGCGAACTGTGGGGAATGGAGAAGAATGGCAACGAAGAAACGAAAAACAACGACACGGCGCTCAACGTCGCGCAAAAAACGCGCGGAACAGCGCCTGCCGGCAGGGCTTGGGACCCTGTTTGCGGGGCTTTTGCTGGTGGGCCTTGCCTTTGTGGAAGGCGACTCGGTGTGGAAAACGCTGCATCAGGTGCTGTTTGGCCTGTTTGGTTGCGGCAGTTTTGTGCTGGGTGCAGCGGTGTGCTGCCTGGCCGTGCTGTACACGCGGGGCGAGGATCTGCTGCCCCACATCTGCAAGCTGGCGCTGGGGCTCGTGTTTGCAAGCGGCACGGTGATCGTGTTTTCCGACATCCAGCCGCAGGGGCTGTCGGCCTTCCAGATGGTGGCGGCCTGTTACCAGAACGGTTATCAGGCGTGGCTGTCCGGCGGCGCACTGGGTGCGGTGCTGGGCGGCAACCTGCTGCTGCTCTGCGGCCGGCCGGCGGCAAACTTCATCATGTTGGTGCTGGCGCTCTGCGTCAGCCTGTACATTTTTGACCTCACTCCGGCTGAGGTCTGGCAGTGGCTGTGCGACGTGTCTGGCGGGGTGCACGCAAAGGGCGTGGCCGTGTACGAGCAGGGCGCAGCCCGCCGTGCCGAGCGCCGCGCCGAGCGGCAGGCCGCGCAGGAAGCCGCAGACGAGTACGACGAGACGGAGGACCTGGAAGAATACGAGGACGAAGCCGAAGCGGAAGAGCCCTTCCGTCTGGGTCTGCCGGACTGGATGTCCGGTGTGCTGCACTGGGGCCATAAGGTGACTCAGGAGCTGGAGCAGGCCCCGGACAGCCCGGCCGGAGCGCCGGACCAGCCCGTGCAGCCCCAGCCGGAACCGCAGGCGGCCCCAGCCGTGACGCCGGTGCGGGTGCGGGCATCCCGCCCGCGCGCTCCCTTTGATGTGGACCTTGGCCCGGACAGCACCGAGGTGAAGGAGGGCGGCAGTGAGCCCATCGAACCCTTCATCCCGGGGCCGGGCGGCACCTTTGGCATGGACCCGCTGCGCGCGGCACCCAAGCCCACCATCCGGCCCATCGTGCCGGATGCCGTGGAAACGGCGGCTGAGGACTTCTTTGCAAAGTCGGAGGAGACCCCGGCGGCAGAGACTACGGAACAGCAGCCCCGGCCGGTGCCCGGCAATCCCTTTGATACGCCCATCGCACGGCCTGCGGCTCCGGAGGAACCAGCTGCCGCGGCTGCGCCCATCCAGCCCGTGATGCCCACGCCGCAGCCGGACCAGCCGACCCGTGTGAGTGCCGAACATGCCGTGGCCCAGCGCAGCGCCCCGGATGCGGACGGCTGGATCAGCATCACCGCCGAACCGGTGGAGGAAAAGGATATCAACTCGCTGGTGGCGGCAGCCATGGAAAAACCGGCGGCCTCCGAGCAGGCAGCCGCTACGGCCCCTGCCGAGGAAGCCGAGCCGGTGGACACCTACCAGTATCAGTACCCGCCCATCGAGCTGTTTGAAAAATCCAAGGAGGAAAGCGACCCCAACGCCGAGGATGAGCTGAAGGCCAACGCCCAGAAGCTGGTGGACACGCTGGAGAGCTTTGGGGTCCGCACCCGTGTGCTGGACATTTCCCGCGGGCCGTCGGTCACCCGGTATGAGGTGCAGCCCATGGCGGGCGTCAAGATCAGCCGCATCACCTCGCTGGCCGATGACATCGCCCTGAACCTGGCCGTGGCGGATGTGCGCATGGAGGCCCCCATCCCCGGCAAGCCTGCCGTGGGCATCGAGGTACCCAACCACAAGCGCAGTGCCGTGTCCATCCGCAGCGTGTTCGAGAGCCAGAGCTTTCTGCGCATGACCTCGCCTTTGGGCATTGCCCTGGGCAAGGACATTGCGGGTGTGGCCCAGGTGGCAGACCTGTGCAAGATGCCCCATCTGCTCATTGCGGGCAGCACCGGCAGCGGCAAGTCGGTGTGCGTGAACAGCATTATCATGAGCCTGGTGTTCCGCTCCAGCCCGGAGGACGTCAAACTGCTGCTCATCGACCCCAAGGTGGTGGAGCTGGCCGAATACAACGGCATCCCCCATCTGCTCATGCCGGTGGTCACCGAGCCCCGCAAGGCGGCCGGAGCCCTGGGCAGCGCCGTGCAGGAGATGGAGCGCCGCTACCGCATGTTTGCCGAGAACAACGTGCGCGACATCAAGTCCTTCAACAAGCTGGCGGTGGAGCGGCCGGATCTGGAAAAAATGCCCTACATCGCCATCGTCATCGACGAGCTGGCCGACCTGATGATGGTGGTGGGCAAGGATGTGGAAGATTCCATCTGCCGCATCGCTCAGAAAGCCCGCGCCGCCGGCATGCACCTGATCGTGGCCACCCAGCGCCCCAGCGTGGACGTCATCACCGGCCTGATCAAGGCCAACATCCCCAGCCGCATCGCCTTTGCGGTGTCCAGTCAGGTGGACAGCCGCACCATTCTGGATGGTGCCGGTGCCGAAAAACTTCTGGGCCAGGGCGATATGCTGTTCATGCCGGTGGGCGCCCCCAAGCCCACCCGCATCCAGGGCACCTTTGTCCGGGATGAAGAGATCAGCCGTGTGCTGGACTTCATCAAGTCCAGCGCCACCGTCCAGTACGACGAGGCCATGATCGAGGCCATGGAAAAGCACGCCATTCAGGACGGCAAGAAGGGCAGCAGCGGGGCCGATTCCGACGAGGATTCGGACTCCGACCCGATGTTCCAGCAGGCCGTGGATGTGGTCATTGACGCCGGGCAGGCCTCCACCAGCCTGCTGCAGCGCCGCTGCAAGCTGGGCTATGCCCGTGCGGCCCGCATCATGGACGAAATGGAGATGCGGGGCATCATCGGCCCCCACGAGGGTGCCAAGCCCCGGGCCGTGCTCATCAGCCGTCAGCAGTGGCTGGAGATGCAAATGAACCAGCCGGAGGAATGAAACCCTCTCAGGCGCTGACGCGCCAGCTCTCCCGAAGGGAGAGCTTTAGGAACGGGTAAGACACATTCTGCATATCAAAGAAGAGAGACTGAACGGAATACAAAAGAAGCTCCCCCCTCGGGGGAGCTGGCAACGCCGTAAGGCGTTGACTGAGAGGGTTTAACAATAAAAAGGAGCACTATGGAACACAACTCTACTCCCCGAATCTACACTGAATTTTTGCCCATCAGCCGGGCGGATATGGAGGCCCGGGGCTGGGACCAGCTGGATTTTGTGGTGGTGGGCGGTGACGCCTATGTGGACCACCCCAGCTTCGGCACTGCCATCATCAGCCGCCTGCTGGAAGCCGAGGGCTACAAGGTGGGCGTGCTGGCCCAGCCCCGCTACACCGACTGCGAGGACTTCAAGCGGTTCGGCAAGCCGAAGTACGGCTTCTTCATTGGCGGCGGCAACGTGGACAGCATGGTCAGCCACTATTCCGTGGCCAAGATCCCCCGCGCCGAGGACGAATATTCTCCCGGCGGCAAGGGCGGTGCCCGCCCGGACCGCAGCGCCACCGTGTACACCAAACTGGCCAAACAGGCCTACCCGGACCTGCCGGTGATCCTGGGCGGCCTGGAGGCCAGCCTGCGCCGGTTTGCCCACTACGATTACTGGCTGGACACGGTGCTGCCCAGCATCGCCGAGGACTCCGGCGCAGACCTGATCAGCTTTGGCATGGGTGAGCACCAGACCGTGGAGATCGCCCGCCGTCTGGCCGCCGGAGAACCGGTGGAGCAGATCACCGATGTGGACGGCACCTGCTACCTGACCGACTTCGACCACCTGCCGGAGCGGTATGTGGAGTGTGCCGGTTTCAAAAAGGTGGCCAGCGATAAGACCGCCTACGCCAAGGCCTGCCGCATCCAGATGGACAATCAGGACGTGGTCAGCGGCCAGATCATCGTGCAGAAGCAGAGCGAGAAGTATCTGGTGCAGAACATCCCCGCAAAGCCGCTGGTGCGCGGGGAACTGGATAAGGTCTACGCTCTGCCCTACACCCGCCGTTACCACCCCATCTACGAGAGCATGGGCGGCGTGCCCGCCATCCGGGAGGTGCAGTTCTCCATCATCCAGAACCGCGGCTGCTTCGGCGGCTGCAACTTCTGCGCCATCCAGCTGCATCAGGGCCGCCGGGTCACCAGCCGCAGTGCGGACAGCATCGTGGAGGAAGCCGAGCGCATGACCCACGAGCCGGATTTCAAGGGCTACATCCACGATGTCGGCGGCCCCACCGCCAACTTCCGGTTCCCGTCCTGCCGCGAGCAGATGCTGCGGGGCATGTGCAATGGCGGCAAGCACTGCCTGGCCCCCACCACCTGCTCCCACATGATCGTGGACCACAGCGATTATCTCAAGATCCTGCGCCGGGTGCGGGAGCTGCCGGGTGTGAAGAAAGTGTTCATCCGCAGCGGCATCCGCTTTGATTACCTCATGGCCGACCCGGACGACACCTTCTTCAAGGAGCTGGTGGAGTACCACGTCTCCGGCCAGCTGAAGGTGGCCCCGGAGCACTGCGCGCCCAACACCCTGGCCTACATGGGCAAACCGCCCATCGAGACCTTCAACAAGTTCAAGGACAAGTTCTATGAGCTGAGCAAGAAGGCCGGCAAAAAGCAGTATCTGGTGCCCTACCTCATGTCCAGCCACCCGGGCAGCACCCTGAAGGATGCCGTCTATCTGGCCGAGTACCTTTATAAGAACCACATGCGCCCGGAGCAGGTGCAGGATTTCTACCCCACTCCCGGCACCGTGAGCACCTGTATGTTCTACACCGGCCTCGACCCCTACACCCTCAAGCCGGTGTTCGTGGAAAAGACCCCCGAGGGCAAGGCCCTGCAGCGTGCATTGCTGCAATACTATGAGCCCCGCAACGCCGAAAAGGTGGTCAAGGCCCTGAGGATGACCCACCGGGAGGACCTCATCCCCCTGCTGGTGCCCGCCGAGGGCCGCCGCGCGGTGCAGCGCTCGGCCCGCCGCGCCGACAGCCCGGAGGTGACCATCCACAACGACGGCACCTACACCGTGCGCCCCAACCAGAAGGGCAAGGGCAAGCCTGCCCACGGCCCGAACCGCACCGCCGCCCCTGCCGGGCGTCAGCCCAGCCCGGGTGCCCGCTTTGCGCCGCACTCGGCCCCCGGACACAAACCCAAAAAGAATCAACAGAAAGAGAATACATCGTGGAAAAACGGAGCAAAGAAAAAGTGACCCCGAAAAAGAAAACCGGCCTGCTGCAGCGGCTGCTGTCGCTGGCCGCTGCGGCCGCACTGGCCCTGAGCCTTGTAGGCTGTGGTACCTCGGCTGTGGTGCCGGGCGGCAGTGCCGACGTGGTGCCCAACCCTTCCTCTACGGCAGCCAGCGTGGATGCCCCGTTCGAGATGCACTTCATCGACGTGGGGCAGGCGCTGAGCGTGCTGGTGGAATGTGACGGCCAGTTCATGCTGTACGACGGCGGCAACGTGGACGACGGCAGCCTGGTGGTGTCCTACCTGCAGAAGCAGGGGGTGGAAGAGCTGCAGTATGTATTCTGCTCCCACGCCCACGAGGACCATGTAGGCGGCCTGGCGGCTGCGCTGGCCTACTTCCCGGCCAATCATGTATACAGCCCGGTGACGGAGGCCTCCACCAAGTGCTTCCGGGATTTTGTCAAGTACACCCAGCAGCAGGGCCTGCAGGTGGAAGTGCCCGCCGTGGGCACCACCTGGCCCCTGGGCAGTGCTAGCGTGACCATGCTGGGCCCCGTGGCGCAGTACAGCGACACCAACGATACCTCCATCGTGCTGCGCATCGACTACGGTTCCACCAGCTTTCTGCTCACCGGTGACATGGAAAAGACCGCAGAGAGCGACCTTGTGGCCAGCGGTGCCAATCTGAAAGCCGATGTGCTGCAGGTGGGCCACCACGGTTCCAGCACCTCCACCGGCTATGCCTTCCTGAACGCGGTCCTGCCGGAGATGGGCATCATCTCCTGCGGGGTGAACAACAAATACGGCCACCCGCATGAGGAGACCTTGAGCATCCTGCGGGACGCAAAGGTGGACGTCTACCGCACCGACCTGCAGGGCACCATCACCATTAGCAGCGACGGCCAGAACTTCACCGTGGGCACCGAGCGCTTTGTGCCGGACAGTCAGCTGAACCCAACCGACCCGTCGTCCTCCAGCACCGCGCAGCAGGCGTACATCGGCAACGTGAACAGCAAAAAGTTCCACCTGCCCACCTGTCCCAACCTGCCTGCGGAAAAGAACCAGGTCCTCTTTTCCAGCTATGACGAAGCCATTGCCGCAGGCTATACCCCCTGCGCAAGCTGCATCAAATAAGAGTACTCCCTCAGTCAAACCCTTCGGGTTTGCCAGCTCCCTCTGAGATGGAGCCTTCTGACGGAACCGGGATGTTTCCTGTTGAAAGCGGAACGTTTCCGGACCGTCAAGGCCCCCTCCCCGAGGGGGCTGGCACGGCGTGAGCCGTGACGGAGGGATTTTTTGCATTCTCCGGGATTGATAAAATCCCATAGCTGCGGTATACTTAAAACCACTTTATTTCAAAAAAGCAAGGAGGAACCGCAGATGCAACTGGGGCAGAGCAGGACCCTGCCGGTGGAAAAACCGGAGCTGATCGACCTTGCGCAGGCAGCGCGGTATTTCGGCGCGCGCGGGGAGGCGGACACCGCCACCATGGCCCTGCTGCAGCGCTGCGCCGTACCGTTGCTGGCCGCTGCGACGCCCCGCGCCGTCTGGCTGCGGGCGGAAGTGAAGGCGCTGGCCGAAGCCGGCATCCTGCGGGGCAGCGACGTGATGCGGCATCTGGAGGGCTGTGGGCAGGCCATTCTGCTGGCCGTGACCCTTGGCCCCGGGGTGGACGCTCAGATCCGCCGCGCCGGGGTGGGGGATATCGCCGCCGGTGTAGCGTCCGATGCGCTGGGCAGCGCCCTGGCTGAGCAGACCGCCGACGCGGCGGAAGCCGAGCTGCGCCAGCTGGCCGCAGCCGAGGGGACTTACCTCACCGGGCGGTTCTCGCCGGGCTATGGCGACTGGGACATCGCGGTGCAGCCGCTGGTGGCCGCCGCGCTGGACACGGCGCGCCGGGCCGGGCTGTGCGTCACCGATACCAACCTGATGACCCCCCGCAAAAGCGTGACCGCCATTCTGGGGGTCAGCGACCATCCGGTCAAGGGACATCTGGCCGGGTGCGGGCACTGTGTGCTGCGCACCCGCTGCGAATACAGAAAGAGGGGAAAGACCTGTGCAAGTGAGTGAACTTTTCAAGCAGAGCAATACCATCCTGCTGGACGGCGGCATGGGCACCATGCTGCAGGCGGCCGGCCTGAAGCTGGGCGCCCGGCCGGAGGAACTGAACATCACCGACCCGCAGCTCATCGAGGGCATCCATGCGCAGTATGCCGCAGCGGGCAGCCGCATCATCAACGCCAACACCTTTGGTGCGTCGGCCCACAAGCTGGCGGGCAGCGCCTACAGTCTGGAAGAGATCATTGCGGCGGGCATTGCCAACTGCAAGCGGGCCTGTGCGCCCTATGGTGCGCTTGCAGCGCTGGATGTCGGCCCGCTGGGCGAGCTGCTGGAACCCAACGGCACTCTGGCCTTTGAGGATGCCGTGGAGGAATACGCCCGCATCGTGCGGGCCGGTGCGGCGGCCGGGGCCGACCTGATCTTTTTTGAGACCTTTACCGACCTGTACGAGCTCAAGGCCGCGCTGTTGGCCGCCCGGGAAAACTCTAGCCTGCCCATCCTGGCCAGCATGAGTTTTGAAGCCGGCGGCCGCACCTTTACCGGCTGCACGGTGGAGAGCTTCGGCGTCACCGCCCGGGGTCTGGGGGCCAGCGCCGTGGGCATCAACTGCTCGCTGGGCCCCAAGGAGATCTTCCCCATGGCAAAGCGCCTGACCGAGGCCGTGCCCGGCAACTTCCCGGTGTTCGTCAAGCCCAACGCGGGTCTGCCCCGGGCCGACGGCAGCGGCTACGACATTACCCCGCAGCTGTTTGCGCTGGAAATGAAGCCCTACCGGGAGCTGAATCTGTTTGCCGCCGGAGGCTGCTGCGGCACCACGCCGGAGTTCATCCGGCTGCTGAACGGGGTGTTCAAGGGCTGTGTGCCGGGCCGCCCGGCCCACGCCATGCCCTCGGTGCTGTGCACCCCTATGAATTATGTCAACGTGGACGGCATCACCGTGGTGGGCGAGCGCATCAACCCCACCGGCAAAAAGCGCTTCCAGCAGGCACTGCGGGAGAATGATATGAACTATGTTCTGGAACAAGCCGTGAGCCAGGTGGAAGCCGGGGCGCAGGTGCTGGACGTGAACGTGGGTGCCCCCGGCGTGGATGAACCGGCCCTGATGCCGCAGGTGGTCAAGGCTTTGCAGAGCGTGGTCAGCCTGCCCCTGCAGCTGGATTCCTCCAACGTGCAGGCACTGGAAAACGGCCTGCGGGTGTACAACGGCAAGCCCATCGTCAACTCCACCAACGGCGAGCCGGAAAAGCTGCGGGCCATCCTGCCCCTGTGCAAAAAGTACGGCGCGGCCATCGTGGGCCTTGCCATCGACGAGCGGGGCATCCTGTCCGCCGCAGAGGACCGCGTGGCCATTGCCCGCCGCATCACCGAGGCGGCACTGGAAGCCGGAATCCCCCGCGAGGACATCTACATCGACTGCCTGACCCTGACCGCCAGCGCCCAGCAGAAGGATGTGCTGGCCACGGTGCAGGCGCTGGAAGCCTGCAAGAAGGAGCTGGGCGTGCGCACCATCCTGGGCGTGTCCAACATCAGCTTCGGCCTGCCCTGCCGCTCCTACCTGAACACCACCTTCCTCACCATGGCCATGTATGCCGGGCTGGATCTGGCCATCATGAACCCCTCCAGTGAAGAGATGATGGCCGCCGTATATGCCTACAACGTGCTGACCAACCGGGACGCGCAGAGCATGCAGTACATCGAGCGCTACGCAAACCGGGTGCCTGCCTCCACGGCCCTGAAGCAGGCAGCCCAGGCAGCGCCTGCGGCGGCAGCTTCCGACGGGAGCGCTGAAATTTCCGGCCCCTATGCGGCGCTGATCAAGGCGGTGGAAAAGGGCCTGAAGGGCGACGCCGCCGCCCAGACCCGCGCCCTGCTGGCCGAAAAGCAGCCGCTGGAAGTGGTGGACGAAGCCCTGATCCCGGCGCTGGACGTCGTGGGTGCCAAGTATGAGAAGGGCACCCTCTTCCTGCCGCAGCTGCTGCAGGCTGCCAGTGCCGCCCAGAGCGCCTTTGAGGAGATCAAGACCGCCATTGCCCAGAAGGGCGAGGGCAGCGCCAGCAAGGGCCGCATCGTGCTGGCCACCGTCAAGGGCGACGTGCACGACATCGGCAAGAACATCGTCAAGGTCATTCTGGAAAACTACGGCTTTGAGGTCATCGACCTGGGCCGCGATGTGCCGGTGGAGACCGTGGTGGACACCGTGCGGGAAAAGGATGTGCATCTGGTGGGCCTTTCGGCTCTGATGACCACCACCCTCAAGAGCATGGAGGAGACCATTGCCGCCCTGCATGCAGCCAAACTGGACTGCAAGATCATGGTGGGCGGTGCCGTGCTCACCCCGGAATACGCCGAAAAGATCGGTGCGGACTGGTACGCCAAGGACGCCAAGCGCAGCGCCGACATCGCCAAGGAATTCTTTGGGGTGTGATTCCTGCAAAAACAGGGAAGGAGAAAACCATGAAAAATACGGCTTTCAGCCTGATGACGGCATTGCTGGCAGTGATGAACGAAAGTGAACCGAAAGACCCGTACTATGTGCTGGCGCAGTATTTTTTGTATCACTTCGACCAGCTGCGGGATCTGAACATCTACGACGTGGCGGATGCCTGCTATGTGTCCCGCAGCGGCATCCGGCGGTTCTGCCAGTCCATCGGCTTTGACAACTTTTCCGACCTGAAGGCTGAGGCCGATGAATGGAAGCGCCAGTGCAACTACTTCATCGGCTACAGCGTGCGTCCGGACTACAAGGAATACCTTTCCGGCAGCATCGGGGAGATGATGGAGGAGATCAACCGTATTGCCACTCCCGCTGTACTGGATAAGCTGGCCGAAAGCATTCATGCCAGCCGACATGTGGTGCTCTTCACCTCGGATTTTTCCGGCATGGCGGCTCGCAGCTTCCAGCAGTCCATGGTGGTCATGGGCAAGCTGGTGCAGATCGTGTCCGATGCCCACTATACGCTGGATTATCTGAAAGTGCTGACACCGGAGGACCTGCTCATTACAGTTTCAGCTACCGGCAACTTTGCCACCCTGATGGAGCCAATGGTGCAGAAGGCTGCAGCTTATAAGGTGCTGGTGACGGTCAACCACGCCATAAAAATGTGGAAAAGCTACGATCAGGTGATCTACCTGAGCGAAAAGGACAACAGCGGTGCCCGCACGGTGTACTCCCAGTATGGTATGACCTATTTCTTTGATATCCTGTACAGCCACTATGTGAACAACTACCGGGAGACTGACCTGCTGCAGGGTCCAATTTCTGAACTGCCTTTGTCGGATTCTCAAAAAATGCGGGTGCAAAGATGTGCAGAATGACGGGTAAAACCGTGGAACTGCTCAAAAACAAAAGAATAAATTGTTCAACCATCCAAACGGGGTTCGCATCGCGAACCCCATTTTTTGTCGGAGATGTGTTACGATAGTCCTGCAAAGAATTGGACCCGCGGGGGGTTCTGCGACGGCAGAACAGACTGACAAAGATGGAAAGGATCACACTATGTATTACGGACACAACCCCAAATTCCCGGACAACTTCATGTGGGGCGCTTCCAGCGCTGCCTGGCAGGTGGAAGGCGGAGTCGCCGATGGCGGACGCACGCCGGCCATCATCGACCTGAACTCCAAGACCAAGAAGCCGTTTACGGATAACACCTATGCGGCGGATCACTATCATCACTACAAGGAAGATGTGGCCCTGATGGCAGAGTGCGGTTTCTCCAGCTATCGTTTCTCGCTCAGCTGGTCCCGCATCATCCCTCATGCAGACGGCAAGGTGAACCCCGAAGGCATCGCGTTCTACAATGATCTGATCAATGAGCTGGTGGCCCACAACATCACCCCCATCGTTACCCTGTATCACTACGACCTGCCGGTCTGGGTAGATGAGCTGGGCGGCTGGAAAAGCCGCGACACCGTGGAAAGATTCGAGCACTACTGCCGCGTCTGCTTTGAGAACTTCGGCGACCGGGTCAAATACTGGCTGTCGCTGAACGAGCAGAATATGCAGATCTGCTATGGCAACTGGCTGGGCGTCAGCAAGGGCTGTGACGACTGGTTCAAGGATCAGTGGAAGATCAACCATATCATGAACCTGTGCCATGCCAAGGCTGTCAACGCCTGCCATGAGATGGTGGCGGGCGGCAAGATCGGCCCTGTGCCCGGCTGCGTGCCCATCTACCCGGAGACCTGCCGCCCCGAGGATCAGATCGCTGCTATGAACGCCGAGGAGTTCACCGAGAAGTTCTGGATCGACACCTATGTTTACGGCGAGTACAGCAACTTTATCAAGCACTACTGGAAAGAGAACGACATCGACATCGGAATGCAGCCCGGCGATGCAGAACTGATGAAGAGCGCCAAAATCGATTTCATCGCCGTCAACTGCTACCGCAGCAACGTTGCAAAGTATGCGCCGCATGACGCAAAACAGCAGGATTATCTGCTGAACAAGAACGGCGTCAAGGGCCAGATGGTGTTCCCCGTGGAGCCGGGCCGCTACGCTCTGACCCGCAATCCCTATGTCGAGTACACCGACTGGGATTGGGAGATCGACCCCTCCTGCCTGCGCTATGAGATGCGTTACCTGTGGGATCACTATCACCTGCCCATGATGATCACCGAGAACGGTTACGGCGCCCATGAGACGAAGGACGCCGACGGCCAGGTGCACGATCAGGGCCGCATCGACTACTTGCGGGAGCACATTTATCAGCTGGGCATGGCCATTGAGGACGGCTGCGAGGTCATCGCATACAACCCCTGGTCCTTCACCGATCTGCTGTCCACCGGCAATGGCATGGCAAAGCGTTACGGTCTGGTGTACATCGACACCACCGATGAGGAGCAGAACGCGGCCAAGAGCGTGGAAGAGCTGTCCATGAAACGTATCCGGAAGGATTCCTTCTACTGGTACTCCAAGCTGATCCGTTCCAACGGTCAGGACTGGGGAAAGGAGATGCTGAAATAATGGCAAAGAAAGATTATAAGGCCATGGCGGCCGGTATTATCAAGCAGGCCGGCGGAGTGGACAACATTGTCAGCGCGACCCATTGCATGACCCGTCTGCGCCTTGTACTGCGGGATAGATCCAAGTTTGACACCGATGCCGTCAAGCAGGTGCCCGGCGTGCTGAACGTCATCATCCAGAACGGCGAATATCAGGTGGTCATCGGCCAGGATGTCCCTGACCTGTATGAAGAGGTCGTCAAGATCGACGGCATCCAGGCCGGCGGCAGCGTGCAGGACGATGAGGCCGCAGCCAAGGATCTGGCACAGGATCACGGCAACATCGGCAACGCGATCCTCTCCTTCATCGGCGGCACGTTCAGCCCGGTGATCCCGGTGCTGGTGGCAGGCGGCCTGACTGGTGCGGTGCTGTCCCTGCTGACCAACGTGTTCGGCGTCTCGGCGGAGTCTGGCACCTACACCATCTTCTACGCCATCAACCAGGCGACCTTCTACTTCCTGCCCATCTTCATCGGCTTTGCAGCCGCTGCCCGCCTGAAATCCAATGGTTTCCTGGGCGCATTTCTGGGCGCGATCCTGCTGTACTCCAGCATCAACGGTGCCGAAGGTCTGGACTTCTTCGGCATCCCGGTGCAGGCTATCAGCTATAACAGCACCGTGTTCCCGGTCATTCTGGGCGTGCTGTTCATGAGCGTGGTCTACAAGTTCCTGCAAAAGCATATCCCGGTCTTTCTCAAGACCATCGTCGTCCCGCTGCTGACCATGCTGATCACGGTGCCTGTCACCCTGATCGTTCTCGGCCCCATCGGCAACACCGTGGGCACCTGGCTGGCAAACGGTGTTTACGCTCTGTACCAGGCAGTTCCCGCGCTGGCCGTCATGGTCATCGGCATCACCACCCCGCTGATGGTTTTCTTTGGCATGAACAACGCCACCTACCCTGTGGTCTTTGCCCTGATGGCAGCTGTCAACTCTGACCCGCTGATCTGCACTGGCATGGCTCCCGCAAACGTGGCCGTTGGTGGTGCCTGCTTGGCCGCATCCCTGCTGTCCAAGAATGTGGAAGAAAAGTCCGTCAGCGTTTCCGCCGGTATCACCGCTCTGTGCGGCATCACCGAGCCGGGCGTCTACGGTGTGCTGTTCCCCAAGACCTACCCGCTGATTGGCGCTATGATCGGTGGCGGCATCGGTGGTCTGTTGGCCGGTATCCTGGGCATGACCCAGTACGTTATCTCCACGCCGGGCTTCATCAGCCTGCCTGCCTACATTGACCCCACCGGTTCCAGTTACAACCTTATCGTCTCGGTCATCGTGATGATTGTGGCTGTGGTCCTGGGATTCGTTGCAACCTACGCACTGGGCAAGCGCGCCGAAGCTAAAAAATAAGCCCCTGCAACAGGAAGAAAAGCAAGATCCCATCTGCAAAAGAAGAGCCGCTGCATCACACAAGAGAACGACGCGGCGGTTCTTCTTTTTTCGGCCCTCACAGGGAAGTGCTGTGGTGGGCCGGTACCGTAAGGTGTGGCCGACAAAGCAAATAAAAACACCTTCCATTGGAGCCGTTCTGCTCCAGCGGAGGGTGTTTTACATTATACGCTTTGTTTTTTCTTAGGATTGTTTGCCAGACTGTCAACGAGCCGCGAGGCGAGGGCACCCAGTGCAAGGCCCAGCACAAGGCCGCCCAGCACATCGGTGGGGAAGTGTACATACAGGTACAGCCGGGTAAAGGCGATGAAAGCCGCCAGCACCAGCGCGGGGACGCCCAACTTCCGGTTTTGCAGCCAGAGCGCAAAGGCTGCCGCAAAAGCCGAGGCCGTGTGCCCGGAGGGGAAGGAGTGCCCGTGGGGACGCTTGACCAGAATGGTGATCGCCGTGTTCACGTCGCAGGGGCGGGGCCGGGCGAACAGCGGCTTGAGGATGCAGTCCCCGGCCACCAGATACAGTACCAGCGCCGTGGCCATGGCGCACCCGGCCTTGCGGGTGCGGCGGAACAGCAGCAAAAGCAGCGTGAACGCGATCCAGATCTCACCGTGCTCACCGGCGTAGTTGAGAAAGACGGCCAGCGCATCCAGCACCGGGTTGTGGAACTGCTGCAGCCAGTCCAGAAATGCGAATTCAAACGGCATAAAGAACCTCCTGTCTGTTGGTTCTATGGTAACACATCTTCCGGCCCACCACAACCCGGCAGGCAAAAAACAGGAGTGCAGAAATAAGTTATATCTGTTATATTGGAATGCGATATTACAATACGGAAAGTAAAAACGCCCATTCCGACGGCAAAGGCCGGAACGGGCGCAGGATGCGAGAGGATCAGAGGCCCATTTCGGGCAGGGTGGGGTAGCTGTCGATGGCACCGTGCTTCTGTACGCTCAGGCCGCAGAACCGGTTGGAAAAGTCCAGGTACTCCTTCAGCTTTTTGCAGGACAGCTTTTCCAGCTTGTCCACCGTCACGCCGTCCCGGCTCAGCTGCCACAGGAAGGAGCCGATGAAGCCGTCGCCCGCACCGGTGGTGTCCACGGCCCTGACCTTCTGGCAGGGGGCAAAGGCATGGGCGGCGCGAGTGTAGGCGTAGGCCCCCTTGCTGCCGCAGGTGTACAGCACCAGCTGCACGTCCCCGGCAAACAGCTGGGGCAGGGCGGCTTCGATGTCGGCGGTGCCGGTGAGGAACTCCAATTCCTCGTCCGAGACCTTCAGGATGTTGGACAGCGGCAGGAACTGCAGCACGGTCTGGCGCAGCATCTCCCGGTCGGGCCAGAGGGGAAAGCGGAGGTTCGGGTCAAAGCTCACGATCGCACCGGCCTCCCGGGCGGCTCCGATGGCGGCCAGATGGGCGTGGCGCATGGGGCTGTCCACCAGCGAGACGCTGCAGAAGTGCAGGGCAAAAGCGTCGCGGAACCAGGCCAGGTCGATCTGCTCAGGGGCATACAGCAGGTCGGCCGAGGGCTTGCGGTAAAAGCTGAAGGTGCGGTTGCCGTCCTCCTCCAGGCTCACGAAGGCAAGGGCGGTGTTGGCCTTGTCGGTGAACACCAGATGGCTCAGGTCGATGCCGCAGGCTTCCAGCTCCCGTGCGATCTTGTGGCCGAAGGGGTCATCGCCCAGCTGGGTGAGAAAGCTGCTGGCACCGCCCAGACGGGCAAAGGCAGCGCAGACATTGGCCGGTGCGCCGCCGGTGCGCGGGCTGAAGGACGGCACCTCGTCAAAGGTGCATCCTACGCGGGACGGGATCATGTCGATCAGCGCTTCGCCGATGGAAAACAGAGTATTGCCGGGCATAGAAAACCTCCAGATCACAAATTGCAGAGTTCACAGGCTGCCCCGGTCAGCTTTACGCTCACGTCGCCGGGGGCAGGGTAGTACCGGGTGCTGAACACCGTGGCTCCCCCGTTCAGGAAAATTTCCAGCGAGGAATTGTCGCCCACCACCCGCAGGCTGCGGCAGGGGGCTGCCAGCCGGGCGCGGCGCACGGTGCGGCCGTCGGCCAGAGCGGGGTCGGTGAAGCGCAGGGTGCAGGTGCAGTCCTGTTCAGTATACACCAGCTGCACCCCCTGCGCAACCGTCAGGCAGAAGTCTCCGGCGGGTGCGGCGGTCAGGTCGAAGCGCGGGGCAAGGAACACTTCCTCGCCGCTGGCGGCATGCAGGGCGGCGGCGCTGCGCTGCGCGTCCAGCTCCGGCACCGGGTTCTGCAGCAGGGTGCCGTCCGGCCCGGCCGTCAGCACGCGGGGCACGGTGAAGCAGTGCTGCCAGCCGTAAGCCACGGTGGGCGCGTTGCCGTAGTCGGCGTCCGGCATGCCCATCCAGCCGATCTGGATGCGGCGGCCGTTGCCGTCCACAAAGCTCTGGGGGGCGTAATAATCAAAGCCTGCGTCCAGCTCGTGGAATTCGCTCAGGGTGCAGTCCCCGCGCCAGTCACCGTGGATGGCAAACCAGCCGCAGCCGTAGACGTTCTGGCAGTCGATGCCCTGGGGGGACACCGCCAGATACCATTGCCCGTCCAGACAGAACAGGTCCGGGCACTCCCACATGTAGCCGAAGGGTTCCGGGGTGGTCAGGGTGTTGATATGGGTCCAGCGGAGCTTATCGGTGCTTTCCAGCACCAGCACTTCGCCCTTGTCCTCCAGCGTGCGGGCACCCAGCACCATGTAGTACCGGCCTTCGTAGGCGAACACCTTGGGGTCCCGCACATGGCAGGTGAGCCCGGCGGGGTAGTCGCGGTTAGTCAGCAGGCACTGCTTGCTGTCGAGGGTCACGCCGTCCTTGCTGATGGCCAGGCAGACGTTGTGCCCGCGGCCCTCTTTGATGTAATCGAAATTGCCGGGGTGCTTGACGTTGCCGGTGTAGTAGAGGTACATGGTGCCATCCTCCACCAGGGCCGAGCCGGAGTAGGCACCGTGGCAGTCAAAAGGCTCGTCCGGATAGAGCATCACCGGCAATTGCTCCCAGTGGAGCAGGTCGGTGCTCACGGCGTGGCCCCAGTGCTTGACCCCGCCGTTCACGTCGAAGGGGCCGTACTGGAAGAATGCGTGGTACTGCCCGCCGTAGACGCACAGGCCGTTGGGGTCGTTCAGCCAGCCCACCGGGGGCTGCAGGTGGAACCGCTGGCGGTGGGGGTCGGCGGCAACGGTTTCCTTGCCCAGCGACTCCACCAGAGGCACCAGCTTTTTCAGGTCGCGCTGGAGTGCGTTCATGCCTTGACCTCCTCAGGGCTCCAGATGACCCAGGTTACGGCGAAGGACACGCCGAAGGAGATGGCCATCATGATGATGTACTGCAGCGGCATGTGCAGGTGCAGCAGGATGCCGAAGATGCCGGTGACGCCGGTGCCGGTGGCACCCAGACCCACGATGCTGGCGTACCATGCGCCGCAGGCACCGCCCAGCAGGCCGCCGAGGAAGGGTTTGAAGTAGCGCAGGTTCACGCCGAAGATGGCAGGCTCGGTGATGCCCATGCAGGCGGACAGAGCAGAGGGCAGGGCCATGGACTTGACCTTGGTGTCCTTGCTCTTGAGGGCCACGGCCAGAGCGGCACCGCCCTGTGCCACGTTGGCGGCGCTGGCCAGCGGCAGCCAGTAGGTATAGCCGTAGCGGGCCAGCTGGCCCAGGTCGATCAGGGTGTACATGTGGTGGATGCCGGCCACGACGGTGACCGCGTACAGGCCGCCCATGATGAAGGAGCCGATGCCGTAGGGCAGGGTGATGAGGGTCTGCACGCCGGTGATGATGCCGTTTTCCAACTTGGTGAACACGGGGCCGATGGCGGCCAGGGTCAGGTAACCGGTGACGAACACGGACACCAGCGGGGTGACGAACAGGTCAAACATGGCGGGCACCACCTTGTGCAGCCGCTTTTCGATCTGGCACATGAGCCACACGGCGATGATGACCGGGATGACGTGGCCCTGATAACCCACCAGCGGCACCGAGTACAGGCCGCCGAACACCGGCTGCATCACGTTGACGCCGTTGGAAACGGTCCAGGCGTTCTGCAGGTCGGGGTGGATCATGATCATGCCGATGACTGCACCCAGATAGGGGTTGCCGCCGAACACCTTGGCGGCAGAGTAGGCGATGAGGATGGGCAGGAAGGTGTAGGCCGTATTAGAGAACAGCTTGGCGAACACATACACCGAGCCGGTAGTGTCGATGTTCAGGAAACCGTTGTTCACCATGAAGTTCAGCGCTTCCATGATGCCCATCAGGAAGCCGGAAGCCACGATGGCGGGGATGATGGGCACAAAGATGTCGCCCAGGGTCTTGATGGCCCGCTGATACCAGGGTGCCTTGGCGGCGGCCGCCTGCTTCACGTCCTCCTTGCTGCCGCCCTCGATGCCGGCCAGCTGGATGAACTCGTCGTATACCTTGTTCACCGTGCCGGTGCCAAAGATGATCTGCAGCTGGCCCTGTGCCTCAAAAACGCCCTTGGTGCCCTCGGCGTTTTCCAGCTCCTGCTTGTTGACCTTTGCGTTGTCTGCGATGACCAGACGCAGGCGGGTGGCGCAGTGTGCGGCCGACAGGATGTTGTCCTTTCCGCCGATGCAGTCCAGGACCTGTTGTGCTGCGTGTTTGTAATCCATAGTGCACTTCTCCTTTGCTTGATGCTTCCTCTTTCTGCGCTGCAGGGCATTTTTGGAATTGACTTGACGCACGGGGTGTGCTACAATACCGCTTTGTGTATGACAATTTCCGGGAAAAAGGGAAAACCAAGATGAATCTGACAAAGCAGTTCTTTAAATATGTATCGCAGAATATTTTCGGTCTGCTGGGCACGTCCTGCTATATTCTGGCCGATACCTATTTTATCTCGCAGGCGGCGGGCACCGACGGCGTGACCCTGCTCAACCTCTGCCTGCCCATTTACAACTTCATTTTTGCCATCGGTTCCATGATCGGTCTAGGTGCGGCCACCCGCTACGCCATCCTCCGCGCACAGGGCGAGGAGCGGGCGGCACAGCGGTATTTCTCCAATGCCGTCTTTTGCGCCGGCCTGCTGGCCGTGCCCTTTGTGCTGGTGGGCATCTTCTGCCCCGGCACACTGCTGCGGCTCATGGGCGGCGATGCCGGCATCGTGGCGCTGGGCATCCCCTATGCGCGCATCTTTCTGCTGTTCACCCCCTTTTTTATGTGCAACTACATCGTGTCGGCCTTTGTCCGCAACGACGGTGCGCCCTCGCTGGCCATGGTGGCCACGCTGAGCGGCAGCCTGTTCAATGTGGTGTTCGACTACATCTTCATGTTCCCCATGGGGCTGGGGCTGGCCGGTGCGGCACTGGCCACCGCCGTTTCGCCGATGCTCAGCATCGCCATCTGCAGCCGCCACTTCTTCCAAAAAGACAACACGGTGCAGTTCGTGCGGCAGCTGCCCTCGGCAAAGCTGCTGGGGCAGAGCTGCCAGCTGGGCATCTCCGGCTTTGTGGGGGAGATGTCCTCCGGCGTGACCACGACGGTGTTCAACTTCCTGCTGCTGGGTCTGGCCGGGAATGTGGCCGTGGCGGCCTACGGCGTCGTGGCCAACTTTGCGCTGGTGGCCACCGCCATTTTCAACGGTGTGGCCCAGGGTGCCCAGCCGCTGGTGAGCCGCTGCTACGGCCACAGCGACCGCCCCGGAGCCCGGAAGCTGCTCATTCTGGGCAGCTGCACCGCGCTGGCAGTGGCGGCCGTGCTGTACGCGGTGGTGTTCGGCATGACCGATACGCTGGTGGGCTGGTTCAACAGTGAAAGCTCGGTGCAGATGGCCCGGTTTGCCCACAACGGCATGCGGCTGTACTTCGTGGGCTACTTCTTTGCCGGGTTCAACATCGTGGCGGCGGGCTACCTGAGCGCCACCAACCGCCCGGTGGAAGCCTCGGTCACCTCCATCTGCCGCGGCGTGGCGGCCATTGTGGTCTGCTCGCTGGTGATGAGCGCCCTCTTTGGCATGAACGGCGTATGGGCGGCCTTCCCGGCATCGGAGCTGCTGACGGCGCTGCTGACCCTCTGCCTGCTGCTGCGGGGCAGAACCGGGAAAAATGCCGGTTCGGATTGAAGCACGCGCCCAAAACAGGTATACTGGTCCCGGGAAAGTGAATGGTTCAAAATCTGACCATGGAAGCGAGAGGGACGGTAGGAATCCTTATGATACGGCGAATACGATCCTTGTGGTATTTGCAATGCTGATTATGCTGGTGGCGGTGAACTTCAACACCGTGCTGGACCGGGAACGCAAACTGGCCACACGGGTGCTGTTTCTGGTCATCAGCATCGCGGCCGCGGGGGGATCCTGTGCTTTGACGTGAACCACTTCAAGAAGGTCAACGACACCTTCGGCCATACGGCGGGGGACAAATGCCTGTGCACGGTGGCGCAGGGCCTGCGCGAGGTCTATGGCATCAGCGGACGCAGCTTCCGGCTGGGAGGCCTTTGACACGGCAGAAGAAACGCTGGAAGAAGCCTTCAACCGGGCGGACCAGGCTATGTATCAGGAAAAGAACGCCCGCCATGCGGCCCGCCAGCCTTCGGAACATTAAATATACAGCTCCTGCTCGCGCAGAGCTTCTTCGGGCGAAAGCCCGGACTGCGCAGTGTGACCGGCCAGTGTCCGCCATTGTGCGGGGGACTGGCCGGTTTCTTTTTTGAACACCCGGCACAGGTAGTTGGCACCGGAAAAGCCGC
>ERZ836877.2535-NODE-2535-length-23387-cov-4.656823_pt1 | contig 23387 bp, 20 predicted proteins | sample MGYA00519469_ERZ836877 | MGnify/ENA primary metagenome ERZ836877 (study PRJEB31850, sample SAMEA3708809) | human gut metagenome | biome: human gut; feature: human-associated habitat; material: faeces | place: China | collected 2014 ... | reverse complement strand
GATATGCATAAATATAATACGTTATACATGCTAAGTTTATAGCACATGTTTTGACTCCAACATCATAATATAACTGTTGCCAATTGAAATATTTTTATTAATGAAAATATTGTTGTATTGCGGCATGAGTGAAAAATTATTGTTGTCATAGAAGCTTTATAGGACAGTTGTTAGTTATATTTGGAGGTTTGCATGCAGGATTTATTGCAGGTTGGTGTTATATCATCTACACATGGAATTGCGGGAGAGGTAAAGGTGTTCCCGACAACGGATGATGTGAACAGATTCGATTATTTGAAAGACGTTATATTGGATACCGGCAGAGAGAAGCTTAATCTCACGGTGGCAGGTGTGAAATATTTTAAGAATATGGTTATCCTTAAATTTAAGGGTATTGATAATATTAATGATGTAGAAAAATATAGGGGCTGTTCTCTCTGGGTTACAAGGGAGAATGCAGTTGAATTAGATGAGGATGAATATTTTGTATGCGACATGATTGGTCTTAAGGTTATGACCGATGAGGGTGAGGAGCTGGGTGAGCTTGTTGATGTCATCCAGACAGGAGCTAACGATGTGTATGCCGTAAAGACAAAGGAAGGCAGGGAGGTACTGCTTCCGGCAATAGCAGACTGTGTGCTCAATGTAAATCTGGAAGAGAATACGATGACGGTTCACGTCATGGATGGGTTGCTTGACTTATGATTAATTTTCATGTGCTTACGCTTTTTCCGGATATGGTGCTCAATGGGCTTAACACCAGCATCATCGGAAGGGCGGTAGAGAACAACATAATAAAGATTGGTGCAACGGATATCAGGGATTTCTCCACGAACAAGCATTTGAAGGTGGACGATTACCCTTATGGCGGCGGTGCCGGGATGGTCATGCAGCCGGAGCCTGTCTATAAGGCATATGAGCATGTACGCAAGGATATGCAGGGAAGCGTCAGGGTTCTCTACATGACACCTCAGGGAAAGCGCTTTGACCATGAGATGAGCCGTGAACTTGCGAAGGAGGATAACCTCATATTCCTGTGCGGACATTATGAGGGCATTGATGAGCGTGTGCTTGAGATGATTGTGACGGATAATGTCTCAATAGGTGATTATGTTCTGACAGGCGGGGAGCTTCCGGCGATGGTTATGATTGATTCCATCTCAAGAAATGTGCCGGGAGTGCTCAACAATGATGTTTCCGCGGAGTTCGAGACTTTCCACGATAACCTTTTAGAGTATCCACAGTATACCCGCCCGGTAGAGTTCATGGGCAGGCAGGTTCCGGAGGTGCTTCTGTCCGGGCATCATGGCAAGGTTGATGAATGGCGGAGACAACAGTCGATACTTCGCACATACAATGCAAGACCGGATTTGCTTGAAAATGCGGTGCTTTCTAATAAGGAAAAGGCATATTTAGCCGAACTTAAAAGAAGGGACAGGGAGAAGAGTGACAACGCCTGATTTAGTGTGGAGCTATAGGTTTCGTTCACACAGCATAATTGTATATGATATATTTTGGCATGAAGGCTGACTGCATATTCTGTGCAGTCGGCTTTTTTATGGATAAAATATTAGCTATTTGTTGTATTTTTGCTGGATTTGGGATAAAATATTAGCAGTACAGAAAGCGTGATAAATGAGGATATAATATGATAAATATATTTTTGAAAACTGCACCTGAGATAGACAAGGAGCTTGCCGAAAGGCTTGCAGGAATAAGAAAGAGAAGAAAAATATCGCAGAAGGAACTGGCGACAAGGTCAGGAGTCAGCCTTGGCTCTTTAAAGCGCTTTGAGCAGACAGGAGATATCTCCCTTGCCTCCCTCACAAAGCTGGCGATAGCATTGGGAATTGAGGACGAACTGGAAAAGCTGTTTACCGAAGTGCCGTTTAATTCAATACAGGAGGTTATTAATGCGCAGACTAAATAAACTTGATGTGTTTTGCCATGACAGGCATGTCGGCACCATGGCACTTTATCAGGACAGGCAGGCTGCATTTGAATATTCGGATGATTGGATAGCGGATGGATTTTCGATAAGCCCGTTTTCACTGCCACTTGAAAAAAGAGTGTTCATGCCGAAAATTGACCCATTCGATGGTATTTTCGGGGTATTTGCCGATAGTCTGCCGGATGGCTGGGGAAGATTGCTGGTTGACAGGCTTATGAAAAGGAATGGAATCAATCCGATGGAGATTGGCAATCTTGACAGGCTTGCAATAGTCGGTGAAACAGGTATGGGAGCGTTAAGCTATAAGCCGGTGATAACGCTTGAGGAGGCTGAAAACGATATGTCGCTTGATGAACTTGCGGCAGAATGTGAAAAAATATTGCAGACAGAATATTCTGATAAGTTAGATACGTTGTTCAGGCTTGGAGGTTCCTCAGGAGGAGCCAGACCCAAAATCCTTACGAAAATAGATAACGATGACTGGATAATTAAATTTCCTTCATCGTATGATTCAAAAAATATCGGAAAACAGGAATATGATTACGCATTATGCGCAGGAAAATGCGGAATTGACATGGCACCGGTAAGACTGTTTAAATCCAATGAGTGTCAAGGATATTTTGGAACGAAAAGATTTGACAGAATAAATACAGGTGATGGTAACAATGTCGTGAGCAGACATATGGTGTCGGTATCGGGGCTGCTCGAAACTTCTCACAGAATTCCGAACCTGGATTATGAATTGCTTATGCGCTTAACCATGATACTGACAAAAGATACCACGGAGTGTAAGAAGCTGTACAGGCTCATGTGCTTTAACGTCTTTGCACATAACCGCGATGACCATTCTAAAAATTTTAGTTATATATATCTTGAGGATGAAAAAAGATGGGTGCTGTCTCCAGCGTATGACCTGACCTACAGCAGCTCATTGAACGGAGAGCATGCGACAACCATAAATGGAAACGGAGTCAATCCGGGAATTGACGATTTGCTTGAGGTTGCAAAAAAAGCAGGACTTGATATAAAAGCCGCAAGGACGGCTGCGGAGGATATCAGGGAATGTGTGAAGGAGAATCTAAAAGAGTATCTGTACGTTTGATTATGATTATTAATAAAGGGTTAATAAAAAGGTTAATGAAAATCATAAAAAACACTTGCATTCCCTGCTGCAGCATGTTATAATCTCGAATGTTGTGAATATAGCTCGATGTTCCTCTGGTACGAAAGGGTATTAATGAACATCAAAATTTTTAAGGAGGCTCGCAAATGAACGATATTATTAAGAAGATTGAAGACGCTCAGTTAAAGGAATCTGTTGCAGATTTCAACGTAGGTGATACAGTTAGAGTATCAGCTAAGATTAAGGAAGGTAACCGTGAGAGAGTACAGGTATTCGAGGGTACAGTACTTAAGAGACAGGGCGGAAGCTCAAGAGAGACTTTCACAGTCAGAAAGCTTTCAAACGGCGTAGGCGTTGAGAGAACATGGCCATTACATTCCCCAACTATCGAGAAGATTGAGGTTGTAAGAACAGGTAAGGCCAGAAGAGCTAAGTTATTCTACTTAAGAGACAGAGTAGGTAAGGCAGCTAAGGTTAAGGAACTTGTAAAGTAATATAACTTTATATGTAATATGACCATTAAGGGAATGTCAGTGTGGCATTCCCTTTTCTTCAATTACGAGTAAGACAGTGTAGGAAGAATTTTGGCGTTGATTTAAAAATAAAAGCAGGTAATTGAAAACCGGTTTATTGGTAAATTCAGAATCAGGGTTCGCAGTTACCTGTTAAAAATAAAATTAATAAGAGGTGTCTATGGCAGAATTTGAGGTTTACCGAAGAGAGAAAAAGTATCATGTACATGAGATAATCCTTAAATGGATAGTTGATATAACGATGGTTGTGTGTCTGTCATTCATCCTTGCAACATATATGCTTGGAAAGACAACGGTTGTCGGACATTCGATGGAGCCGACACTTGAGAACGATGACAGTCTGCTTGTTGATAAGGTGAGCTACTGCTTCAGACAGCCTGAGCGCTATGACGTGATTGTGTTTGAGCCGGCTATAGCGAATGTTTCTAAGTATTATGTCAAGCGCATAGTAGGACTGCCCGGGGAGACGATCCAGATAATAGATGGGGTTGTATATATCAACGGAGAACCACTTGAGAATGATGTGATATATAGCTTTGGACTTAAGGATGAAGATGGAAAGCCGGTTGAGCCGGAGAAAATATATAACGCGGGTCTTGCTGAAAAGCCAATCACACTTGGCTATGATGAATATTTTGTCCTTGGAGATAACAGGAATAACAGTGAGGACAGCCGCTTTTCAAATGTCGGGAATGTCAAATATTCTGCGATTATAGGGCGTATATGGGCAGTCTCATCACCCTTTGGGCGAATGGGGCTTGTGAAATGAGACATTAAATTATATTATAATTAAGTAATTACGAAATTCAGTGTGCGATAGCCGGATGTTGGGAATTATTAGGATTACACAGCTGCTTATTGACGGATTTGTATTTTGCAATTATTTATTACACTAAGAATAGAAAAATCGGAGGTATGAATGAATATACAGTGGTATCCCGGTCATATGACCAAAGCAAAGAGAATGATGCAGGAGGATATCAAGCTTATCGATCTGGTCATTGAGCTGGTGGATGCGAGGCTTCCGCTGTCGAGCCGCAATCCGGATATAGATGAGCTTGGAAAGAACAAAGCGCGGCTTATACTTCTCAATAAACACGACCTTGCGGATGAGAAGATAAACGATGCGTGGGTTGTGTATTTTAAGAACAAGGGAATCCATGCGGTCAAGATAAACGCTAAGAACGGCAGTGGACTTAAATCCATTCAGGGCGTAATCAATGAGACCTGCAAGGAGAAGATTGAGCGGGACAGGAAGAGAGGCATATTAAACAGACCTATAAGGGCAATGGTTGTCGGTATTCCGAACGTGGGAAAGTCGACCTTTATCAATGCCTATGCGGGGCGCAATTGTGCCAAGACCGGAAATATGCCGGGTGTCACCAAGGGTAAGCAGTGGATAAGGCTTAACAAGAATGTTGAGCTGTTAGATACACCGGGAATACTGTGGCCTAAGTTCTCCGATGAGCAGGTCGGCGTGAGACTGGCACTTGTCGGTTCAATAAATGACCAGATAATCAACATGACGGAGCTGTCCTACGAGCTTATCAAGTTCATGCGTGGGAATTATTCGGGAAGACTCGCAGAGAGATACAGCGTCGATGAGAACAAGGAGCCGCATGAGGTGCTGTCGGATATAGCAATAGCAAGGGCATGCCTTAAAAAGGGAGGGGAGCCGGACGAGGAGAAAGCGATAAAGCTTCTTTTTGACGATTTCAGAAGCGGAAAGCTGGGCAGAGTGTCTCTTGAAAGCCCTGAGCAGGCTTAAAGGAAAAACGTAAAAAGCACGTTTTTCATTACTATTTGAGCCACTGCAAAAGCAGTGACATGGGAGTTTTTTTATGGAAGAAAAAATCAGTTCGGTTAAAAATAAATTTGAAAATGCCGATGAAAATACTGTAAGAGAATTGATTGCTGAGTATGGACAGTCGGATAAGGCAGGGATTATTAAGCTTGTCGCAAAGTATCAGAAGCAGCTTGACATGTTAGAGGCTGAGAGAGAGCGCGTTGAGAACATGCTCGCCTTTGAGAAGGAATACAGTATGTTTTCCAATATATGCGGTATTGACGAGGCAGGACGCGGACCGCTTGCAGGCCCGGTTGTGGCGGCTGCGGTCATACTGCCTAAGGATGCAAGGCTTCTCTATGTGAATGATTCGAAGCAGCTCTCCGAAAAAAAGAGGGAGGAGCTGTATGATGTCATAATGAAGGAGGCGGTGAGCGTAGGCATCGGAATCGCCTCACCTGAAAGAATTGACGAGATTAATATTCTTCAGGCAGACTATGAGGCAATGCGTGAGGCGGTGTCACAGCTTACGCCGCAGCCGGATATTCTTTTAAATGATGCTGTGATTATCCCGGAGCTTACCATGAAGCAGATTTCGATTATAAAGGGCGATGCGAAGAGCCTTTCGATAGCCTCCGCGAGCATAATAGCGAAGGTTACGAGGGACAGACTTATGTATGAGTATGATAAGCTGTACCCGGAATACGGTTTTGCGTCCAACAAGGGATATGGCTCCAAGATGCATATTGAGGCAATCAAAAGGCTTGGTCCATGCCCTATACATAGAAGAACCTTCATAAATAATTTTGTTGAAGAGAATAATACAAAAGAAAAATAAAATAAAAAACATGAGACTAATAATATAGAAAACAATGTTAAACAAGTAATAGTACAAAACAAATAAAAATATATGCAAACAAAATCAACGAGATGTCAGACATCAATATATGTCATATAATACAATAGTCTGATGATGTAAAATAGGAGGCGTGCTATGAATATCAATCTGGGACAGATGGCAAACGGAAATACATCGATTAATATAAATGTGCACCCGAATATACACAGTACACAGCCTACGGTCACTGTTAACGGTTCTGAGCAGGGGAACACGGCACTGACCATACTTCGTTCACTTGCTGACGGCGATACATTTTCGGCGAATATCACGGATGTGAGCGGTGAACAGGTGACCATAACGCTTGATGGAGGACAGTCATTTACAGCAAGCCTGCTCAACAGCACAGCCTACAATATCGGTGACAGGGCAGACTTTGTCATTCAGGACAATAAGGGTGAGAATATTGTCTTAAAGGCTGTCACAATGCAGGCTACGGCACTTGAGACAGCTATGATTAACAAGTCACTTAAGGCTGCGGGAATCATGCCCACGCTCAGAAACCGAGAGATGGTGTTAGAGCTTATGAGAAACGGAATGCCTATCGGCAGGGATGCGCTTCTTGATATGGTAAAAGAGCTGTCCTCCCATAGCAATGCAGGGATTGGCGGTATAATAGCACTCAAAAGGATGGGGATAGAGGTCACCGATGACAGCCTTAAGTCATATCAGAATTATAAAGAGTATAACGGAGCAATGCAGAGGGACATAGCTGCACTTGGAGAGAAGCTTTTTGAATCGGTTGATTCAGGAAAAGCTTTATCCGATGTGGTAAAGCTTCTTGTGGGGGATGAACTTCTCACAGGGAATGGCACTGTGGAAGATAATTCAAAGGAAAGCACGAAAACAGGTGCGCAGACACAGCAGCCTGTCGGGACACAGGCGGATGAAAAGGCCGATATAGCGCAGAAAAATCTGATGAGTGATGTAAAGAATATGGTCGCAGGCATGGTTGACAACTATAATGCGGCTACAGGCAGGAGTCTGAAGCTCTCCTATGAATTTCTGAATACAGATAATCTGGCAAGGTTTATGAATGAGTTTGCCAGGATGGCAGAAGAGTTTGAAATGGAGCCATTGTTAAAAAATAAGCTTCATGGAGTTTTGAAGGGAGACAAGGCTTCGCGGCTTTTAAATGAACTGGTGCGCGACACTTTCAGTATGAAAATGACGGATGTGGCGGATAGTGAGTCGGTTAAGGAGCATATTGCAAAGACGCTTGACAAGTTAAGCTCTGTCTCCGAATATGCGGCATCTAATCAGAGCGCAGAACTTTCAAATGTGGCATCCCGGATGAGTAATAATATGGAATTTTTAAATAGTATGAATCAGTTCATGGCGGCGGTGCAGGTTCCGATAAAAAATATCGGTGAGCACGGTGAGGGCGAGTTGTATGTCTACCGCAGGAATAAGCAGAAGTGTGGCGAGGATGACACGGTTAAGGCGTTTCTTCATCTTGATATGGAGCACCTTGGGGCACTTGACATATATGTGACACTCAAGGGCAGCAGTGTAGCAACCAACTTCAAGGTGGAGGATGAGAGCGTGCTTGATTTCCTTGAGACTAATATGGAACAGCTCACAAAGAAACTGGCTGAGGACGGATATAATGTAACTGCCAGTATCTCCAAGACGGATGATAGTGCAGGCTTTGATTTTGAGAAGGAAGTGATTGCGCCTGTATTGCCGGTGAGCGATGTGCGGCGTTTCAGATTTGACATGAAGGCATAATATATAGAATATCTTCGGAATGGAGCTTGGCATGGGAGATAAGAATGATTTTCAAAACAGACAGGCGGTAGCACTGACTTATGAACCGGGAACTACGGCGCCGACGATTGTGGCTGCCGGAAGAGGCTATGTGGCTGATAAGATTATTAAGACGGCACAGGAAAATGAGGTTCCGCTTTATGAGGACGGCGAGTTGTCCGATACGCTTATGAGGTTGGAAATAGGGGATACAATTCCACCGGAATTATATAAGGTGGTAGCTGATATCTTGGTTTTTGTTGACAATATGGATAAGATAAAGGGGAAACTCAATTCAACGAAAAAGAAGCAGTAAGAGGAAAAAATATGGCAAGGGATATGACAAAAGGCAGAATACTGCCACAGATGACAGCATTTGCAATACCACTTATACTTGGAAATTTATTTCAGATTTTATATAATGCAACGGATTCAATAATTGTCGGAAAATTCGTTGGCGATGATGCTCTGGCTGCAGTCGGAACTGCCGGGCCTATAATGAACATGGCAATTCTTTTTATCAGCGGTATGTGTATGGGCGCAGGTATACTTATGAGCACCCTGTACGGTGCCAAGGATATGAAGAATCTTGAAAAACAGATAAGCACAACGCTTATAGGTGGTCTGGTATTTTCACTTTTGATAGCTTTTCTGATGATAGTCTTTGCTGTTCCGATACTTAGGTTAATCAATTCGCCTGAGGAAATTATAGGAAGTGCAGCAATTTATCTAAGGGTTGTATTTTTAGGACTTATCTTCACGTTTGTATATAATTTTCTGGCCAACACGCTTAGAGCGCTTGGGGATAGCAGGACACCGCTGTATTTTCTTGTCATAAGTGCATTCCTGAACGTGGCAGGAGATTTACTGTTCGTGGTTACGCTTAAGCTTGGAGTTATGGGGAGTGCGGTGGCTACCGTCCTTTCTGAGGCACTCTGCTGTGTGTGCTGCGGAATATATGTGAAGCTCAAGGTGCCTGTACTGTGTCTTGGAAAGAAATGGCGTGTATTTGAGAGAAGAGTACTCTGGAAGACGTTTTCCTATGGCATTACGAGTGCACTTCAGCAGATGTGTGTACAGCTTGGAAAAATACTTGTTCAGGCAATCATAAATGTTCAGGGAGTTGCCTTTATTGCAGCATTCACAGCGATAAACCGTGTCGACGATTTCGTTCTGTCGCCGGAGGGCAATATAGCACATGCAACGACAACATTTATTGCGCAGAACCGCGGAGCGGGCGATGTGGAGCGTGTCAAAAAGGGATACCGCTGCGGCATAATAATGGAGCTTATCTTCTCCGTTGCCGTGAGCATCATCGTATTTTTTGCAGCTGCACCGCTTATGAAAATGTTTGTCGCTGAGGACAGCGCGGAGGTTGTGGCGCTTGGAGTATCATATCTGAGGATTATCGCTTTTATGTACATAATGCCGGCAATGACGAATATTGTACAGGGCTTCTTCAGGGGAATGGGTGACCTTAAGGTTACACTGATAAGTACGATAACCAATATGGGAGTGCGCGTAATTGCAGCTCATATTCTTATCAGCATGATGGGCAAAGGCTTTTATGCTCTTGCGTGGTCGAATTTCTGGGGCTGGGTATTCATGCTCCTGTTCGAGGTTCCGCTTCTGGTGCGGAACATGAGAAAGCTGGGGCGTGGGGAGCTGTAAAAAACTATTATGGCTGGCTGCACTGAAGGATATGGAGGAGAAGTATTTTTGAATACAAGGAGTATAGGCAGCAGATATGAGAGCGCAGCATGCGGATATCTGATAGATAAGGGGTATAAGATATTAGAGCGGAATTATAAAAATAAGCTTGGAGAGATTGATATTATTGCTGAGAGCGCTGATGATGTTTTAGTGTACTGTGAGGTAAAATACCGAAGTAATGATGAGCATGGTTCACCGTTTGAGGCTGTGGGATATGCCAAGAGGAGAAGACTTGGAAGAGCTGCTTCTCTTCATTTTGCAATGAAACATTATGATGACAAAAAAGTGTGCCGTTTCGATGTTATAGGAATATATGGTAACGGAAGAATTGAGCATATTGAAAATGCATTTTATTTGAGCAGATAGGAGCCGTTTGTGGCTCCTTTTTGCTTTTAGGGGGGTGTAAGCAGTTTCTTAACAAACTGTTTATTGTTTTTTTATTTGTAATATCTGTGAGGGTGGGCTTATAATATTTTAATGGTCAATTTGAACGCAGTTCGCAAAGCGACTGCGTTCATGAGCAAGTAGCGAAAGCGGATTGCGAATGTCCGCTTTACAATATGATACATAAAGGAGAATGAAGATGAGCAAGAAGATGAAGGAAAAGGATGATGCCGGCTTCATGGTCAAGGTCGCGACCTTTATAGTTGATAAGAGAAATCTTTTCTTCCTGATATTTGGTATTGCGATTATTTTTTCATTGGTTTCAAGCAGCTGGGTCAAGGTCGAGAATGCACTTTCGGCATATCTGCCGGATTCTACGGAAACGAGCAAGGGTCTTAGCAGAATGGAGAATGAATTTATCACCTATGGTTCGGCTAAGATTATGGTTACTAATATCACCTATGAGACTGCATGTGAGATATCGGATATGATAGAAGATATGGATTCTGTAGTAATGCTGACATTTGATGATACGAGTGAACACTACAATAATTTTTCCGCATTCTATGACGTGACTTTTAATTATCCTGAGACGGATGACAGGGCGCTTGAGGCGCTGTCCGAGCTTGAGGATAAGCTGTCCGGATATGATATATATGTGTCAACCACGATGGGTGATGCCTCGGCAGAGCAGATAGAGAGTGAAATGTCGGTCATAACGGTTCTTGTTGCAATCATAGTTGTGACGGTGCTTCTGCTCACCTCCCAGACATGGGCGGAGGTTCCGGTGCTTCTTCTTACATTCGTCGCTTCTATGCTTATAACCAACGGAACGAATTTTATAATGGGAACAATTTCGTTTGTCTCCAATTCCGTTACCGTTGTTTTACAGCTTGCGCTCTCTATTGACTATGCTATTATCTTCTGTAACAGATATAAGGAGGAGCATGAGCGGCTTCCTATCAGGGAGGCGGATATAGTGGCTCTCAGCAAAGCTATTCCTGAGATTGCTTCCAGTTCATTAACCACCATAGGTGGTCTTGTCGCCATGATGTTCATGCAGTTCGGAATAGGAAGGGATATGGCTCTGTGTCTTATAAGAGCTATATTTTTAAGTCTTCTTTCGGTATTTCTTCTTATGCCGGGGCTTTTGATGCTTTTCGGAAAGCTTATGGATAAGACCAGGCATAAAAGCTTTATTCCTAAGATTCCTTTCGTCGGAAAATTTGCGTATAAGACGAGATTCGTCATGCCGGTTATCTTTGTGGCACTGATTGTAGTTGCATACCTGATTTCATCAAAGTGTCCTTATGTATATGGTTACTCTAAGATTGACACACCTATACAGAGTGATTCACAGCTTGTAGACGAGATGATTGATGAGAGCTTCGGCACCTCCAACATGGTTGCGCTCACGGTGCCGGCGGGAAGCTATGACAAGGAGGCTAAGCTTATAGCTGACCTTGAGGCGTGTGAGGAGGTAGATTCGTGCATGGGTCTTGCCAATACAGAGGCGATGGACGGATATATGCTTGCAGATAAGCTGACTATAAGGGAATTTTCGGAGCTGTTAGAGCTTGACTATGAGGTGGCAGAGCTTCTGTATATGGCTTACGCAGTGAATGATGAGAACTATGCAAAGCTTGTGAATGGTCTGTCAAACTACAGCGTACCGCTCATTGACATGATAATGTTCCTCTATGATGAGGTGGAAGAGGGCTATGTGACTCTGGATGATGACCTGATGGATACGCTTGAGAATGCACACACTCTTATGAAGGTTGCAAAGGACCAGCTGCAGGGAGAGAATTACAGCCGTATTCTTGTATATCTTAACCTCCCTGAGGAAGGTGATGAGACATTTGCTTTCCTTGACAGAATGCATGATATGGCGGGAGTGTATTACCCGGAGGATGAGGTACTCATTCCGGGAGAATCTATGAGCCAGTATGATTTATACAAGACATTCCAGGTCGATAACACAGTGGTAAATGTCGTGTCGATTCTTGCAGTGCTTGTGGTACTCCTGTTCACATTCAAGTCTGCGGGAATGCCTGTGCTTCTTATACTTGTAATACAGGGTGCCATCTGGATTAATTTCTCATTCCCGGCGCTTCAGAATAAGCCGTTGTTCTTTATGAGCTACCTGATTGTAAGCTCTATTCAGATGGGTGCTAATATTGATTACGCGATTGTCATTTCGGGACGTTATATGGAGCTTAAGGATAAGATGAGCAAGGAGCAGGCTATCATAGAGACTATGAACTTCGCTTTCCCTACGATTGTAACTTCAGGTACGATGCTTGCGATTGCGGGAATACTTATTGGTCAGATGTCATCGGATGGTGCTATCTGCGGAATCGGTCAGTGTCTTGGACGTGGCACAATCATTTCTATTATTATAGTAATGTTTGCGCTGCCACAGATTCTCCTGCTTGGTGAGAAGGTTATTGAAAAGACTTCATTTGCCGTATCAATTCCTATTAAGATGGAAAAGACAACAGGACTTATACGTGTGGATGGAATTGTGAGCGGTCAGGTAGAGGGAAATATTGTAGGTGAGATGCATGGATTTATAAGAGGAAATGCCAACCTGTTGGTCAGCACGGGCAATGTAGAACAGCAACAGGATGATGGTGGAAAGCCGGAGGAGTCAGATGAAAACGAAGAAAACAAATAGATATGGTAATGGTTTGAAAAAATTCGGTTTATGTGCTTTTACCGCTGCACTCATTTCTGTAAATGTTTGTCAGCCGTACATTTATCCGGTGTATGCGGATGATGTGCAGGAGGAGAGCAGTGCGGGTCAGGAGAACACTGATATTGAGGAGAGCGGTGCACAGGCTGGGATAGAGACGATGTACATATCAACAGTCGATGATTTCCTTGAGTTTGCAGCTAACTGCTACATAGATTCATGGTCGGTGAACAAGAAGATTGTGCTTAGAAATAACCTTGACTTTACAGGGCGTGAGTTTGTCATGGTTCCTGTTTTTGCCGGGGAATTTGATGGAAACGGTCATACCATATCCGGCATTGATTTTACAGGGGAGAGCTATGTCACAGCGATATTCCGCTATGTTGAGGAGAATGGCGTCATTGACAGCCTGAATGTCAAGGGGAATATTGCGGCATTGGATGAACAGGAATGTGTAGGAGGAATCGTAGGGAGCAATTACGGTACGATAAAGAACTGCTCCTTCGAGGGAACCGTTAACGGAAAAAATACAATCGGTGGCATTGCCGCATTCAACAAGAGCACGGGAGTTATCAAAAAATGTGAAGTCAGAGGACGTATAACAGGCTCATATTATACAGGTGGAATAACCGGAATTAATCACGGAATAATAAATAATTGTGCTAATGCTGCCGGCATAAATGATGACAGTGCCTGGGTTGAATCCGAGGATGAAAACAGCTCTAATATTATCGGAAATATTACCGGCAATGAGAGCAGCTCCATCAGAAGCGGAATAGATACCGGAGGAATTTCAGGATTCTCCGATGGAATAATCGCCTCCTGCAATAATAATGGGCAGGTTGGTTATGAGCATGTTGGCTATAATATCGGAGGAATAGCGGGAAGACAGTCGGGAATTATCCTGTCATGTGTCAACGAAGGAAAGGTATTCGGACGAAAGGATATAGGCGGCATTGTCGGGCAGATGGAGCCTTACATAGAGGTTGTTGCCGCTGAGACAATAAGAAATTCTGTCGATGAGCTGCATGATATACTTGACCGGACGTTCGATGACCTTACTGCGGGCAAGAATGTTTTTCATGATGATTTTGCAGATTTAATCCAGCATGCAGACAAAGCTGTTGATACCGGACATATTATGGCGGATGAGGTATCCTCTTTCGCTAACAGCAATATGGATCAGATGAATCTGATAGTCGAGAGAATGGAGTATGTGTCGGATTCACTGCCGGCTGTGCTGGAATCATTCAGCCAGTCGATGAACAGCATGAACAGCATGGCTGAATGGATAAAAAAGCTGAACAGCGATGTGGATATCAAGAACCGTCTGGAAGCCAACTCAGGCGATAAGGCGGCGTATGATGCTGCTGTCAAGCAGATTGAGGATGCTGTCAACAGGTTCAATGACGCTGTAAAGAACAGCTCATGGCAGGAAATAGAAAATATATTGAAGGACGAGAATGGAAATTATAAGAGCTTCGATGAGCTTACGCAGGATGATCTAAAGGCTATAGTTGAAGCTGTGGTCGACATAATGAAAAAAGCTAATGATATGTCGCAGGCGGCAGCAGATGTGCTTGATGGCATTAATAAGATAAATGATATCTTAAAGCCGTATTTCACAAACGCAGGTGAAACCATGCGGAATGATATTGAAAATGCGGCGAATGAAATACAGAATGCGGTCAACTACGCCAACAATGCCATCAATGGTATCAAGTCGATTTTTACTTATCTCAATGCCCAGTCGGATATACGTTTCACGAGGCTGTCTGCGGATTTCGACACGCACAGAAATGAGCTCTATGCCGAGATTAAGAACATTTCATCGGGACTTTCAAAGCTGAATGATGATATGTCATCGCAGTCGGATGTTGTAAACAAGGACTTTCAGGACATAAATGACAAGATTAATGAGATTCTTGATTTGATGCTTGATAAGATTGAGGCATACATGAAGCTTGATGTGGAACCGCTTTACAATGATGTATCGGACGAGGAAATAGATGAACAGACTACCGGAAGAGTGGACGGCTGCAATAACGTAGGGGATGTATCGGCGGATATCAATGTCGGCGGTATTGCAGGAGCCATGGCTGTTGACAGCGATGACCTTGAAGATAATGCAGCAGGCAGGACGGATATATCTCTCGGAAGCCGCTATCTGGCAAAATGCGTGATAAATAATTGCCAGAACAATGGCTACATAACATCGAAGAAGGATGGAGCAGGAGGAATTGCAGGCTATATGAAGCTTGGAATTATCAGAAATTCAAGGTCTTTCGGAGGTGTAAAGAGCAGTGATGGGGCTTATGCGGGCGGAATATGCGGTCAGTCACTGTCCATGATTTCCGATTCCTACGCTCTATGTTCTGTGGAAGCGAACAAGTATGTCGGCGGTATAGCAGGCTATGGGAATGTGATAAGAGGCTGTTACTCAATGGTTCATCTGCACACTGAGTCGGGGAGGGAAGGTGCTGTAGCTGGACAGACAACAGCCTATGAGGATGAGGAGGTCGAAAATGATGATAAAGTTACCGGGAATTTCTATGTTGATAATGGTGTGCATGGAATAGACGGTATCAGTTATACAGGTGTGGCACAGCCGATATCGTATGAAGACCTTCTTGATGTAAAGGGTCTGCCGGCGGGTTTCAGACAGCTTAAGGTGACATTCAGGGTGGATGATATTTATGTCGGAATACAGACGTTTGAATATGGCCAGTCCTTGTCGGAAATAAAGTTTCCCACAGTTCCTAAAAAAGAAGGTTGCTATGTAGTGTGGCCGGATTTGTCCGGGGAAACGATGACTGGAAACATTGTAGTTGCCGGAGAGTACAGAAACAATGTCACATCGGTGTCGAGTGCACAGACGGATGAGAGTGGAAAAGCTTATGCCATTGTATCGGACAATTTCACGGAGGAGACAAAGCTTAACGCCCAGATAAGCAGGATGGAGCTGCCAAAGGAAGCACATATGAGAGATAACGTAGTATATGAGCTTACATTGGAGAACATCTCCGAAGACACATCGGATACTCTTGATGTGCGCGTATTAAATCCATACGATAAGGTAAAGCTGTATAAGTATGACGGAAATGGATGGGTTGAGGTTGAACATAGAGTGAAGGGCAGCTATGTGCAGACATCCATGCAGGGAACAAGCGTACAGTTCTGTCTGGTCAATGAGAGCACCAACCCTATGATATATGTAATAATAGGCGGATGTACTGCCGGTGTGCTTGCTGTTTTCATCATAATTAAGGTTATCAAGTCGGGCATAAAGAGAAGAAAAAAGAAAGCTAAGCTATCTGATGAGGAGAAATAATAGATGAAGGATATTCGATTTATCAATGACAGTAAGATAACATATATAAATGAAGTGCGTGTTATAGATGGAAACATCACGCACACTGTCCCGGTTATCCGCTGTGCGGCATACAGGGATGAGAAATGGATTTCGCATGGCTTTTCTACCAGATTGGGTGGGGTGAGTGCCGGGATATATGGCAGCCTGAACTTAAGCTTCTCACAGGGCGATGATGAGAAGCTTGTCAGGAAGAATCATGGGATTATGGCGGCTGCCTTAGGTGTGAAGCCGGACAGACTTGTGTATTCCCACCAGACACACACGACGAATGTGCTACGCGTTAAGGAGGAACACGCCGGTATGGGAATCACAAGGGAAAGAAGCTTTCACGATATTGATGGATTTGTGACGGATGTTCCGGGGCTTATGCTTGTGACGGCATACGCGGACTGTGTGCCTTTGTATTTTGCGGACAGAAGGCTGCATGTGATAGGACTCTCACATTCCGGATGGCGCGGTACAGTCAATAATATGGCGCAGGCTGCGGTTGATAAGCTTGGGAGCGAATTTGGCAGCAGGCCGGAGGATATAATCGCATTTATCGGACCGTCTATATGTGCGTCATGCTATGAGGTCGGTGAGGATGTCGCAGAGAACTTTTTTAATGCATACGGTGCTGAAGCTGATAAGGTGCTGAAGATAAAAAAGGAGATGGAAGTGGGGAAAAAGTATTATCTTAATCTTCATGCCGCTAACAGAATCAATATGCTGCATGCCGGAATAACGGAGGAAAATATATCTGTGACGGATATATGCACCTGCTGTAACCCGGAGCTGCTCTTCTCACACCGCGCCTCCAAGGGAAAACGAGGCGGGCTGTGCGCTTATATGATGATTGCTGAGGTCTGATAATTGAAGTGATGTCAGCATGTTCTGCCAAGCATCATATTTGTATATTATGTGTGCAAAAAAAGAGTTTCCTGCGGAAACTCTTTTTTGCGTTTTCACCTATTTACATTCATTCTCATACTCAAGCTTACATTCCTGATTATACTTGTCGATAAGCTCATGTATTCTCTCGGTCGGATCCATCAGTCCGCCGATAGACTTATCGTGATTAAGAGCATCTATAATCTTGGCGAGGAACTTGCTCATGTCGGCTTCAATAAAGTATGGTTTAGCCTTGATATTGTCACTTATATAGGTGAGGTTGGTTGTGACAACGCCTGCGATATATCCCTTATTGTAATATTCATCAAACTTAGCCATTCCGTCAGTAAAAAGACCGAATGTGGTGCAGACAAATACTCTGCGGCATCCGCGCTGCTTTAAGCTGGCTGCGGTGTCAAGAATGCTCTCACCGGAAGAAATCATATCATCAATGACTAAGACATCCTTGCCGGTTACATCAGCACCTAAGAATTCATGAGCAACAATAGGATTCTTTCCGTTTACCACATGTGCATAATCACGTCTCTTGTAGAACATACCGAGTTCCACACCAAGTACACTTGAAAAATATACTGCGCGGCTCATGGCACCTTCATCTGGAGAGATAATCATGAGGTGATCCTTGTCTATTGTGATGTCCCTGAATTTCTTTGTAATGGCCTTGATAAACTGATAAGGAGGCTGGAAGTTGTCAAAGCCGCGGAGCGGGATGGAGTTGTTAACCCTAGGGTCATGTGCATCGAAGGTGATGATGTTGCTCACACCCATTCTTGTCAGCTCCTGCAATGCAAGTGCTGCGTCGAGGGATTCGAGCTTGGAACGCTTGTGCTGCCTGCTCTCATATAAAAACGGCATTATTACGGTGATTCTCTTGCAGTGCGAACCTGCTGCCGCAATGATTCTTTTTAAATCCTGAAAATGGTTGTCCGGGGACATGTAGTTGGTATGACCGAATACATCGTATGTTATGCTGTGATTGCACACATCAGTGAGAATGTAAAGGTCGGTTCCACGCACAGAGTCGAGTAGCTGTCCCTTGGCTTCACCTGTACCAAATCTTGGGCAAACGCTGTCGATTATATAAGAATCTTCAAGGTATCCCTTGAATTCTATGCCTTCCTTGTGTTCGTTGTGAGCTTTTCTTCGGAATTGTACGATGTAGTCATCAACTTTTTTTCCAAGTTCAGCACAGCTCTGCATAACAACAAGCTTAAGCGGAGCTACCGGAAGAGTTGTAAGTTCTTTTTCACTGCTCATAAGTAATATCTGCCTTTCTTTACCGTTGAATTTATAGTAGTGTTACCATCCAAAGCCGGTTTTTTGAAATTACGATTGACTCTGAACATTAACATAATAAGTTTATATTTCTTCATAGTCAAGAGAAAACCTTTACAAACTCAAAATTACTTGTTATCATATAAATGTTGTATTTTTTTAAGAAAGCAGAATCCCACTAAATTTTTATCATATAAAGAGGTGAAGAAATAATGAGTAAACCAATTGTTGCCATAGTAGGCAGACCTAATGTCGGAAAGTCTACACTGTTTAACGCACTTGCGGGACAGCAGATTTCTATAGTCAAGGATACACCGGGTGTCACAAGAGACAGAATATACGCAGATGTTGAGTGGCTGCGCTATAATTTTACCATGATTGACACAGGCGGTATTGAGCCGGATAGTAAGGACATTATTCTTTCGCAGATGAGAGAGCAGGCTCAGATAGCCATTGATACTGCTGATGTAATAATTTTCCTTGTGGATGTCAAGCAGGGACTTGTCGACTCGGATTCTAAGGTTGCTGATATGCTCAGACGTTCGGGAAAGCCGGTGGTATTAGTTGTCAACAAGGTTGACGATTTCAACAAGATGATGCCGGATGTATATGAGTTCTATAATCTTGGTATCGGTGACCCTATGCCGATATCATCTGTGAACAGACTTGGTTTCGGAGAGATGCTTGACGCAGTCACAGGTCACTTTACCGAGGAGATGTTAAGCGACACAGAGGATGAGCGTCCTAGGGTTGCCATAGTAGGTAAGCCTAATGTAGGTAAGTCGTCAATAATCAATAAGCTCACAGGTGCTAATCGTGTCATTGTATCGAATATTGCGGGAACTACAAGAGATGCCATTGATACAGAGGTTAAGTATCAGGGCAGGGAATATGTGTTTATCGACACAGCAGGTCTTAGAAGAAAGAGCAAGATTAAGGAGGATCTTGAGCGCTACAGTATCATCCGTACAGTAAGTGCTGTTGAGCGTGCAGATGTGGTGCTTGTTGTCATAGATGCGACAGAGGGTGTCACAGAGCAGGATGCGAAGATTGCCGGTATTGCGCATGAGAGAGGCAAGGGAATAATTGTTGTTGTTAACAAGTGGGATGCCATTGAGAAGAATGATAAGACCATGTATGAGCATAACAACAAGATTAAGGAGATACTTTCGTTCATCCCTTATGCTGAGATTATGTTCGTGTCCGCAGAGACAGGTCAGAGACTTAACAAGCTATATGATATGATTGACATGGTTATTGAGAACCAGAATCTCAGAATACAGACAGGTGTTCTCAATGAGATTCTCTCTGAGGCAGTGGCTATGCAGCAGCCGCCTTCAGATAAGGGACGCCGCCTTAAGATATTCTATATGACACAGGTTGCCGTTGCTCCGCCTACGTTCGTTATTTTTGTAAATGACAAGGAGCTTATGCATTTCTCATATACAAGATATATCGAGAACAAGATAAGGGAAGCATTCGGCTTTAGAGGTACAGCACTCAAATTTATAATACGTGAGAGAAATGAGAAGGAGTAAACAGGATATATCATGGAAACTATAGTACAACGTCTTATATGTCTGGTTATCGGATATGCGTTCGGACTTTTTCAGACAGGCTATATTTATGGCAAGCTGCACGGAATTGACATCCGCAAGGAGGGAAGCGGCAATGCCGGAACAACCAACGCTCTCCGGGTTCTTGGTAAGAAAGCAGGAATAATAACCTATATCGGTGACATGGTAAAGGCTGTCCTTGCAGCTATGGTTGTAAGGCTGATATTCGGTCAGAGCCATGCCGACATCATTATGGTTCTTGTCCTTTACAGCGGTTTTGGAGTTATACTTGGACATAACTTTCCTTTCTATCTTGGATTCAAGGGCGGCAAGGGTATCGCGGCTTCATCGGGTGTCATAGTTGCACTTGGCTACTGGCCGCTCATTCTTCTTGGCTTTTGTACATTTATGATTGTGACCATTATCTCAAGATATGTCTCGCTTGGTTCATTGGTTATGATGACAGGCTTCCTTGTTGAGTTTATTATTTTTGCGGTGAACGGAATGATACCGGGTCTGTATCCGGCAGAGCTTGTTGAGGCGGTAGTCATTGTGGCAATCCTTACGGTGCTGGCATTCTGGAGGCACAGGGCGAATATCGTGAGGCTTGTGCATGGCAATGAGCGCAGGCTGTGGGGCGGAGATAAAGAGAAAAATAGCAATTAAGTATATGAACACGGAGGTTTGGAGGTATGTCAAAGGTATGTATAGCCGGTGCCGGGAGCTGGGGACTTGCACTTGCACTTGTACTTGAAAAGAATGGACACGAAGTGACTGTATGGTCAGCACTTCCTGAGGAGATAAGGCTTTTAAAAGAGGAGCATGAGAATAAGAGATGTCTTCCGGGAGTCATCATTCCACAGACAATAAGGCTTACGGATAAGCTTGACGAGGCTGTTGCGGATAAGGATGTCATAGTGATGGCTGTCGCATCACCCTATACGCGCGCTACAGCGGCTAAGCTTGCGCCTTGTATCAAGGACGGACAGATTATTGTGGATGTGGCAAAGGGAATTGAGGAGAAGAGTCTCCATACATTGTCACAGGTAATAAAGGATGAATTGCCGACAGCACAGGTGGCAGTATTATCCGGACCTACACATGCTGAGGAGGTCAGCCGTTTTATACCGACCACATGCGTTATCGGTGCCGAGGCTGAGGAGACAGCCTGCTTTTTGCAGAATCTCTTTATGAACGAGAACTTCCGCATATATACAAGCTCCGATGTGCTTGGCATTGAGCTTGGAGGTTCACTTAAGAATGTAATAGCGCTTGCCGCAGGTATTGCGGATGGACTTGGCTATGGTGATAACACGAAGGCTGCACTCATCACAAGAGGTATCCATGAGATATCAAGACTTGGCGTTGCAATGGGAGGAAGACTTCAGACATTCTATGGGCTTACAGGAATGGGGGATCTCATCGTGACCTGCGCGAGCATGCACAGCCGCAACAGACGCGCAGGCATTCTCATGGGGCAGGGAAAGTCCATGCAGGAGGCAATGGATGAGGTACAGATGGTTGTCGAGGGAGTGTACTCTGCCAAGGCAGCACTTATTCTTGCGAAGAAATATAATATATCCATGCCTATCACCGAGAAAATCAATGAGATTTTATTCGAAGGCAAGAATGCGAAGGATGCCGTACGTGAGCTTATGCTTCGCGACAGGAAGGTTGAGTACGAATAGAAACCATAGTTACATAGAAAGAAATTAGTTCTATTATATAATCTCCCCCGAATATAATTTATCAGTCATAAATTATATTCGGGGGAGGTTTTGATTTTTGGATACATACAATATCTACAAGGATATAAATGCCAGAACACAGGGCGAGATATACATAGGTGTTGTGGGACCTGTGAGAAGCGGTAAGTCGACATTTATAAAGCATTTTGCAGAGAAGCTGATATTACCGTTTATGAGTGATGGCGCCGGGAAGGAACGCGCCAAGGATGAGCTTCCGCAGTCAGCGGCAGGGAGGACTGTCATGACCACGGAGCCTAAGTTTATCCCGAGGGAGGCGTGTGTGATAAATCCGGCACAGGATATCTCAATGAAGATAAGGCTGATTGACTGTGTAGGCTTTATGATTGATGGTGCGACCGGTGTTGTCGAGGACGGGAAGGAGCGCCTTGTAAAGACACCATGGTACGATTATGAGATTCCGTTTTCGGAGGCGGCGGAGTTCGGGACACGCAAGGTCATCAAGGATCATTCCACTGTGGGAATAGTTATGACTACGGACGGAAGCATCGGTGAGCTGCCGCGTGACAGCTATAAGGCTGCGGAGGCTGCTACGATAGAAGAATTGAAAAAAATAGGAAAACCTTTTGTGGTGGTTGTCAATTCCAAGAACCCGGCAGCAAAATCCGCCGCAGAATGTGTGGATGAGATAAAGAAAGCCTATGGGGCGGAAGCGGTAAGCCTTGACTGTGAGCAGCTTACTCTTGATGATGTGAACAGGACACTGGAGCTGCTTCTTAACAGTTTTCCTATAAATGGGATAGAATTCTATTTTGACAGGTGGATAGAGACACTTCCGGATGACAACGAGATAAAGCAGGCGATGGTTGAGTGCGCAGGACAGATACTTGACAGGATTACATATATTAAGGATTTCAATAAGGACAGTATTAAGGTTGAAAATAAATACATAGAGGATGTAAGGAGTGAGCCTGTGGACATGGCGGATGGAATAATACGCCTTAGCTTCAAGGTTGACGAGAACCTGTATTATGATATGCTAAGCTCCATTGCAGGCGAGAGGATAGACAATGAATACGGGCTTATCAATCTGATAAAGGAATATGCCAAGGAAAAGAGCGCTCTTTCAAGATATACCTCGGCAATCGACACTGTGCGCCAGAAGGGCTATGGCGTGGTATCGCCTTCAAGGGACGAGATAAGCATCTCGGAGCCTGAGGTCATCAAAAATGGCGGGCGCTATGGCGTGAAGATTAAGGCGGATAGCCCATCCTACCACATGATTAAGGTAAATATCGGAACGGAGATTGCCCCTATTGTCGGAAGTGAGGAGCAGGCGAATGACCTGAAAAAGTATATCGATGAGAATACGAAAAACGGCGACGCGTGGGATATCAATATTTTCGGAAAGACCATCGAACAGCTTGTGGATGACGGCATAAGGACGAAGCTTGCCATGATGAATGATGACTGCCAGACTAAGCTTATGGATACCATGCAGAAGGTTGTAAATGATAACAGCGGCGGGTTGATATGCCTTATTATCTAGACAGCCTGAATACGGGTAATAAATAGAGGTATGTTATTATAGACGATAAAAGCATGAGGATGACACGGAGACTTTTTGCAGTCCACGCCATCCTCATGCTTTTATTGTATCTCCAAGAAAAAACTGGTAAAAATGTTATTATTATGGTATGATGTTGGGGTCAAAACATGCCAACTTAATTTACGAGTGTATAACGTATTAT
>ERZ836877.2526-NODE-2526-length-23462-cov-21.967147_pt1 | contig 23462 bp, 27 predicted proteins | sample MGYA00519469_ERZ836877 | MGnify/ENA primary metagenome ERZ836877 (study PRJEB31850, sample SAMEA3708809) | human gut metagenome | biome: human gut; feature: human-associated habitat; material: faeces | place: China | collected 2014 ... | reverse complement strand
GTGTAACTCGCAGTAATACAGCTCTATCTGATTCATCACAAGATGATAATTAATGAAAGGGATAGAATAGGAGGCTTTTCAACGCCTGTAAAACCTTTTGATGAGAGCCTGCGGCACTATAACATGCTGATTTTCTTCCCTCTCTTTAATTCATTCATCAATTCATCAAAATAATGATAAATTCAGAATAAAATCTTTAGTGACTGTGTAGTATCTGCCGACTGAGGTCTTGGAGGTGTACTTGGCAGGTGGAATCCCCATCGAATAGAAGCGGTAGGTAAGAGAGTTTGATGCCGGTTTGAGGTGCCAATATATCTGCAACAGTCGGCGTATCTCGCTCGTCTCGGCACGGACATTCCGATAATTGAGTAAAGTGGCGAGGTCGTTTACTACGAAGGACACAGATGTGTCGCGGGTGTAATCCATTATCTCAATCAGCAATTCGGCAACCTCAAACTCAATTTTGGAGCGATTGGATATCACAATACGGTTGAGGGCGGCGGTGCGTAGTCTTTCCGGACTGAACCACATTCGGTTTTCGCATTGCACCGACAGTTCTCTCTGCATAAGGAAATGGAGAAACGCCGGAATCTGTGCCACAAGTTTCTTCATGAAGAACGGGTCGTCAGTTTCCAAAGAGTTGACTTTACGAACCCAGTATCGCACTTCCTCGCGGTCAATTACAATAGGAAAATGTTCGTTGTTGGAACAGAGGACGAACTTGCCGAAGAAGGCAATCTCGTTTCGGTCTTTGCCTTTGGACTCCATCTTGTAGGATGTTGCCGTACTGAGGTTCTTCAGTCGCTCTGAGTCCTCGCGGCGCGACAGCAGAACTTCATCGACCATGATAAGCAGCTTGCCAGCCCAATCAGAATTGAACTTGCTACGGAAGTCCTCATTGGTGTTGAAGGTTGCGTTGTCCTGAAAGATTGCCTTTAGCAGATTGAGGAAAGTGGTCTTACCGGTGTTTCGTTGTTCCGATACCAATATCAGTATTGGAAGTTTTTGAAGCGGCATCTGATACAGCAACTGGATATAGTCAAGACCATACTCATAATGCTCCTCGAAGATGTGGCGAAGCAAGCTGTCAATCGCGCTCCAGTCACCCGGTTCGGGATGATGGGTAATTGGCTCATAGAGATTGTAGGCGTTGCCGATTATCTTGCGGTAGTCGGTATGGCTCGGGACGGTGCAGAAGCAGTCATACTTCGGTATATCATTCAGATAGTCCTTCCCGTGATCGGCCTTGATTGTCGAGGCTTTCCAATAGGCAAGACACTTACAAGTGGTGCCATTCGCCTGTGGGCGTAACACCTCACGATAATAGTCCGTACCTACGCGGATATAAGGGCACCCGCTTCCATCTTGATTCGACATATCGTTTTGCTCAAGTGTAATGTCAGTATATTCCACATCAACCACCTGCGCTTCATCATCCGATGCCACATAGCTGTGAGTTGGCTCATCGACATAAGCCGGAAGCAACTTGATAGGTTCAAATTGCGTCAACATGTTGTGCCTCCTCCACTGGCAAAGGCTTCATACTTGAAGCGTTGTAGAAATGTGTCAACATCATTCTGTGTGTACCAGAACTTGTCCCCATGTCGGGAATAGGAGAGGTAGCCATTATCCCGAAGATTCTTGAGATAACGGCTTTCCACACCGAGCAACTTCATCAGCTCCTTGTTGGTGTAGATACGGCACCCGTTTGGAGTGCCATTGCCGGAGGTGCTTCGTTCCTGCGATTCCTCAAGCATATGGAGGATCCTTTTGAGTATGTCCTCCGCTGTGGTGATTGTGTTACTTGATTTTGGCATTTATATTTTCATTATTATTTTGCGCTGCGGATTTCTCCGCCGTTATTTTCAAATCGGTTGCAAAAGTATCTCTTTCGCCATCGATTTAGAAATAATGCGCATGAAATACCCTGATTTTTAGCTTGGTATAACTAAATCACAAAATCGGCACTTATTTTTGGCACTCCTTTCCTAAAAATCGCTGATGCAAAAGCTTAGAAATGGACATGAAAAAAGGAGGCTGCAAACCTCCTTTAAATCTTATGAATGTGTGTTTAGCCCTCAAATCATAGAGATTACAGCTTTGACAAGAGCTCTGTGCCGGTCATCGCTGTCATCTCGGAGAAGGCGAAAAGTTTCTTGCCAAGGTCTTTGAGCGATGCGCCTATGTGATATACCGTCTCGTCGATTATCAGAAAACGGTCGTGGGCTCCATGATATAAGCTGATTGTGATTTCGGGATATTGCTGATTATGACGCCGTAGATCCTGACGGAGGATAGGCTTGATTTCCTGTGCGTAAATGGTAGCTTTGACTCCCGGTTTTCTTTTATCCAGCTGTGTCAAAACGGTAGCATCCACGTAATTGTCAATCAAAACTATGCGCGTATTGGCAGATTCAACGAGTTTTGATATTATTACATGAGCGTCGAATATCTGACCTTGAAACAGAATTCCTTCCTTGGGAGGTAATGAAGTCCTTACGAAGAAATCTACCTTTTCATCCAACATCAACAGATGTCTGTCATGCTCTGATAATCGTCTGTCAATGCGATCTTCTATCTGCATCAGTCGCTGATTCACAGAATACCCACGAAGAAGGTATTCTTTTAAGACTTGATTCGCCCATCGCCGGAACATTGTGGCATTGACGCTATTGACTCGATAACCTACTGAAAGAATAACATCCAGGTTATAATACTTTGTAGAATATGTTCTTGAGCCGTCGGCAGCCATATGTTCCAAAATGGAACATGTGCTTTCTTCTTCCAATTCTCCTGACTTGAAGATATTGGAAAGATGCTTGGTAATCGCTGGTCGTTTGGTACCGAATAAATCGGCTATTTGCTGTTGGGTGAGCCAAACAGTCTCATTCTCGAGGCGGACCTCAAGTTTCATCGTTTCGTTTGGCTGGTATAGGACTATTTCATTGGTTTCCATGTGCAAAAATAGTAATTCTTTATGGTATTTCCTAAACTATTGACAAGGAGTTGATGTCTCCAGCTAGGCGTGCGACTTCGGAGGAGAGTGTTTCGGGAAGGAAACGGGCATAGACTTTTTCGGTGATGTCGGTGCTTCCATGTCCTAGCAAGCGACTGACAACCGACATGGATAACCCTTTGTTAAGCGCGAAGACCGCGAATGTATGTCTGGCGACATGCATGGTCAGCGGAAATTTAAGCTCGAGTGTTTCGCCTACTACCGTCAGTGATTGGTTAATGCACTTGGTGGCATTGTTCCTTGCCTTATATAATGCTTCGTCATTGTCTATATCAAGATTATCCTTGACCAAATCAAAAACATATCGGCTGTTGCCTCTCTTCTCTCTCCAGATATTGAGAATACCGATGGCCGGATCAGTCAGGGGAATGATGTGCCGCTTACCAGTCTTAATCATTATCTTCCTCAGCTCCTTACGATTGAAGTCAATATTTGACCATTGCAGCGTCATCACATCCACAACTCGGAGACCACAGGCATGGAACGCGAACAAGAACATTTCGATAAACTCCCTGCGTCGAGGCTCGCGACACTCATTATAATAGGTGATGAGCTTTTCCATCTCTTCATGTGAAAGGCTCTTGCCGTCGAATTCCGCATCTTCCGACGAAAGCTGTATCTTTGGAACTATGCGCATATCCTGTATCCTGGCATTGATGGACGCCGGAATAAGGTTGATGTCGGCGGCATATGCACAAGCCTTCATTATAGGTGTCAGCGCATGGTTGATAGTGGCGTCCGAATTCTGTTTCACGAGTCTTCGCCATTTGATATAATCCTCGATAAGTTCGACTGTGATTTCGCTGACATACAGGCCATCCTGTCTATATGTACCTTTACCCTCCGCCCGCAGAAACGACTTGAAAATATTCATGCCGCTGACTCCATTTTGATAACGGCTTCGGCCTATGCGGTTACGGGAGTAGTCAGATTCAAGTCTTTCCAATGCAAGATCAATGAAGTCCTTACCATTATCCTTGCGGGTGATTGGTTTGTCTGCCAGAATATCATTGATTACTTGTGCCGTAATCTGATTGGGATGATTCTGATTATACTCGGCAAGCAGGTTGTCTATCTTGGTCACACGGGCAAGGAGCAACGCATTGGTGCGTGCTGATTCCGGTCCGTATGATACTCGGACACCGCCTCTGCCCTGATGAAGAGATTGATTCCAATCACATTCACGAACAAGAATATTGGTGGTTTTCCTGAATATCTGCCGATTCCACGTGTATTCCAATACAACGGTACATGGTTTTGATTTGTCAGGATGTTTGCCCGCCCGCAGGCGATATTTTCCCAGAGGGTATTGTCTTTTCGGTCTGCCCATAATTGAGGAGATTAAATGAATACTCACAAACGTCTACAAAGATAATGAATTTGAGACAAACAAACTAAGATTTCCGCCGAAAATATCGTATTTGAGACAAACAAACTATGCTACAAAAGGTTATAAAAAGCAGCGAGACAAACAAATTATATTTGCTTATCTCGCTGATTATAAGGTTAATAAATATGTATGTGCTTATTAATACTCGTCCTCATTGAAGAAGAAGTCTTCTTTGGAGGGGTAGTCGGGCCAGATGTCTTCGATTGATTCGTAGGTGTCGCCTTCGTCTTCGATTTCCTGAAGGTTTTCTATCACTTCGAGGGGAGCGCCGCTTCTCATGGCGTAGTCTATAAGCTCGTCTTTGGTGGCGGGCCACGGCGCGTCTTCGAGCTTTGATGCTAATTCAAGTGTCCAATACATTGTTGTTGAGCAGATTAAGTTGTTGTTTTCGCCTTTTACGGCTAAAGCGGAGGCAAAAGTAGTTATTTTCTTATTGATAACAATGCCTCGGGGCCCTTTTGCTGTTAAAAAAGGTGAATGCTGTTGGGGAATAGTGTCAGGGCACGATGACTTTGGCCGATGAGATGCCGGTTGTGGCTATATATATGCCGGGAAGCAGGCTGATGGTGGCGGGGCCGTAGAGTCGGCATACGCGGCGCCCGTCGATGGCGTAGATGTCGACAGGGGTGTCACCGCCGTAGCAGAGGTGGCCGGGGTATGTGGAGATCGCAGGAGCATAGGCGCCACCGACGGTCTCAATGGCGTTGTTGGGGCCGTCGAGTGTTCGCAGTCCGCGGGCTATCGATGGCAGAGACATTCCTTCGGGACTTGTGGCGCTGATGCTGAAGGCGTAGAGTGTCATAGGTTCGAGTCCGGTTACTTTGGCGCTGAGGGCGTTGCCGGCATCGTAGGGGGCGAAACCTTTGACGGGGGTGTTGGCGACGGTGGCGCCTGTTGTTATGGTAACATCGTCGATGGCCACTGCGGCGCCTTGTTTACCCTGGAAGGTTATGGCGATGCTGCGGGTGTCGTCGGGAAGTGCTTCAAAGACAGCGGTATGGCCCTGACGGTTGTCGTCGGGATAGTCCAGCGGCAGAATGGCGTAGGTTCTCCATTGTCCGACGGCGTCGAGAAGCTTTACGGTCAGCGATGATTCGGCTCCTTCGGTTCCGGCTGCGCAGCGATACCAGAAGCTGAGCGAGCTTGTCGGTGCTTCGGGCGTTGTCAGGGTGTTTTCGTCGGCTGTCAGCTTGAGCGACGGCGATTCGGCTCCGAAATATCCCTGCGATGCGTAGGTAGCTGTCGAGGTTGATTTCCATCCCTCGGGAAGTTTCGACAGGCCGCCTGTGAAGTCGGCTGTTGTCTCGCTGCCTCCGCTATATTCTTTCTTGACCACGCTAAGCCGGTAGGCTGTCGCGCCGTCGAGCGGGAGCCATGAGGCGGTGAAGCTGTCGGCCGTTATGTCGGTGGCTTCGTTGGTCTCTGCGGTGAGCATGGTTATCGATGTCGCTTTTGTCGAGAAGGCAATGGGCTGCGAGGGTTCGCTGTCGATAACTCCGCCGATGGCGGTCACTGTGTAGCTGTAGTCGCTCAGCGGTTCGAGTCCGTCAACCGTAAGTTCGGTAGCGCCTTTTGTCGTGACTTCGTTGCAGGCGTCGACCGGCACGAGGCCGCCCGCCGAGCTGGTGGTGTAGACGCTGACGCGGTAGTCGGTGGCGTCGTCGGCAGCCTGCCAGCTCAGGCGCACCGATCTGTCGGTTATGTCGGTCGCATCGTTGGCTTTGACCGCGTCGACTGATTTGCCTCCGCCGGCTACGTCGAATGTTATGTTGCCGTCGGCGTCTTCGGCGATGTTCGTCAGCGGCAGGCCGGGACGGATGCCGCTCCATGAGCGCATCGAGGGTGTCGTGTCGTCGGTAAACGATGTGACGTTCGAAGTGCCGGGGAAGCAGTCGCCGTCGCGCGATGATTCGGTGCGTCGGTTGTCGGCTTCCTCGATGTCGACATATTGGTGGGATGAGGTATTGTTGACCGTGTTTCTCTCCCAGACCGAGGGCTCATAGTCGATATGCCATACGAGCATTCCTTCGCCCGGGATATAGGCGTCCCATCCTTCGCGGCGCCGGTTTTCAAAGAGGAAAAATTCGTTTTCGTCGCCTGTGGCAACCATCAGTGCGGTGTTTTCGCTGATAGGCGGGAGGCTGACAGTGGTTGCGCCGCGAACCTGGCGCGGAGTCATCCATCCGAGGGCATTGCGCTCGAACGAGGAATAGAGCGGGGGAGTGCGCCCTATGTTGTTGTAGGGGCCGTAGTCGAGAGCGCTCCAGGCGCCGGGGGTGAACGACGATGTGTAGCTTGTGGCGTAGAGGTCGGGAAGACCTATGACGTGGCTGAATTCGTGGCAGAAAGTGCCGACGCCGTCGGGGTGGTTGTCCACGACTTCGTTGGTGCAGCCGTAGGTGTCGATCTTCACGCCGTCGAGCGTCAGAGATTTTCCGGCCGACGACAGGGAGTAGGAGTGGGGCCAGACGGTATTGGCTCCAGCGCCTGTCGCTTCGCCTCCGCCGGCATAGAACACGAATACGTTGTCGACGACGCTGTCGCCGTTGCGGTCATATTCCCGGAAGTCGATTTCGTCGTCGAGGGCACGGCAGGCTTCGATAACCATTTCTTCGGGGGCCTGATCGTTGCCGTAGAAGTCGTTTGCTCCGTAATAGCTGCGCGAGTGGGCGAGTTTTACGGGGCCGTAGAGGTCGAACTGAGGCACGAATTTACCGGCACTGTTTTCGATAAACCAGTCGCGGGCCGACCCTGTGCCTCCGTAGGTGGGATCGCAGAAGTCCTTCTCGTTGAGCATCGAGTTGAAATAGCTGTGAGGGTCGGGATAGACAAACCTGAAGTCGTCGTATTCGACAAGAATGACGATCGCTTTCTGGTCGCCCATCACCGGGAACGATGCCCCCGGGAAGAGTCCTGTGTGGGCGCGGCGCGGGCCGTTGTCGGCCCTTGCGTCGAGAGCGCGAAGCATTGTCGGAGTCGACAGCTTGGCCAGCATCTCGCGTTCGCTTGCGGTGCGGTGTGCCGGATCGGCCGCGATGAGTCCGGTCGACACGGGCAGTCCTTTGACGTCAGGACGTGCGTAGTAGAACGCCGGATCTCCCGGAGTCTGGGTCAGCAGAAGGGTGTCGACGGTTGTGTAGAAATGGCGGTGTTCGTCGCCGAAGAGCCGTACTGTCAGGGTTGAGCCGTCAGGCTGTTCTACAGTGAAAGGTGTCCGGCGTGCAGGTACTGCTAAGGCTGCGACGGCGGTAGCGGCTAAAAGAACCGAAGCGGATAGACGTGAGATGTTCATTTGTCGGTGTTGTCTGTCAATATTTTTTGTGACGGCAAATATAACTAAAAATAAAGCTCCTGCGTCAGTTCAGGAGCGATAAAAACGGCAAAATGCCTCAGGAGGGTATGTTTTTCGAAAGTGTGGACTCTGTCAGGCTATCAGAGCGGGTATGTCGGCAATTGAGTCGACGATGGCGTCGGGGCCGGCTGAAAGCAGCTCGCGGGCGCTGTCGGCACCGCGTGAGAATGCTATTGTGGCGCAGCCGGCGTTGCGGCCCATTTCTATATCGTGGAGAGCATCGCCTACGATAATAGCTTCTTCGGGATCTACACCGAGCTCGTTAAGTGCCTCAAGCGCCATATCAGGGGCCGGTTTGCCGCGCTTGACCGAGTCGAATGTCACTGCTGCCTCGACAATGTCCGACAGGCCCCATGATTCTATAATAAGATTCAGATCTCCGGCACGCCGGTTTCCTGTAAGCCCGATCTTTATGCGTCGGCGCCGCAGCTCGTCGAGTGCCTCGCTTACCCCTCCGAAAAAACGGCGGGGACGCTCGAGCGCCAGTCTCAGAGCCTGACGGTAAAACAATTCGACCGCTTCGTCTACCATGACCTCGTTCGACATGTCGGAAAACACGTAGAAGCTGTCGCGGGTGTTCATGCCCAGAAGGGCCTTGACAAGATCCCTGTCGGGCTCAGGCTGCCCAAGCTGGCTCATGGCGTAAAGCTTCGATTCGATTATGTCCGAGGCAGTGTCGGCGAGTGTGGCGTCGAAGTCGAAGATGACAGCTCTTATGTTTCTGAATATCGGGGTTTGCGGCATTGTCGCGTCTTTGAATGTGATGATGAAGAGAGTGGACGTTACAAAGGTAACCGTTGCCTGACATCCCGACTAATGAGTAAGCTTTTTGTAACTGAATATTAACCGAGCTGTCACGCGGGACGTCTGATTTGCGGCGTTGCGCTAATTTTGTTAATTTTGTGGCTGCAACCTGCGTTTTCAGGGCAACAGCATGCCCTGTCGGAGCGTTATTACAATAAAAGAATAAGTAAGACAACGCAATGAATATTCTGTCGATAACAGGGGCCCTCTTCTCTCTGGTCTCGCTCGTATTGATGTTCGTCCAGTGGCGGTGGACGGCAGTGGTGGCCTTCGTCGGGCTGTTGCTGACGGTTCTCGGCTCGTCGGGCTTTGCCGGGGCTATGCTGCCGTTGTTCTGGGGTTTTGCCGCGCTGGTTGTGGTCGGCCTTAACTATATGCTTCCGCGCGAAGTCGTCGCCTCGCGTCTTGGCGTCGGTTATATCGGCCTCGGAGGCCTGACAGGCCTTGTGCTCGGATATTTGATTTCGGTCAACGTAATGGTTATCGGAGCCGTAGTCGGAATCGCTCTCGGCGGACTTGCGTTCAGCATGACGCCTTCGGGGCGTCATCTCGATTTCCCCTCGGCCCGTTTTTTGCAGTATTTGTGTGCCAAAGGCCTTCCCTCAGCCGTCGTGCTCTCGATGGCCGGATATGTGGCCATAATCCTTATTGAAGAATATGCGCGTTAAGATAATAGCTCTCGTAGCGGCCCTGCTGGCAGTCTTTTCCCTTTCGGCTCAGGACGCTGATCAGAAACAGGAACTCCTGCCGGGACTGAAGCGCACGCGCCCCGACATGGAGCAGATAAAGCGTGAGATAAACGATCCTCAGTCCCCTTATTATTATCCCCGTCTGATGGAAGAATATCAGCGCAACGACACGCTGATGAAACTCGACAAGTTCCGCCATCTCTATCTCGGCTATCTCTTTCAGGAGGATTATACCCCCTATCGTTCCAGCGAACATCCGCTGGCCTATACTGCTCCCGACGCTCCGACCCGCGAAGACTGCAACGAGATCATCGAGAAAGCCCGTGAGGCTTTGGCCGACAATCCGTTCGACCTGCGCCAGATGATGCTGATGATCAATGCCCTGCGCACACGCGGCAACAACGCTCTGGCGTCGATATGGCAGTATAAGCTCAACTGGATTCTCATGGCCATAGTGTCGACCGGCACCGGCCTCGACGAAGAAAACGCCTGGGTTGTCATCGAGCCGCAGCATGAATATGTTCTGCTCAATATGCTCGACTATCTTGTCGACGACCACGTGTTCTATGATCCCGGCTACGAATATATAACCGTCACCGATGCCGACGGCCGCAAGCTCGGCGGATATTATTTCGACATACGCAACCTTCTTGAGGAATATTACCGCAAGCATCCCGAAGAGGTTGAATGATTCTTTTTCAACGCAATGACACGCAACGACTTTGAGATTATGGCTCCCGTCGGGAGCCGCGAATCGCTCCATGCCGCTCTGAAAGCCGGCGCCGACGCTATTTATTTCGGTGTCGAGGGGCTGAATATGCGCGCACGCTCAAGCGCCAATTTCACAATCGACGATCTCCGCGAAATCGCCTCTCTCTGCCGCGAGGCCGGAGTTAAAACCTATCTGACGGTCAACACAGTCATCTACGACAGCGAGACCGAGCTTCTCGGACGTATACTCGACGCCGCTGCCGAAGCCGGAATATCGGCTATTATCGCCAGTGACATAGCCGCCATCCGGGCCGCCCGGCGCCGCGGTCTGGAGGTGCACATCTCGACTCAGGTCAACATAACCAATCTCGAAGCTGTCGAGTTTTATTCGCAGTGGGCCGACACCATGGTGCTCGCCCGCGAGCTGAATCTCGATCAGGTGCGCGCCATAAGCGACGGCATTGCCGCCCGCGACATCCGCGGCCCCCACGGTCGGCGTGTGGCCCTCGAGATGTTCTGCCACGGCGCGCTCTGCATGGCTGTCAGCGGCAAGTGCTATCTGAGCCTCCACGAGATGAATTCGAGCGCCAACCGGGGCGCCTGCACTCAGATTTGTCGGCGCGGCTACACCGTCACAGACCGTGAGACCGGCGACAGCCTCGACATCGAGAATCAGTATATCATGTCGCCGCGTGACCTCAAGACAATCGGCTTCCTCGACCGCATGGTCGACGCCGGAGTGACGGTGTTCAAGATTGAGGGACGTGCCAGGGGGCCCGAGTATGTCATGACCGTCGTGTCGGCCTACGACGAAGCACTGCGCGCCATCTGCGACGGCACGTTCACGCCCGAACGCATCGCCGCGTGGGATGAAAACCTCACCAAGGTCTTCAACCGAGGCTTCTGGAACGGATATTATCTCGGCCAGCGCCTCGGCGAATGGTCAGAGAAATACGGGTCGAGCGCCACGCGCACCAAGCGTTATGCCGCCAAGGCTGTGCGCTACTATCCGCGTCTCGGCGTTGGTGAGTTCATGCTTGAGGCTGGCGAACTCCGTCCCGGCGACGAGATTGTCATCACCGGGCCTAAGACCGGCGCCATCATCACCACTGTCGAGCAGGTGCGTCTCGACCGCGACCCCGTCGAGAAGGCTATCAAAGGTCAGGCATTCAGCATTCCTGTGCCCGAGAAAGTGCGCCCCGGCGACCGTCTCTACATCTGGGACAAAAAATAAGAATATATCCGCCTATATATCTGAGGATGTGCGCTTAAATTAAGTATAGATATGGTAAGCAGGCATTTTATGAACGAAAACAGCGAGGTAATCATATATCAGAGCGAGGATGGCGAAACTCGCATCGACGTGAAGTTTGTAGGGGAGACCGTATGGTTGTCGCAGCAACAACTTTGCGAACTTTACAAGACGAGCAAGGCCAATGTAAGTGAGCATATTAAGCACATATTTGAGGATGGCGAACTGGATGAGGAATCAGTTGTTCGGAAATCCCGAACAACTGCCGCTGACGGTAAATCATATAATGTGACTTATTATAATCTTGACATGATTATTTCATTAGGATACCGTATTCGGTCGGTGATTGCCACTCATTTCAGAAGGTGGGCCACGGAGCGGCTAAAGGAATACATCATAAAGGGATTTACGATGGATGACGAGCGGCTGAAAGGTAACGGTGGTGGTGCTTATTGGCACGAACTCCTTGAACGGATTCGCGACATCCGCTCTTCGGAGAAGGTGATGTATCGACAAGTGCTTGATCTGTATGCTACGGCCGTTGACTATGATCCTCGTTCGGAGATCTCGGTTGAATTCTTCAAGATTGTGCAGAATAAGCTTCATTTTGCTGTGCATGGGAATACAGCCGCGGAGGTGATTTTCAAAAGAGCCGATGCGGACGCTCCTATGATGGGGTTGACATCTTTCAAGGGAAATCACCCTACACTTCGAGATGCTCAGATTGCCAAGAATTATCTTAGCGAAAATGAATTGAAGATTCTAAACAATCTTGTTTCGGGATATTTTGATTTTGCTGAGATTCAGGCAATGAAACGTCGTCCAATGTATATGAACGACTATGTACGGCAACTCGACACTATTCTCTCATCGACCGGCGAAGCTGTTCTCATAGGTTCCGGGTCAGTAAGCCACCAGCAGGCGATGGACAAAGCTCGTCAGGAATATCGAAAGTTTCAGGTTCGCGAACTTTCTCCGGTAGAACGCGCTTACCTCGATACAATCAAAACGCTCAGCGCCAAAGCCAAGAAGAAAGAAACATAATCAATCCGCTTAGCTAACGCCGGTTGCATGACTGTGCACGGCTATATCGCGTGGAAAGTTGTAGCGGTTTTGCACGTCCGGCGCTTTGGGGCGCGGGGATTATTCGCTGGCGGGGAGGTAGAGGCCGGTTTTTTCCTGGAGGCCGTGCAGGAGGTTCATGACGTGGACTGCCTGCGAGGCCTGACCTTTCAGCAGACCGTCGATGGCGGCGCTGACGCGTATCCCGTTTTCGGAGGCTGAATAGTTGACGAGGCATTTCGCTGTCGTCGCCACGTCGTCGGCCATAGGCTGGCGCGATACGATGTGGGTCAGGTTGTGGTCGCCGAAAAAGTCGCGTGCCAGGCGGTCGATTTCATCAACGGCTACCGAACATGGAACGTCGGTTGTCACTACTGTGCCGCGATGCCACTGACCTTTTCGCCGTTCGATGATTATCTCGCCGTCGAAACTCGACTGCAGAGCGCGCAGGGCGTCGCCGATCTCGGCGGATGTCCCCTTTGGCAGCTCGCCGTCGAGCACTCCTTCTTCGATGGTGACTTTCAGCGGTCCTTTCAGCATTAGATTCGATCCCAGCGGAAGCAGAGGGGTTGTGACCGCGGTTGCTTCTGCCGAAGGAATGAAAGCATGGCGGGCGCCGCGCACCAGTGGTTTGCGGTTCAGTTCCGGAAGGCCGTAAACCCATCCGTCGACTTTGTGGAGTGCTATTGCCACAAGATCGTCGGGAAGGCCGGCCGGAATTTCGTCGACTGCGAAAATGGCGTCGAGGCGGTCGTATGCCGGGAGCGATGTCGAGAAGCGCAGATCGGTGTCGCCGTCGAGCCCTTTGTGGCAGGCTGTGACAGGATGGCCGGCGAGCACCGGCGATGTCGTTGTCATGGCCGTCACCTCAACGTCGGGGTGATTCAGCAGAAGTCTCAGAAGCCGGCCCGCTGCCGGAGTGTGGGCGGCGGTGATGGCGGTACGTATCATTTCGAGGAGGGTTGAAAAATGTCGTTGAATATTCTGTCGGTGGCGCCGATACTGTCGGCGATATATTTGCCGGCTGCCGCGCCGGCGCGCCGTCGCAGCTCTTTATCGGCGACAAGTCGTGTCATGACGGTGTCGAACGCTGCCGCGTCGTCGAAATCGAAGCCTCCGCCTGCCTTTATGAGGTCGGCTGCCTCTTTGAATTTCTCGTGGCGCGGCCCGAACACAACGGGGATGCCGTAGGCCGCCGCTTCGTTGAGATTGTGGATTCCGGCGCCGAGGCCGCCGCCGATATAAGCTATCGTTCCCTTGCGGTAGAGGGCCGCGAGCAGTCCGAAACTGTCGACAATGATATAGCGTAACGTGGCAGGGTCGCGTCCTGCCTCGTTTATCTCGCTCAGGCAGCGCGTGTCGCCTAAGGCGCTCAGCCGTGCCTCGAGGGCGTGGAGCCGCGCGCGGTCAAATTCGTGGGGCGCGAAAATAGCTTTTACCTCCTTGTGGCGCGCGAGCCAGTCAATGAGGATGTCTTCGTCGGCTGGCCAGCTGCTGCCCGCAATGAGGGTTACGTCGGCGTTCGAATTGAAGCGGTCGATCAGGGGCAGGTCTACGGCCGACCGCATTATCGACGTGACACGGTCGAATCGCGTGTCGCCGGCCACGGTGACATTGTCTATGCCGATTCCTCCGAGAAGTTTGCGCGAGGCTTCGTCCTGAACGTAAAGGCGCGTGAAGCAGCTCAGTATGTTGCGCATTGCCGAGCCGTAGGGGCGGAAAAATATCTGTGTCGGGCGGAATATGGCCGAGATTATATATGTCGGTATTCCACGGCGATGGAGCTCGCCGAGGAAATTGCCCCAGAATTCATATTTGACGAATATCGCTTTCGACGGCTTCACGATGTCGAGAAAGCGCGCGGCGTGGGCCCGGGTGTCGAGAGGAAGATAGCAGACGGCGTCGGCCAGACGGTAGTCTCGTCGGACTTCGTAGCCGCTCGGCGAGAAAAATGTCAGCAGAATCTTTGTCTCGGGCTGCTCCGCCTTGATGCGCTCGATCAGAGGACGCCCCTGCTCGAACTCTCCGAGCGAAGCGGCGTGGATCCATACCCACGGCCCGCGCTTCGACGCCACGTGTGACCGAAGATAGCGCTCGGTCTGGCGTCGTCCCTTGATAATCTTCCGCGCCTTGGTGTGGCCTATCGAGGCGAGCGCTATGGCTGTGCCGTAGAGGCGTATGCCTATGTCGTAGAGCGGTGTCAAGCCTGCTGGGGTTCGATTCGTTCGATTGCGGCCTCGATGCGGGCGACATTTTCGTCGGTGCCCATCAGCTCGAGAATGTCGAACATGTGGGGACCTTTGCATTCGCCGACAACGGCCAGTCGCCACGCGTTCATGACATTGCCCATGTGGAGGCCGTTCTCCTTTATCCAGCCGAGAATAATCTCTTCGGCTTTTTTCGATTCGAGGGTGGGGAGGGCGCGTAGCTGTCCGATAAGATCCTTCATGTGCTGGGGCATATCGGGAGTCCAGCGCTTTTTGACCGATTTTGCCTCATATTCTGTCGGTGCTTCGAAGAAGAAGCGGGCGTTGGGCCACAGTTCCTCGATGAAGCTGACGCGGTCTTTGATCATCGCGGCGGCGCGGCCTATATAGTCGCGCGAGAAGCTGCCGGTGTCGACGCCATGGTTCTTCAGAACATCGGTGAAGAGGTCGGTCAGGCGTTCCGGGTCGAGTTTCTGGATATATTCGTGGTTGAACCAGCGCCCTTTCTCATAGGCGAATTTGGCGCCCGAACGCGAGCAATGTTCTATCGAGAAGCGCTTGATAAGCTCGTCCATGTCCATCAGCTCGGTATCGTCGCCCGGGTTCCATCCGAGGAGAGCCAGGAAGTTGACCACGGCCTCGGGCAGATAGCCCCCCTCGCGGTAGCCGTGGGTGAGATCGCCGCTCTGAGGGTCGCGCCAGTCGAGCGGGAACACCGGGAAACCGAGGCGGTCACCGTCGCGCTTGCTGAGCTTGCCTTTGCCGTCGGGCTTGAGCAGGAGCGGAAGGTGGACGAACTCGGGGCGGCTGTCGCTCCAGCCGAAAGCTTCGTAGAGAAGGAAGTGGAGCGGGGCCGACGGGAGCCATTCCTCGCCGCGTATGACGTGGCTGACCTCCATCAGATGGTCGTCGACGATGTTGGCCAGATGGTATGTAGGCAGATCGTCGGCGCTCTTGTAGAGCACTTTGTCGTCGAGAACGCTCGAGTTTATCGTGACACGTCCACGGAGAAGATCGTCGACTGCGATTTCGCGGCCCGGCTCAATCTTGAATCTGACAACATAGGGCTCCCCTTCGGCGATGCGGCGCTCTACTTCTTCGGCGCTCATCGTCAGCGAATTGCGCATCTGTCCGCGCGTCGAGGCGTCATACTGGAAATTCGGCGTGGCCTCGCGGGCTGCCTGAAGCTCTTCGGGGGTGTCGAAAGCTATATAGGCTTTCCCCGCGTCGAGAAGCATTCTGACATGCTCGCGGTAGATGTCGCGGCGCTCGCTCTGGCGGTAGGGGCCGTGGGGGCCTCCTTGGCGCACGCCTTCGTCGATTTTTATGCCGAGCCATGCCAGCGCCTCGTTGATATAGTCTTCGGCGCCGGGAACAAACCGGCGTGAGTCGGTGTCTTCGATGCGAAGAATCATCTCGCCGCCGTTGTGGCGGGCAAACAGATAGTTATATAGAGCGGTGCGCACACCGCCGATGTGAAGCGGCCCGGTGGGCGACGGGGCGAATCTGACCCTTACCTTGCGATTTTCCATATCGTTTATTATTTAACTCCGCAAAGTTAACCCTTTTTTCCCACCGAGCCAAACCTCTGTCCTTTCCGCCTTTCAATCGGGGTTTAATCCGAAAGCGGCCTTCAGGTGTTATGTAATAGGGGATGTTTACTCCGCTATTAATAATTTTCAAAATATTTGTTATGTATCAGTATCAGGTTTCATTTTCTCAGGCTGTAAGTATGGCCTTTGACTCGTATTGCCGTTTTCAGGGGCGCTCTTCACGTTCGGAATATTGGTGGTGGGTGCTTTTTACCTTCATATTGGGAAGCGCCCTGAGCCTGCTCGAGCTTCTGCTTGGCTTCAGCTCGACCGCCGCGCAGGCCACCAACGGCCTTCTCAGCCTCGCCCTTCTGCTGCCCGGTCTCGGCCTGTCGGTGCGCCGCCTCCACGACATCAACAAATCGGGCTGGTGGATACTTCTCGGCCTCATTCCCGTGGTCGGCGCCATCGTCCTCATAATCTGGTTCGCCCAGAATAGCCAGATGCAGGACAACCAATACGGCCCCGTGCCCAACCTCGCCCGCTGACCGCCCCCCACATCCATTGTTTCTTTTAATCTCCTGAGTTATCATTGTTTGACTGAGAAGGCTCGGAATTTGTAAAAAGCAGACTCGAACACCGTAAATTCAGTGTTCGAGTCATACTTTTAGCCACTGCCCGAGTTTTATCGGACAGCAATAATTTAGTTTAATATTTTGATAGAGTAATCTCATGTATCTGCATTAATTTTTCGCCTTCATAATTTCCACAATCAAATGAATATCGCAGCCATAAATTATTTTGACTAAATGAAATTATAGCGTAGCTAATGAAATGTTTATTTCCAGTGTGAAGCGTAAGTCTTCTATTCTCTATAGAATAGGTTCCGTATGATATAAGTTCTCCCTTTTGATTAAATTCGTTATATGTTTTGCCTTTTGAAAACTCATAATAAGTTTTGGGAAGATCCTTTGGCCTATACATTATACATTAGGGGTGCATTTGAACTTAATGGTTTATCGCCAGCGGTATAATAATTCCTATTTAAATTAGTTTCCCAATTGCCTATTATTTCTTGATACGGATCCTCAGGAAATTCGGTGTCGCAACACGAGCTGAGAAGATAACAAAGAAATATGCTGAAAATGAAAAGGATTGACGTTTTAATCATGTATATAAATAATTTATGGCGTTTTAATCAATAATATTCTCATACTCGGTATTAGAGGATTCATTTACATCATCAATAGGCCTCCCCCATTTATTAAGTACAAGAATACTCACTTCGTATAACCCGCATATCGGGATTGTTACAAGAATAAGCGTGAATAAATCAGGTGGTGTTATGATTGCTGCTATAATCATAATGATTATAAAAGCATAGGAACGATATTTTTTCAATAAATCAGCATCAACAAACCCCATCTTGCCGAGTATGAAACAAAAAACCGGGAGCTGGAAAACAACACCCATCATAAATGTAAGCGTGGTAAAGGTGGAAATGTATGATTCAAGATTTATGGTATTGACTATTTCTTCATCGACTTGGTAGGTGGCAAGGAATTGAAACGATATTGGAAAGAGAATAAAATAGCTCATCAACAAGCCAATGAGGAAAAGAAGATAGACCACGGCGGCTACAATATGGGAGTATTTCTTTTCCTTTTCATAAAGAGCCGGAGAGATGAATTTGAATAGTTCAAAAACGATATAAGGCGAAGACAATAGAACAGCCAATATACATGACACGGTTAAATGTGTCATAAATTGTGCCGACAATTCCGTGTTAATGAGCGGAACATTGTAATCTGTAAACTGAAAATTCACACCAATGCTTCTTAATATTGACTCTATAAGACTGAATGTGCAAAAATCAGACTTATGTGGAGCCAATATTATTCGAAAGGTTTCCGTCTTAAAGCAGAAAATTATTGTAGCTAGTATGATAACTACAATAAGAATTCTGAAAAGCATCTTGCGAAATACTTCAAGATGCCCTCCAAACGTCAATAGTTCCTTCGATTCAGACTCGCTCACTTTTCTGTATCTACCGGATCTGTTGTATCCTTGCTGATCTCTTCTCGCTGATTGGCACGACGTTGAATTTCTTCTTCGACGCGACGGTTCATTTCTTCTTCGGTTGGCTCATTCATGCCTTCCTTGAAACTCTTAACTCCTTTACCCATGCCCTTCATAAGTTCCGGGATTTTCTTGCCCCCAAAAATAAGAAGAGTGGCTGCGCAAATAAGAATTATCTCTGTTGCGCCGATGGCACAAAGTATCATTCTGGTGTCACTAAATAAATTGAACAATCGTTGAAATCAATCTCCCAGTTACCGTTATCGGCACTTTCCCAGTGGTATTTGGTTTCCATAGCGTTCCACCACGACTGGAATTTGGTGGAAGTTTCGCCAAGATCCTTAACTAAACGCTCATACAGCTCAGAATTCTCTGTAGTGAGAATCTGCGCAAGTTCATTGAGGCCATTACGACGCTCAAACAGTGATTGGATTTCGTCGCGTTCCTGTTCGGTAACGCGACCTACTTCTTTTCTCATATTATGATTGATGTATTGTTTTTATTGTATCTGGAACACATGAAACGGAATCGGGAGAAACGGGTACCTCTGAACGAGATACTCCTTTACATTTATTTCTACAAGAATTTATACAAGACTGAAGACATGCCACTTTGCATCCTACAGCACATGAATGATTACATGTACTTCGACATTGGATTTGGCATGATCCTTTACATGTTGTACTAAGTAAATCAGAGGCGTATGACTTGATTGGCAATATACCGATGACCGAAATCATCGGCAAAAGTATTGCCATAGATTTCCTGAAAAATCTTCTGCGATTATATAAATTGTCTTCCTTCATAATCTATCATCTCCCTTTAGCTACTAAATAAGTTATGGAAGAATTTGCACTTCCTTTACTATTCTCACATTCTACATAGTAGTAGATATATGAGCCTCCATATCCAGCGTGAGATTTATCAAAGACTATGCTTTCAGTCATGCCCTTTTTCGTGCCAGTGTTGTGATATGTGGCAGAGCCATATTGGCGCATGGGTTCGACCTTCGTTAAGTCATTCTTTGAGGGCTTCTTTGAGGGCTTTGACGAATAGGCTTTCCAGTGAACGGCCGCGCTCAGATTACTCTCCTTATCGCCTCCGGTTTTAAATCTTACTCTTATTGAGAAGCTGGCCAAATCAGATGTAGAGAGATCCTTATCATAGGAAGGCTTAGATATTTTTTGAGAGGTAGTCGTGCCCGTGTTTGAGGAAGGAGATTCAGGCTCATCTTCGCCACAAGAAGTTATGGCAAAGCAAACTATAATTGAGAGTAGATAGGCTAAAATCTTATTCATATTAGTTGTCCTTAATAATTAGTTCAAAGGGGTCGAAGTAATCCAATTCGGGTATATCTTTACCGGGAAGATAGTTGCCAAATGTGCGAATATATGATAACAACTCTCGTGAAGCATTTCGTTCAATATGAGCCATCACACATTGTTCGTGGCTTGGAGTATTAACTTCAAGGGTGGTTTTACGGTTTAGCCACACACATCTTTTACAATGCCATGCATCGCATTTCCGGCAGATTGGCGCATGGTCAAGACGGTAAAGTTGAGGATTTTTTATGTCGAGTCCGCTATCTACATTGCCGACTGAATAGCCAGCTTCACCATCCGCATAAAAGGCCGGGCAAATATAGAATTTGCCATCCGGGCATAGAGTAATGACTTCTTCTCCGGCATTGCAGTTGTTCATGCAGCCCAACATCATCCTATCCGTGAGCAAATTTACCTGTAAATTGTGTTGCTTTTTATATTCTTCCGCAACCTTTTGAGACAGTCTGTCTAAGAATTGAGCGTAGCTTTCCTGATTATCTTCTGTCAATGATAGCGGATTCGTTATGACGATATTAAACCTGTCAACTTTTGGTAATATCGGATCGACGAGCATCCCCTGTTCAATTAAATTCTCCAATTCAGTTCGAATGATATAAGAGGTCTCGGATTTGAACTGGAAATAATTGATAGAAGATAAAGAGTCAAAAACAACCACATCCGCATTATCACGTAATTCGACATCTTCACATAAAGAATTTGCGATATCAGCGTGATATGTTTTTGAAATAGCTTCTTTATACTCCGAGGGAATTTCATAGTCAGGATAGAGTACCTGTAAAGTCAGGTTCTCTTTCATAGACCAAAAGATTGCTTTCTTAAGCGTTTCCAAAGGTATTAAATTCTTCTTCGTTCTGTCGTTGGAATAATGACAAAACGAAGTAGAAGAATCATCTAATTGTATTACAAGATATTTCAACATATTTAGCAAGGCTGTTCGGTAATGGTTCTTCTCTTTTGGTCATACTCATCGCGCGTTCCCTCATCTTCAAGCTTTTTGAAGAGCTTGTTCCAATAATAGTTATTGGCACGAACTCGAGCTTTATGCATTTTACAGATTGCAGTAGAGCGCTGGTAAATTGTCGGTGTTTCAGCCGCATCGTAATTTTCGCCTTGGCACCAAGCGCAACCACTTGCCACTTCGCAATCTATACATTGATCGATTGACTGTACGCATCTATCTAATGAATAAAATGGCCGTAATTTATTTTTATCAATGCCACTTATTATATTTCCTATTATTATAGGCTTTTTGGAGCGCAGTGAGTATGCAGCGAACCTAGTACAAGGATAGAAATTCCCAGAAGAATCTATTGCCAACATCTTACCAGCGCCGCACCATGTTTGATTTTGCAGCACACGGTCCATTGGTTTGCCAATAGATTCAGAAAAGAATGAGCAAGAATATTCTCGAAATAAATCGCCCTCTATGATTGAATCAGCAAGTTCGATTAGTTGTTTCTCGAATAAGATGTCATCACCTTCTTTCCAAACATCCTCGAAAACGACATTGATATTAACTTCGTGAATACCGAGAGAATATAGATGTAACACGCTCTCCTTAATATAAGGTATATCAGCAGAACTAATGGTTACCTTAGTTCCGGCATTTGGGAACTGAGATAGCCATAACGGGATGTTTTTAACAACATCATCGTAAGAACCTCGCGCTTCTTCTTCGCTTGAATTGTGCCCTTGTTCGCTCCTTTTAGGCTTCCAAATTCGATTTAAATCATGCTTTTCCTTTGTCCCATCAATAGTAATTCCAATACTGATGTGTTCTCTATTTTTTTTTAGGTAAGCTTATATGACATTACCCCGAACCGAGTGGCTCATAAATAAAATGCTTTCATATCAGTTATAGGCGAAATAAAACGACTGATATGAAAGCATTAATTCAAAAGAAACAAGAGATTGCAGGTAGTAAAGATTATCGTGAAATAAAGGAAACAATTTGGTATTTCCTTTGCATTCCGATTTTTTATTCTAAAGCCGCAATTAGTCGTTGACTTTTGTGAAATACAAATTACCAACAAATATAATGTTTAACTGTAATCCAACGTCTCTGACGTGAGTCATATTCTTGGGTTATCTTGACCAAAAGTTCATTCATAAAAATCAAATTAGTTTAAAGTTAAACATTTTCTTGTCCTCCGATATTCGCACTATCGGAGGATGCTTTTTATATAACAAACTTCGTGCCAATATAACACTTTGACATAATAAAATCACCCTAACGAGCGTTATAATCATACAAAGTTAATAAAGCCACGGACGTAGTGCAACCGCCCGTGGCTCTTGTTAGACCTCAAAATCGTGCTGCAACACGATTAGAGTAAATGACTTTTTAATTTACCCCGCGGATGCTCATTCAGAGCATCCGTTTTTATTGGGGTTAGTCCCCCTTTTTATGTATATGGGGCTTCAAGGTCGGAATATTTCCTGGTGTCAGCTTATTGTCTCTTTGGCGACGGTCAGGCATTCCAGTTGACTTTGCAATCCTTTTTGGGCCTGGTTTGATACCCATAGAAATCTTTTTTTTGAATTGAACAATATTAGAATCACGTATTCTCTTCGCTGGAGAGAAGTCTATAAGAACCAGCCTTCATCCCGAAGGTTTAAGCATGAAGGAGTGCCGATGCACTATATTATGACATAGCAATTCTTGTGCCAATACAAGTCCTGTCATGTTTGGTGTCATTAACAATGATAAAACACTTTTTTGAGTCTGCCAATTTGGCATATATCACGTCATTAAATTCAAAGTTATAAACTTCGAGGATAAGTAATGGCTATGACTAAGCAGATTTATCCTTTGATGATGGGCTTTTGCTCTATGCGCCACACGATATTCCCGTGTTCATCTGTGGTGCAATAGAGTTGCCCTAATTTAACTTGAATCATCTTGGCTTTGATAAGCCGTTTTACATTTATGTCCATTATTGGATTTGGGCTGCTTGGTCATAGCTATTACTTTTTCTACCTTATAACAGGCAAACATAGGTTTTCTACTCAAAAGTAGAATTTTTACAAAGATTTAACTAATGAATGAGTCAAGCATAACAATACGTTGGGATAAGAACCCCGATGGCAGTACCGACATATCGGTCAACGGAGATATTGATGGGCAGACGCATTTCCGCGAGGCATTCCTTTCGTTGGATATGTTACAGCCACTATACGATATTAGCGAAACGAAAACGAGTGGCGAGAGTGCTGGAAATTCGGCTACAATCGCACTTCTCACTCAGCTTATAGCGATTATCCGAAAGAGCGATAAAACGAGTGGGCAGATTATATCGGAACAGAGACGTAATATCAAATTCCCTTTCACGGGTTTGATAACAATTCGCAAGTTTGCTCAAATAGCTGGCATAAAGATTGATGAGCGGAAATTCCGTAATCGGAGAGAGTTTCAAGTGTATTTTCGGGAGTTGATGAAAGAGGAGGATTGATAATGACCGAAAATGAAGTAATATGCGAACTCAATGAAATAATGGCTTTAACAGGAGCGACTGACATTAAGCAAGGTCGCGTATTAGATGAATTTCTAAAACGGCATCCCAATGGAAGAAGTATAAGCAAGGATGTTTATGATAATACGATTGCTAAGATTTATTTTAATCCTTTGGAATGTGTCTATGCGATAAAGCCAATTCCGAATAGCCACGATACAATGATAAAAAGGACAAAAGAGTCTGAATGGGAGCGTTATTCAAATTGGTGATAATTACGCTCTAAATCAGCAATTAGTTTTGGATTGGTAATCTTGATTAGCTCCGAAATATGTGCATGCTGAGGGGCAGAATTTCGTTGAGAGCGAAAATCAACTATGCCATTCGGATTGATTAACTCTACCCGAATGATGATATTGGGATTAGAACGAAGTGCCGCCCAATCTCCATAAATTAACTCATTATTGACTTGCTCCATTGATAATTACATGAGATTGAGATGCAAAGTTACAAAATTTTCGCTAACTTTGCACTGTCTTTGAGAAGACAAAGTTTGAAATAACAGAGAAGTGC
>ERZ836877.2524-NODE-2524-length-23489-cov-5.833362_pt1 | contig 23489 bp, 18 predicted proteins | sample MGYA00519469_ERZ836877 | MGnify/ENA primary metagenome ERZ836877 (study PRJEB31850, sample SAMEA3708809) | human gut metagenome | biome: human gut; feature: human-associated habitat; material: faeces | place: China | collected 2014 ... | reverse complement strand
ATTAAATTGTTTAACAAAAATATATTGTAAGAATTGAATATAGGCAATTTCATCTTCCAATCCTGCATTACTTCCACTTACTTTTTGATCTTCTTCATTCCAATCAGCCCAAGGTAACCCATCATTTGCTTGGTTTAAAGCCATAAAACGGGCATATTTTTTTAACCAAAACGTTCCTTTAACAAAAGTACGATATTCTTTTTTGAGTTCTTTATCTTGTAAAAATGTTTGATAGGCTTTTCTTAAATATTTATCTTTAAAAAGACGTACACGTTTATAATCTACTTTAGGATAATCTTCTAAATAAGAGGGAACTTCTTCTAATAAATGCCATTCTTGTAATAAATCCAAAGAGATATAGATTTCATCTCCTGCAAAAGAAGAATAAGGTGTATAGGGTGAATTCCCTGAACTTGAGGGATTTAGTGGTAATATTTGCCAGATGGAAAAACCAGCTTTTGCACTTAAGTCGATAAATTCATAAGCACTTTTCCCTAAATCACCAATTCCATGACGACTAGGCAAGCTAAATAAGGGCAACAAAACACCTGCTTGTCTTTGTTTTAAACTTTTTAATTCCATAATGAAACTCCTTACATTTGTAATCTTCTTTCATTTTATCATTTTAAAGCATAAAAAAAAAGACGATTGCTCGTCTTTTATTCAGCTACACGGTGAGCTACACTTGCACAACGCGAACATAATTCACCATTCATTTCATCTTCATCAAAATAGTTCCAACATCTTGGACATTGTACACCATTGAATTTTTCAACCTTGATGTAGCTTGTTTCATATTCTTCTAAAGTTGTATCATCAACTAATTCAACTTTTGCTACAATGAATAATTGTTTTAAATCATCTTTTAAGTCAGCAATATCTTTATATTCATCTTTTAAAGATAATGTTACTTTTGTTTCCATGTTCGATTTAATTAATTTTTCATTTCTTAAACCTTCCATAGATTTTAAAACATCTTTTCTTACTTCCATAAATTTAGAGAAATAAGCTAAAACTTCTTCTTCATTTTCAATATCAAATAATTCATATTTTGGTTCTAAGAAGATAGATTCTGCTTTATTTTCATCACAATGGAAATGATCATGTAATTCTTCAGCAGTAAATACAAGTACTGTTGATAATAATTTCATCATTGTTTTAGCATGATGATATAAAACAGTTTGAACTTGTCTTCTACGTGGAGAATTTGCATCTTCAATGTATAAGATATCTTTTGTGAAATCCATATAGAATGAACTTAAAGTATTTGTAAAGTAATTTAAGATTTCTTGGTTAGCTGTTGCAAAGTCATAATTTGCATAAGCTTCATCATAAGCTTTCATTAATTCATTTAATTTAGCTAACATATATTGATCAACACCAAGTAAATCTTTGATTTCTACTAAATCACTTGCTTTGAAGTCATTTAAGTTACCTAAAACGAATCTCATGGTATTACGGATTTTACGATATCCTTCAGCCACTTGTTTCATGATTTCATTAGAAATACGAACATCTTGTTGATAAGCAACAGAAGTAGCCCATAATCTTACGATATCAGCACCATATTGGTTAACAAGTTTAATAGGATCTACTGTATTTCCTAATGACTTAGACATTTTATTTCCTTTACCATCTAATACGAAACCATGTGATAAGACAGTTTTATAAGGAGCTTTACCATGAGCAGCAACACCGATAATTAATGATGAGTTGAACCATCCACGATATTGGTCACTACCTTCAAAATAAAGATCTACTGGATAATTAAATCCTCTTTCTACCATCACACCTGTATGTGAACTTCCTGAGTCAAACCATACATCCATGATATCTTTTTCTTTTTTGAAGATACCATTTGGTGAATGTTCATTTGTATATCCTTCAGGTAATAAATCTTTTTCATCTCTTTCAAACCAAACATTTGAACCATGTTCTCTAAATAATTCAGAAATATGATCAAATACTTCTTGTTCAATAATTGGAGTTCCATCTTCACAATAGAAAATAGGAATTGGTACACCCCAAGTACGTTGACGTGAAATACACCAGTCTCCACGATCTCTAATCATGTTATAAATTCTGATGTGTCCCCATTCATTTAACCAGTTAACATTATCAATTTCACTTAATAATTTATCTCTGATTTTATCTAATGAACAGAACCATTGATCAGTTGCTCTAAAGATAATAGGTTTTTTAGTACGCCAATCATGTGGGTAACTGTGTGTGATGAATTCAAGTTTTAATAAAGCTCCAATTTCATCTAATTTCATAGTTACTGTTTTATTGGCGTCATCAACATATTGACCAGCTAACCATTCACCACAATCTTCCATCATACAACCATGTTCATCAACGTTACAATAAGCTGGTAAGTTATATTTTTGACCTACAAAGAAGTCGTCTGCCCCAAATCCAGGTGCAGTATGAACGCATCCAGTACCAGAGTCAGATGTTACATGATCTCCTAAGATAACTAATGATTCTCTATCATATAATGGATGTTGACATGTGATGTATTCTAATTCAGATCCTTTATAATGATTAACAACTTTGTAATCTGTGATTTCAAATTTAGCCATTAATTCATCAACTAAAGTATCTAAGACAATTAATTTTCCTTTTTCTGTTTCAACTAATGCATAGTTATAAGAAGCATTTAAGCAGATTGCTAAGTTAGCAGGAATTGTCCAAGGAGTAGTTGTCCAAATAACGAAATTAACATCGTTATCTAGGACTCCTTTACCATCTTTAACTTGGAATTTAACAAAAATTGTTGGTGATTTGATATCATGATATTCAACTTCAGCTTCAGCTAAAGCAGATTCACTTGATGGTGACCAGTAAACTGGTTTTAATCCTTTGAAAATTAATCCATCCATTGCCATTTTAGCAAAAACTTCAATTTGTCTTGCTTCAAATTCATGCTGTAATGTTAAATATGGATGTTTATAATCCGCAAATGTTCCCATACGGATCAATTGTTCCATTTGTTTATTTACTTGTTCATGAGCATAAGCATCACATTTTTCTCTAAATTTAGCTGTAGGCATTTCTTTACGATTAACACCTAATTTTTGAATAGCATTTTCAATCGGTAAACCATGAGTATCCCATCCAGGAATATATGGTGTATAGAAACCATTCATATTTTTATAACGGCAAATAACGTCTTTGATGACTTTGTTTAACATATGCCCCATGTGCATATTTCCATTAGCATATGGAGGACCATCATGGAAGACAAAGCTGTCTTTTCCTTCGTTTTGTTGGATAACTTTGTTATACATGTCGTTTTCTTGCCAACGTTCTACATACTTAGGTTCTTTTTTTGGTAAGTTTCCACGCATTTCAAAGTCAGTTTTTGGCATTAATAATGTGTCTTTGTAATTCATTTTTTCTTTCCTCTCTTTAAAAATAAAAAAACACATCATCCTAAGGACGATGTGATCGCGGTACCACCTTAATTCGTATTTTCATACGCTCTTGAAATCTTAACGCGATTAACGTCACCTTCTACTTAATTCAAAGGGCTACTCCAGAGTGATACATTATAATCTTTGTTACTGATTTACACCAACCATCAGCTCTCTTAAAACTCTAATTATAAACTGTCTCCTTCATCGTATTTATCTTCATTAATTAAATTATAAACTTCTGACTGGTCAATAGACTCAAGGATATCTTTTGACATTTTTTCGACCGAAGCTCTAAATTTAACAGCTTGCGCCTTAAAGTCGCTCATCTCACCCGACAACGAACGAACATACTCTAGCGATTCGCTCAGTATCATATTAGCATTCTTTTTCGCTTTGTCAATAAGTTCGCTTGCTTCTTTTAATGCAAGACGTGCAATTTCTTCATTTGTTTGTTCTTGGATGTTTACACGATGCTGTAATAATGATTTTTGATGTTCTAATTGTTGATAATCTTCTTGTAATTTTTTAATTTGATCATTCAACTGTTTTATTTCATTATCTTTTTCATTGATCAATTCATCAACTTGTGACTTATTATAACCAAATACTTGTTTTTTCAATAACATCATGTTCACTCCCTACTTATAAAAATACCCTTCAACCACATAATTATCAGAGCGTGTTTGTTTATTACAATCAACAAACATCACTCTACCATGTTTTTTGAATGATATTATGTCTTTATTATTACATAAATAATTTATTTGTTCAACCGGTTTATGATTAACTTTTACATGACCAGCACGAATAAATTCTGCTGCTTTTTGTCTTGAAATTTTATAAAAAGAAGAAATGATCTTATCTAATCGAAATGAAGATACAATAAATGATTTTACTAAATAATCATTTTTTACTTCTATTTCTTCATCCCATTCAACAAACTTTACTTTACTTCTTTTAATCATTGATAAATGATCTTTTAAATATTCATAAATATGTCGATCAACAGCTAAATAAAAACCTTTGTCTTTTTCAACAATATCTCCAAATAACTCTCTTTTAATTCCTAAAGACATTAAAGCACCTAAAATATCTCGATGTGTTAATTTTTCAAAATTTTTTGCATAAATAATCTTACAAACAACGATTTCAAAATCTTCCTTTTCTATTTCATAAAAATAAGGAGCAATAATTATTCTTTGACTTTCACTATGAATAAAACCACCATTTTCTAAAACTTGAACTTCATCTTGATGCCCAATAACACTTTTAACAATTGATTGATGATACGGATCTAAAAATTGCGTTAAAATAAGTCTTTGTTTATATTGTACTTGATCCAAATAATCAAGTACCTTTTTTACAAAGACTTCTTCCCCTTTAAAATGTTCAAACATAACTTAAAAAAGTATGGAAACCATACTTTTTAATCTTCTTGTTCATCTTCATCTAGATCAATTGTTCCTGCAACAGAAATATTACGAGGTGTACATAAGAAAATTTTGGGTCCTATTCTTTGAATGTCACCTTCAATAGCGTAAATAACACCACTTAAGAAATCAACAACACGTTTAGCTTGATCTTTTTGTAAACGATGTAAATTAACAACTGTTGCTTTTTTTGTTTTTAAATAATTTGCAATATCTTGAGTTTCTCCAAATGAACGTGGTTCAAATAAAACTAAATGACTATCTTTATTCATATTTAATGATTTCACAGCTTCGCTTGTTTTAGAAAGTTTTGCTTGTTCAAATAAGCTTGTTTTAGGTACAGTATCAACCTCTACAGCATCATAATCTTCAGCAATATCTTCTCCATCCCCATCTTCATCGAAAAACCATTTTTTTACTTTTTCACCGTAACCCATGAAGTCATCCTCCTTTTATTTCCTCAATATTATACCATACATTTATTGATTATCAAAGGTATCAACAAGGAAATCTAGCTAAACCTGTTCAATATTCACTAAAATCACATCGCCTTTTAAAGAAATCACACATTCAATCGGAATAACTAAGACAGGAGGCTCTTTAAAAAAACAAAAAAAATGAAAAAAATTCATTTTTTCGACAATTAAAGCACGTATACATTTTTGACACCAATCTAATTCAATATCCGCAATATACCCTATTTTTTTACCATCATAAACATTAATCACATCTTTTGATTGTAATGATACAAATCTCATACGATCACCCCTATAAAATATGCTTTAGACTAATTTTTTATGTAATTTTTCTAAAGCTTTTTTTTCAATTCGAGAAATTTGCGCTTGTGATACAAAAAGCTCATCTGCTATTTCACATTGCGAATAACCCTGATAGTATCTTTCTTGAATTACTTTCTTTTCTCTTTGATTTAAACAATCAAAGGCATTTTTTAAATCAAGGTGATCATGATAATGTTTCAATGTTTCTGGATCAAGTGAGACAATATCTGATAATGATAATTCATTTTGATTATCATTTCCTACAACATCTTGGAAAGAAGCAATGCTTTGAGTAGATTGCATTGCTTCTATAATATTTTGTTTTTCAATATTTAAATTTTGTGATAATTCTTGAATCGTTGGTTCTCTTTGATATTGATTTAAATATTTTTCCTTTTCTTTTAAAATAGCATAAGCTAAATCCTTGATTGGTCTAGAAATCTTAACTTGTGTATTATCTCTTAAATAACGTTTCATTTCACCAATGATCAAAGGAACTGCATACGTTGAAAACTGTAATTGATAATTGGTATCAAAATGATCGACTGCTTTTATTAGACCAACGATGCCTACTTGAAACAGATCTTCATAATGATTTGATTTTTGGTAAAATCTTTTCATTAAGGATAACACTAATTTTGTATTAGAAAGAATAATCATTTCTTTACTTTTTTGATCATGATTCTTTTGATAATTTTGAATCAATGTATATAATTCTTCTTTAGAAAGAGTTTTTTGAATAGGGATAGTGCTCATAAAACTTTCTTTTTCCACAATAATCACCAAAATTAGTGTGGCTTTTTTTGATAAAAATATACTATTTCACTTCATCATAATTTAATTGACTTCTTAATTTTTTTATAATCTTTTTTTCTAATCTAGAAATATAAGATTGTGAAATACCTAATAAATCAGCAACATCCTTTTGTGTCAATTCATCATTATTAGATAAACCATATCTTAAAATCAATATTTCTTTTTCTCTTTCATTCAATTCTTTTAAAGCTTCATAAAAAATTTTCTTTTGATCACTTTTCAACATTTCTTGTTCAACAAGATCATCATCAGTTCCTACGATATCTCCTAATAATAACTCATTACCATCATAATCAATATTTAAAGGTTCATCTAAAGAAATCTCATAACGAATCTTATTATTTTTTCTTAAGTACATAAGTATTTCATTTTCAATACACCTTGAAGCATACGTCGCAAGTTTAATATTTTTATCTGCCTTAAAAGTATTGATTGCTTTTACTAAACCAATTGTGCCAATACTAATTAAATCTTCCAAAGGACAATTGGCGCTATTGTCATATCTTTTAGCAACATAAACAACCAATCTTAAATTATGTTCAATCAATAAATCTCTTGCTTTTTGATCCCCAGAAACTGCTTTTTCAATTATTTCCTTTTCTTGTTGACCTTTTAAAGGAGGCGGTAAAATATCATGTCTTCCTATATAATAAAGATACTGTTTTGTATTTAAAAACTGTCTAATCATTTGCCACATCAAATAATCCCTCCCATCAATTCTTTATTTAATAAACAATCATAATCTAATTCATCCAATACACCTATATAAACATTTCTTAAAGATTGCTTATTTACTAAAACTTGGTCAACTAAAATAATATCTATTTTTCTTTTTTTTAAGCCATCAATAATCAATGTATCTAATTGTTGATAAGTATCAATTTTACTTTTTTTAATAAAAATAAGTGGATAACCTAGATAGTTTGCATGATTACCACTATCTAAAAACCCTGAAAGATGATAAATCTTATTATTAAAAATAAGTGTTACATCATATAGATCATCTTTTTGTTTTATTTTTCTTTTTGTATAAATTAAATAAATTGTTTCAATGATTAAAAAAACACATATCATAACAACAATAACTATATCTTTATAATTTATGGGAGTAATCAAGATTCCGTTGTATATAAATGATTCTTTTATTAGGGTATTGATAAAGAATAGTATTGAAAAATAAACAATTAAAAAAACTGGAAAATATAAGAAAAATTGTTTTTTAAAAATAAATAAAAAAAGGACAATCCAGTATAAAAAACTTATATATGGTAAATAGTCTATATAAATGAGAACAATCGATATATTACTTAAAAAACTCAAGAAAAGGATTTTCAAAAATGACCAATTAATATTAAGCAATAATGAAATCATTTCATAAGTCATGATAAATAAAATACCATTCATACAATAAGTTAATTCAACATAGACCTCCATCTTGCTTACCCCTTTATCATCATATATGATGACAAGTAAAAAAGATGTCAAAAAAGATTGGACATTTAAAAAAGTATGGACAAAAATCCATACTTTCTACACATTATTTTTTTGAACGATCGATTGCTTCCATCACAGCGTTTCTAAAATTATTTTCTTCTAAAGCCTTAACACCTTGAATCGTAATACCACCTGGAGAACAAACTTGATCTTTTAAAATGCCTGGATGTAATTGCGTCTCTTTAACCATTTTTGCACTTCCTAAAACAGTTTGGCTGGCAAGCTTATAAGCCAAATCACGAGGCAAACCATTTAAAACTGCACCATCTGCTAAAGCTTCAATAAACATATAAACAAAAGCTGGTCCACAACCACTTAAAGCACCACCGGCAACCATTTGATAATTTTCAATAAGATAAACCTCACCAATGCTTTCAAACATTGTTTGTACATAATTTAATTCTTCAGCTGTTAAAGTATTGTCTTTTTCAAATAAAGTCGTTCCTTCTAATACCTTAGCTGGTGTGTTTGGCATAATTGTTAAGTGATGTGTTCCCGGTAATAATTCTTCATATTTATCATTTCCATAACCAGCAATAATTGAAACGATCACTTGTTGATCAATGACTGATTTTATTTTTGAAATGACACTTTCTACGACATTTGGTTTAACCCCCATCACCAAATAATCACAATTTTTAACAACGTCTTGTTCACTTGAACATACATGAATACCAAAATCTTGTTCAAACATCATCAGCTGTTGACTATTTATATCATATCCATATACCTCGCTACCATCAATAAAATCACTTTTAATAAGACCTTGGCAAATTGTCCCCGCCATATTTCCTAATCCTATAAATCCAATTTTCATTTAAATTTCCTCCTTTATAAAAATGAGCTAACATCGTTAGCTCATCTTATTAAATTCTTCTATTTTTGATAAATGCTGGTGGAAAACCATCATCATCATCTTCGTCATCATCATATGATTCAAAAGTTTGAGGTTCTTCACCTAAAGGTCTTGCTACTGAAGGTTGGACAGTTACTTCTTCCTTTTCTTCTTCGAATCCTGTTGCGATAACAGTAACAATAATTTCATCATCTAAGTTTTCATTAATAGCAATACCTAAATAAGTATTAATGTCATCTCCAACTTCTTGAGTAATTGTTTCAAGAGCAATATTAGCATCATATAATGAAATATTTGGTCCACCTGTAACGTTAATAATAGCGTCTTTAGCACCTGCTACGGAAACTTCTAATAAAGGTGAAGAAATTGCACGTTTTGCAGCTTCTTTTGCTTTATCATCTCCTGATGACATACCAATACCAATTAACGCATTTCCTCTATTTTTCATAACTGCACAGATATCTGCAAAGTCAAGGTTGATAAATGCAGGAACAGCAATTAAATCAGTAATTGTTTGAACACCTTGTCTTAATACATTATCAGCTTCTCTAAATGCTTCTTGCATTGGACGTCCACCAATTAGTTGTAATAAACGGTCATTTGAAACCACAATAATACTATCTACATTAGAACGTAATTCATCAATACCTTCGATTGCTTGTTTTTTACGTTTCATTCCTTCAAAAGTAAATGGTTTAGTAATAACACCTACTGTTAATGCTCCTAATTCACGAGCAATCTTAGCGAAAACAGGTGCTGCACCAGTACCAGTTCCACCACCCATACCAGCAGCAATGAAAACCATATCTGCACCTTCAAGGGCAGTTCTAATATCTCCTTCAGATTCTAAAGCAGCTTTCTTTCCTACTTCTGGATTACCTCCTGCTCCTAAACCTTTTGTTAAATCTTTTCCTAAAATAATTTTATTTTCTACAGGCGAACGACGTAATACTTGTACATCTGTATTTGCGACAAAGAATTCTACTCCTCTAACGCCTTCTTCAACCATGCGGTTAACAGCGTTGTTTCCTCCGCCACCAACACCGATTACTTTTATTTTTGCAACTTGTTCAAAATCTAATTCTTCGTTCATGATTTACCCTCTCTTTTATCTATTCTTCTTCACCAAAGAAAGTATCTAGTAATCTACTAAATCTTCCAGTTTTCTCTTTTGTATCTTTTACTTTCGTAAGTCCTTTAAATCTCACAGCCATTGTATTAGAAATATCCGGTAAAACAACAGATGTTTCATAAGGACCAAGATATTTAGCACGATCAGACATATAAAAAATCATTCCTACAGAAGAAACAAATGCCATATCTCTAATGCCAATAATATCTGGACGATAAACTCTCACTGGACCTTCTAAAACACGACCAGCAACTTTATCTAGTAGCTCAAGTTCTCCTCCGCCACCAACAATCAGTGTTTCATAATGTTGTCCATTATCGATAACACCCATTTTTTCTTTAATAACATTTAACATATCAACTGCAGCTTCTTCTAAAATACCCGCAAAATCTTTTTGTGTATAATCTTTACGACCATCTGGAAGCTCAGTTGTATGAATAGTATCCTCTTGTCCAACAGTATAATCCAAAGAACCATATTTGACTTTATATGTTTCAGCTTGATTCATAGAAATTTGTAAATGTTGAGCAATTGCTCTAGTCAAATTATAACCCCCAACTGAACATACTGTTAAATATTTTAAATATCCATCTTTGTAGAAAGATATTGTTGACGTTTTATATCCCATATCAATAATCAATGCACCTTCTTGAAGATAAATCGCATCAAAAGCTTCCTTTGCACACGCAAAGGCATTGATACAAATATCCATAACTTCTAAACCTGCCTTTTCAACAGCCATAATATATGGATATAAAATCTGTTTTTGTGAAGTAATAATCAATGTATCAATAATTAAATTTCTTGAAGCTTCTCCTATAGGAGGTACTTGACTAATTCCAAAATCACCATTAAAGCGAACTGGTATTACACAAACCACCTCTTCTTCATGAGATTTTTTGAATTTAGTAGAAAGTTTCAAACCTCTTACAATATCATCCTTAGAAATCTTATCATGATCACTAAGTGATACACTACTATTACTTTGATAAAGTTTAGAACGAATAGTAGGGATTGTAAGACCAACTGCTTTGATTTCTCCATCTAGAAAATCATTAGCTTCTTGAACAACTCCTTTGATATCATTTACTAATAAATTTTCATCTTCAATGATGCCTTTTTTTACACCATGACTAGGGACCTTTTTAGAAAAAAGAACATGTAAATTAGAATTGATAATTTCACCAACTAACAATTCAATTGAAGCACTACCTATATCCAATACTGCATAAACTTCATTCATGTCTATCTCCCCTTACTACATATATCATTATATTATCATAAAAGCTACGATATTTAAAGGTTTTAGTTTCAAACACGTAGCTTTTTTCATACACTATTTAATTGTATACATAGACATTTTTTCCTAAATAATCATAGTATTTATAATCAGGATAACTTTGAATAACCAAGTAATAATTTGTTGATGTAAGTTGTTTTTCCATGTCTTCAATACGTACATAAAAAACCTTACCATCATCAAGTTCCAACTTACATTTGGTTTGATCTTTTTCATCAGGTTCAAAGACAATACTAGAGATTTGATTTTGAACAACTGATGGTAATTTGACATATGCTTTCACAAATGATCGGAAATGTTCTTCGTCAAAATTCATCATTTGTGGACAACGTTGTACATAAGAAATCCATTTTTGTTGTTGATCTTGTTCAAAAATGCCATCTTGATCTGCAACATATAAAATATTATTAATATAGCCATATAAAGAAGCATTATTTTCTTTAATTCTTATCTTTATATTCCCTATCAAATCTTTCGTTACAGTTGCTTTTTCAACAAAGATCATTTTTTCAACCTCTGTTTCAACCTGTTTTTTATTTACTTTAAAAAAATAAGTTTTTTTTGATTTAACCGGTAATCGTTCAATAATCTCTTCAGCAGAAGTCAAATGACATCCTGAAACAGTTATTTTTTTTACTTTAGACATATCTCCAAAGAAAAAAATCACTAAAAATATCAAAAGCAAAACAATAAGCACAAAATTAATTCTTCTTTTTCTTTTTTTCTTTTTTAATTTATTTCTCATTGTTAACACTTGATTTTCATCATGTTCATTATATACATACGTTGTCATCTTAAGACTCCCAATTAATAAAACGTACTTCTGGTTTTAATAAAACACCATACTTTTCTTGAACTGTTTTTTGGACATAAAAAATCAAATCATGAATATCCTTAGCAGAAGCATAACCATTATTTACAATAAAGTTAGAATGTTTTGGAGAGACTTGTGCTCCACCAATTTCATAACCTCTAAGACCTGCATCATCAATATATTTCCATGCAGCCGCACCTTCTGGATTTCTAAAAACACTTCCTGCACTTGGTTTATTCCAAGGTTGCGTAGACATTCTTCTTTCTTTTCTTTTATCTAAAGTTTCATTAATTTCTTCAACACTTTTATTTTCCAAAACAAAAGTAGCTTCCAAGACAATCCATTTAGGATGGTCTTGAATGATGGAATGTCGATATGAAAAATCCATTTCATCTTTAGATAATTCAACCACTTTTAAATGTTCATCTAATACTTTTACTGATTTAACAACTTTACTTAAACATGATTTATAGGCCCCTGCATTCATAAAAATACCACCACCGATATTTCCAGGAATTCCTCCCATAAATTCAAAACCACTCAAACCAATTTTAGCACAATCATAAGCAAGTTTAATCATTGTAACACCACATTGGGCAGTTACTTCGCTCCCATTGACATGATATTGATTCATATCTTCAAGGGAAATAATAATTCCTTCAAAACTTTTATCTGAAAATAATAAATTTGAACCTCTTCCAATAACAAAAAGTTGAATACGATGCTTACGACAATACTTTATCACTTCAATCAACTCACCGACATTTTGAACTTTTATAAATAATTTTGCTGGCCCACCTACACGATAAGTTGTATGTTTATATAACGGTTCATCTTTAAGAACTTTTCCAACATCTAATTGTTTAAGTTCTTCATAATATTTTTCAAACTTCATCATTAGTCTCCTAACATCGAAATAATTTCTTGATACATGTCTTCAACTGCATTTGGCTTTCCTAACTTTTTAGCGTTTTCTGTTAAAATTTGAAGTGCAGTTTGATCATTAATAACACTATCAATTGTAGAAATCAATTTTTCTCCTGTTAAATCTTTTTCAAGAATCATTTTAGCAGCATGGTTATTTTCTAATTCACGTGCATTATATTCTTGATGATTTGCTGCTACATAAGGACTAGGAATCAAAATAGCTGGTACGCCTAAAGCTGTTAATTCAGCAAGGGTACTGGCTCCTGCACGTGAAACAATAAGATCTGTCGCATGCATTAAAGAAGGCATATCATCAACATAAGGGATGATTTTTACGTTTTCATTTTTATAATCTTTCATTGATTCATAATAAGGTTTCCCAGTAACATAAAGTACTTGATATTCTTTACCAACAAATTGATTCATCGATTCCTTCATCGTTTGATTAACTGTCTGTGATCCTAATGATCCCATAACAATCGTAACAACTTTTTTATTTCTATCTAAACCATATTTATCATAAATATCTTTAGGAACTTCATGGCTGACAACACTTGCACGAGGATTTCCAAGCAATAGTGTTTTTTCTTGAGGAAATTCTTCATACGCTTTTTGATAACAACAAATGATCTTATCTACTTTTTTTATAAGAATCTTATTTGTTAAACCAATAATTGAGTTTTGTTCATGAATCATCGTTTTAATTTTTAAACTTGCAGCAGCCTCTAAAGCTGAAGCACTTGGATATCCACCAAAACCAACAACAATATCAGGATTAAATTTTTTTATAACTTTTTTTGCTTTTCCAATAGATTTAACAAATAACAAAGCTGCATGAGCTTTCTTTAAAGGATTACCCGCTAATCCTTTAACATTTAAACCAACATAATCATATCCAAGTTGGGGAACAACTTGAGATTCCAAACGATCCTTTGTTCCAATAAATAAAAATTTTGAATTTGGATCTTGTTTTTTTATATATTCAACTAATGCAAGAGCAGGGTATAAATGTCCACCTGTTCCTCCAGCAGCAACAACAACTTTCATCTTTACTCACTCCTTAAAGTTTATTATACTCTTTTTCTCTATTTTTGAGAATTGATAACTCTAAAATAGTGCCACTCTTTATCAAAAAAAGCAACACTTTTTAAAAAAAAGATTAATCATTCGACTAATCTTTCTTTTGAATAATAAAACTTACACCATCAACTCTATTAACAGCTTCAACTTTATATCCATACATTGTTACTGTTTTATAAACAATAGATAATCCTAAACCAAATTGTCCTTTATGACCTATTTCATAAGGTTGAAATAAAGATTCAGGATTTGAATTATCTATAGGTTCACCATCATTAAATATTTCTAAATATTGATCTTTTAAAATAATTTTAATTTCATGGTGTACATAACGAGCAGCATTTTCTATAATATTTTCAATACAAATACGCCAATAATCATCTTTTCCTTTAAAAGAGGAATCTTGTAAATCTGTAAGAATTTCTATTTGTGTATGCATAGCTGTTAATTGGAAAACAATATGTTCAATCAATTCTTTCATTGAACATGTTTCATCTCCAATTTGTCCACTTATGTAATCTAATCGATTTAAATATAGTAAACTTTTTACTTTCTTTTCTAACCGATCTGTATTTTCTAAAATAACATCCACTGATGAATCTTTATCTCCATAAGGATAAATATCATCCTTAATACTTTGAGCATATGTTTGAATTAAAGCAATAGGTGTTTTTAAATCATGAGAAATGTTATGAATCATTTCTTCTTTAATTTCATTTTGCCGATCTATCTCTTCTTTCATTTCTATTAACGAAGAAGATAAAACACCTATCTCATCTTCTCTTTGAATATGCAATTCACTTTCTTTATCATTTTTTATATCATCTATATAATTTTTAATAAGTTTCAATGGTTTTATTAAAGATGAAACCCAAATAAACAAAGCAAGTCCAATAATTAAAAAAGCAACATAAAAGATATCAATAACTTGCTCCTTTAGATTATTAATCAATGTTTTAGAATAATCACTATAAACAAGTGAAATAATATAATTAGAATCATCCGCTTTTACAATTTGATAATATACTGTTTGGTCTTGCATTTTAACCTTTTCTTGTAATTTCTTTTTATTTTTCTTAACCATCTTATAAAGATCATTTTGAAAAACATAATCTAATATTTGATATTTCTTAGCAGAAATATTTTGCGCTGTTGTAAGCGTATCTTCATTAATGTTATAAGTAAAATGATAAATTTGTTTATCTGAACCTGCATAATCAGGAGAAAAATCATATGAGTAAAAATCATTTTGTGAGCGTGTCAAAACATCATACATTTCATTATCAATAACATGTGTTAAATTGTTATCAATAATAGGCAATAGAATTGCTAAAACACCTATTGCAATAATTGAAAAAATAATAACAAGTTGTTTTTGTAAAGAATATTTCGTAAGCATTAGTCTAAACGATATCCAAATCCATAAATCGTACGAATATTAATTTCTGGCATTTTTTTACGCAATCTTCGAAGTGTATCATCAACGACACGATCACTACCAAAATAATTTTCGTCCCATACTTTTGATAAAACTTGTTCTCTTGAAATAGCTAATCCTTTGTTATTTAAAAAGTAAACAAGTAGATCATATTCTTTTGTTGTTAAAATGATTTCATTATTGTTATAGAAGACTCTTCTTTTTTCTAAATCAATATCATAACCATCTATTTGTATCTTAGATGGATTATCATAAGCACGTTTTAATAAATTATTAATTCTTAAAATAACTTCTTTAATATTAAATGGTTTTGTAATATAGTCATCTGAGCCTTTTTCTAAACCAATAATACGATCAAATTCTTGATCTCTAGCTGACATAAATATAATTGGCATTTTAGGCTTACTTGCCTTTATTTCATTAAACAATTCAAAACCGCTTGCCTTATCTAACATAATATCTATAAGCCATAGATGTACATCATCATCTTTATGAAGTAAAGCTTCATCATACGTATAAAACGAGCAAACACTATAGCCTTCTTTTTCTAAATAAGTTCTTACCAAATCATTTAGATTTTTTTCATCATCTATAATATTAATTTTAAATAACATCTTCTTCACCTCATTTGTATCCTATTTTATTATGACCTATTATAGTTAAAATATTGCCATAATATATGGCAATATTTTGTGATAATATGTGATTTTATCTTTCGATAACAAATCCGCGTTCTTTCATTTTAGTAATGATATAATCTACAGATTGTAAACATTTTTCATTTGTATCCGCTTCAACCATAACACGTACAACTGGTTCAGTTCCTGATTCACGAACAAGAACACGTCCTTCATCACCTAACTTATCTTCAACTTCTTTAATGACTTTTTGTACTTCAACATCATTTTGAGCCTCTTTTTTATCTCTTACATATACATTTTTCATTAATTGAGGGTAAATTGTTACAGGTTCAACTAATTGAGCTAATGTTTTTTTGCTTTCAATAACTGCTTCCATAATTTTTAAAGATGTTAAAATACCATCTCCTGTTGTGGCATGTTTAGAGAAAATGATATGTCCTGATTGTTCTCCACCAATACAATGACCATTTTTCACCATGTTTTCATTAACATATTTATCTCCAACAGCTGTTTTTTCATATTTAATACCTTCTTTATCTAACGCTTTATATAAACCTAAGTTAGACATAACTGTTGTAACAATTGTATCATTAGATAATTCACCATGTTCTTTTAAATATTTACCACAAACATAAAGAATTAAATCACCATCAATAACTCTTCCAAATTCATCAACAGCTAAACAACGATCAGCATCACCATCATAAGCAAAACCAATATCTAATCCTTTAGATTTTACTAGTTCTTGTAATGATTCAATATGTGTAGAACCACAGTTTGTATTAATATTTAAACCATCTGGTTCACTATGAATCACATAAGTTTTTGCTCCTAAAGCATCGAAAACACTTTTAGCAAGATTAGAACTTGCACCATTTGCACAATCTAAACCAACACGAATATTTTTAAAAGCACGTGTAGGAATTGACATTAAATATCCTAAATATCTATTTCTACCTACTGAATAATCTGTTGCACATCCAATTTCATCTTTTGTAGCAAATGGAATTTCATCTACTTCACCATCAATGTATTGTTCAATTAAATTTTCAACCTTCGCATCCATTTTATGACCATTACAATCTAAAACCTTAATACCATTATCATAATATGGATTATGTGAAGCAGAAATCATAATTCCACAATCAAAACCATCTGTTCTTGTAATATAAGCAACACTTGGTGTTGTTGTTACATGCATTAAAGAAACATCAGCACCACTTGCTGTAAGTCCAGCAACAAGTGCATATTCTAACATATAAGAACTTCTTCTTGTATCTTTCCCAATAACAACTTGAGCATGATCTTTATTTCTTCCAAAATACCACCCAATGTATCTTCCTACTTTATAAGCATGTTCAACTGTTAAATCTTTATTAGCTTCCCCACGAAAGCCATCTGTTCCGAAATATTTTCCCATTTTAAATCCCTCCTATTTCTTTATATTTACGCGAATCTGTTCATCGCTATCTAAACGATATGTTAAAGTTTCGTCACTTAATTCTACTTCTAATTTCACATTATGTCGACCCTTTTTTAACCCAACGACATCTACATAGACCTTAATGTCATCATTTGTAAGAGCATTAATACGATCACTTGTACCAATAACTGTTAAATTGCATGTATCGCTTGACATAGAAACATTGTTTTCTTTGCCATTTTTTATTTGAATTGGCATATCTGTAAATTGTCTTTGTTCAGAAGGAACAAGCGTAATTGTTCCATCCACTTTAGTAAATGACATCTTATTAACTCCTGAAACACTTAACAATTTTAAGTCTTTAAATGTACGACCTTCTTCCAAATCACTTACATCCACTTTAACTTTAATATTATTAATATCCTTTAATTTACTTTCATCACCATAAATCTTTACTTTATCTTTTGAAAAAGTCATTTGATCGATTGCATATCCATTAGCCACATTTCCTGTATATTCAGGTACAAGTGGAACTGTCTTACTATAATTAGACAATGAACAATCCACTTTAACAGTGGAAGGAATAACACTTACATTTAAAGCTTTTCCACTTCGATCAAAAGCCTTTACTTTACATTCTTGAGTAAACGAATCTGTCACTCCCTTTAAATCAATAACTGCTTCAACAGAATAAACATTATCAATATTATCTTGTGAACCCCTTACTTCTACTTCACTATGTTCAATACTATCTACTGAAACAGAATGTTTATCCTTTAAGCTATCTTCATTTTTAAAACGATATCCTAAACTAAACGTTTTAGTTACCTTTTGTGAAACTGTTACCGTTACTGTTTGAGGAACAATGAGAACTTCTAAATCATTAGAGAAATTTCTTGATTTCAATTCTACTGTCTGTTCACCTTCCCCTATTCCCGAAAAATCAGCATATATTTCATAATTTTTCATCAATTTAGCATTATAAATATCAATAGAAGGACCAACTAAGCCTACACTTACAGTCTCTGGCATTCCAGCTACAACAAAATCATCTTGTAAATTTTCTATTTTCACAGGGACTTGTTGAATATAATCTCCTGAATTAGGTGTTGAAAATACATTTTCAAAATTACCTCCATTAACTGTAAATAGTAAAATCGTTGCTAAAATAAATGATAATATTTTTAAAGATAATCCTGATTGTAACATTCTATCTAAAGTAGAATTAATAAAATTCATCACTTTAATAGCACCATTTACAAAAGCTCTTCCCCTTGAATCTATTTCATCATTAATAGATTGAGAAGTGATATGTTTTTCTTCTGTTTTTGGTTTTTCTTTTTCTTTTGAAATAAAATTTAAGAAAAAATCAGTTGTTGAATCACGATGTTCTTGATTATTTTTACTCATCTTCATCACCTTCTTCATCTTCTGATTTAAACCAACCTAGTTCATTAACTAAGCTTGCTCTTAATTCCTTTCTTGGAATTTTAATAAGTTCTCCTTTGATAGCAAAAGAAATCGTTCCTGTTTCTTCAGAAACTACAACTGTTAATGAATCAGTAATTTCACTTATTCCTATAGCAGCACGATGTCTTGCCCCATAAATAGGTGAAAGATCCTTTTGAGTTGGTGGGAAAAAGGCAGCTGCACAAACAACACGGTCATCTTTAATAATAACTGCCCCATCATGTAAAGGTGTTCCTTCCCAAAAGATCGTATTAAATAATTCTGATTTAATATCGGCATTGATTTTAGTTCCTGTATTAATATAATCTATTAAAGATTGTCCTCTTTCAAAAGTAATCAAGGCCCCTGTTTGTGTTTCTGATAACTTTGTCACTGAATCAACAATTTCATCTAACAAATGTTCCTTTTGATCATTTGATAAACGTTCCATATGATAATCTCTTTTAGTTTGTCCCATTTTTTCAAGTAATGAACGAATTTCTGGTTGAAAGATTACAATTACCGCAATAATTCCCCAAGTCAAAACCGTATCTACTAAATAAGACATTGTTGAAAGTCCTAAAACACTTGTTACTAATTTAATTAACAAAATAATGAGAACCCCTTTAAATAATTGCATCGTTCTCATATTTTGTTTAAACATACTAATTCCTAAATATAAAATATACCACACTAATAATAAATCAATAATTGTACGAATAATGTTTAAAATTAATGATAGATTAACTTCTATACCTGCTATCATTTTATCCCCTACTTTCTTCAAACATATTATACTTGATGTTTTCTATTTTATAAAGAAAAGATAGATTTTTATTCAAAATCTATCTTTTCATCTTAAGTTGACTCCATTGAGCTCTAAAAGAGCTCTTATGCATTATTTTTTCTATATTGTTGTCTTCTTTCGTTTTCAGTTAAATAGCGTTTTCTTAAACGAATATTTTCAGGTGTTACTTCAACAAGTTCATCTTCATTAATATAATCTAAACAAGATTCTAGATTAAATTGACGAGGTCTTTTTAAAACAACTGTTGAATCTTTGGATGATGAACGAGTATTTGTCATTTGTTTTCCTTTAGTAACATTAACTGTTAAATCATTATCTCTACTGTGTTCACCAACGATCATACCTTCATAAACATCCACACCAGGCCCAACAAACATTACTCCACGGTCTTCAACACTTCCAAGTGAATAAGCTGTTGTTTGTCCACTATCAATTGAAATTAAAACACCTAAGTTTCTCTTACCAACTGTTTCACCTTCCATTGGACGATAGTCAATAAATGAGTGAGAAATAATTCCATATCCTTTTGTCATTGTTAAGAAATTTGTCATAAATCCAAATAAACCTCTTGACGGAATTGTATAAACAACACGTGTTTGTCCATCACGAGAATCCATTGTTTCTAAGACACCTCGACGATATCCAAGTGATTCAATAACCGCTCCAATACAATCATCAGGTGCTTCAATAGTTACTTCTTCATATGGTTCACATAAAACACCATCGATTTCTTTCATGATTGCTTTAGGTTTAGAAACTTGTAATTCATAACCTTCACGTCTCATATTTTCAATTAAAATAGATAAGTGTAATTCTCCACGTCCAGAAACGATCCATTCTTCTTTATTTTGGATTCTTTCAATTTTTAATGAAACGTCTCTATTTGTTTCTTTAAATAATCTTTCTTCAATTTGTCTAGCAGTCACAAATTTACCATCTTGACCAGCAAATGGTGAAGTATTTGTTCCAAAAACCATTTGAATTGTTGGTTCATCGACATGTAATAACGGTAAAGCTTCTTCTTGACCAGTTGTACATACTGTTTCACCAACACCAATATCAGCAAGACCAGCAATAGCAACAATATCTCCTGCACTGGCTTCTTCAATTTCAATACGGTGTAATCCAATAAATCCATATAATTTTTGAATTCTAAATTGTGTGTGGCTTCCATCAGCTCTTACACAAGTGACTGATTCATTAACATGAATCTTACCTCTTTGAATACGTCCGATTCCAATACGTCCTACATAATCATTATAGTCTAATAAAGCTGGTTGGAATTGTAAAGGTCCATCAACATCTACTAATGGTTCAGGTATTTCTTTGATAATCATATCAAATAAACAATCCATATTTGGTACTTGTGTTGAAATATCAGGATCTAAACTTGATGTTCCTTGTAAAGCTGAAGTATAGATTGTTGGGAATTCTAATTGGTCATCATCTGCGCCTAATTCCATAAATAATTCTAAGACTTCATCCATAACTTCATCAATACGTGTTACAGGTCTATCTACTTTATTAATAACTACGATAGGTTTTACTTTAGCAGCTAAAGCTTTCTTTAAAACGAAACGTGTTTGTGGCATTGTTCCTTCATAAGCATCTACTACTAATAAAACACCATCTACCATGTTCATGATACGTTCTACTTCTCCACCAAAGTCAGCATGACCTGGTGTGTCCATGATATTGATTCGATAATCTTTATAATTAATTGCTGTATTTTTAGCAAGAATTGTAATTCCTCTTTCTCTTTCAAGGGCATTGCTATCCATCGCACGTTCACTAATTTGTTCACGGTCTTCTAATGTTCCAGATAGCTTTAATAATTGGTCTACTAATGTTGTTTTTCCATGGTCTACATGGGCAATAATCGCTATATTTCTAATATTCATACGCTACTCTCCCTTCAATAACTTCCTCATTATATCACAATAATTTCAATTGTCATTATTTATTTTAATATGTCAAAAACAATTTTCAATGTAAGAGTTTACACTTTATTTTTGATTCAAAACTTCTTTTTTTATAACTTCTAATACACCTTGATGATCATTACTTTTAGCAATGCCATAAGCAATATCTTTAATACGTGGAACAGCATTGGCCATAGCATAACTATATTTGACAGATTTTAATAAAGTATAATCATTCATTTGATCACCAAACGCCATACATTCTTCTGGTTTAATATTCAATTCTCTTTGTAAGCGTTTTATGGCAACACCTTTATTAATATCTTCATTTTGAATATCAATCCATTCATTACCTGAAGTTGTTGCCTTAACACCTTTATCTAAACCACAAGCAATATCATCTGCATAACGAATGATTTGATGATTTGGATCATAAATAGCAATCTTCATAATTTCATCATCAATATCATCATAACTCTCTACAAATTGGTAATTACAATAATACGTACGTACCACTGGTTCTAAATGTTTAAATTCATTTAAACAATAGGCACTTTTAACCCCACATAAAATCATATTCAATTCTGGATGAGATTCTACTAATTGAATCACCGCTTGTACTTGTTCTTTTTTTAACGTATTTGTCGCAATCAATTTTACCCCCTTAGCAATATAACTTCCATTTTCTCCTATGAAATACATTTCATTAGAAATTGGTAAAAATTTTTGATACAAACGGAAATATTGGTTCCCCGATGCAATTACAAATTTAATATTCTTTTTTCTGAGTTCTTCAAAAATATCAAAAAACTCCATAGAAAATCTTTTAGATGAATCTAAAAATGTTCCATCCATATCTGTCGCAATTAATTTTATCATTACCTTATCCCCTTTATCTTCAAAAACATATTAAAGAAATATGATTTATTTTTCAATACAAACAAAAAGAAAAAGTACGATTTCTCGTACTTTAATCACCTATTATTTTCTTTATTTCTTCTAAACTAGCATCTTCTATTAACTTCTTAAATATTTGATCATATTGTTGTTCGGTAAGATTTTCAAGCCATTGTGTGTCTTCATTTAAATATTTGCTTTTAAAAAGTTTTAATACAAATTCAGCTTTAGCTTTTGTCTCAGCTTCTGCTGCTTTCATCTTTGCTTCAGCAAGTTGAGCATCTAACTCTTTTTTCATATCATCATAGCGAGCTAACTCATCCCATCTTGCTTTTTCATATGCCCAGGCTTCTTCTCTTAAATTCATGTCTTCCATAAATCTATCATATTTTCTTTTCATGATTCTTCCCACCTCTGTCATATTTATTCTATCACAAAGACTACCTTTTTCAATCAAATAACTTAACTCTTCTAAATCATTTAAATTCTCTTTCCCTTTTTCTTTAATAATACGATCAATCTCTTTTAAAAATACATAATAAATATGATAAAGACTTCCGTCACTATCATGATATTTTTCATCACAATCACTACGTATTCTAACAAGCTCATGATGCCTTCTATCTTCATCATTAAACAATATAATCATATAAACTGGTTTTATTTTTCGATAATCATCCCCACTATGAACTTGCGTTGCAATATTTTTAAAGACATAGTATTGAAATCTTTTATGAAGACTTTCAAACATTCCTGTTGATTGTACTTCAATATTAACAAATTCTCCTTCATCCGTTTGTACTCTTACATCTAAAATAGCTTTTTTCTCTTTATACCTACTAGGAATCAATTCTGAATTCA
>ERZ836877.2504-NODE-2504-length-23644-cov-15.119505_pt1 | contig 23644 bp, 21 predicted proteins | sample MGYA00519469_ERZ836877 | MGnify/ENA primary metagenome ERZ836877 (study PRJEB31850, sample SAMEA3708809) | human gut metagenome | biome: human gut; feature: human-associated habitat; material: faeces | place: China | collected 2014 ... | reverse complement strand
CTTGACCTTTCTTATGCTCCGGGCGTAGAAAATCACGTTTTTTATGTACCTTTGTAGTTAATTTTCTATTTAAAGATATGTCATTGTTACGCAATATTTTCATCTTGATTTCGGTTTGCCTCGGGACCTTTGCGGGCCGTGGCGCCGAGCTGTCGTTTACGGGGTCGGCTTTTCCGGCGGTCAGCGTGGGGGCGGAGGCTTCGACGGGGCTCGACGGGGTGTATGTGCTCAACGGTCTGACGGGCGTAAGCGCCACGTTCACAGCTTCGTCGGCATCGTCGGCCGTCAGCTGGCAGCAGTGGGGCAACCGCGGGGCTGCCTACGCCGAGGATGTGGACCCGGCGCTGATAAGCCGCGACGGGCGCCGCGTGACGCTCAGCCGCCTGAGCGCCGACACCGGCTATACGGTGACCGACGGCAACCGCTCATATTATTTCTGGGTGGCCGACTACACGGCGCATCCGTTTGACATCACTGCCCTTACGCCCGCTCCGGAGCAGGACTGCGACCGCACGATCCTCGAGACCACGGGCTCGGCGCCCCGCATGATCTACTACTCGGTGACAGCCCGCTCCTACACCATTGACCGCGGCATAACCGTGAGCTACACTACGCTTCAGCCTGACGAGGAGAACGTGACGTTCACGCAGTCGGCCGCCACGGCCAGCCTGCCGTATGTCGACGGTACGCTGAACGTCGAGGCGCCGCTGTGCGATACCTATTTCACCCTCACCGGCGACCGCTTTCTGCGCGCCTGGGGCATGGAGCAGGAGATATCGTCAGAGCGGTTCATGACGCAGGCCGTCGACGCCATAGTGAAGGTGGAGCAGAAGAAGCGCGAGAGCGACAACGAGATAAAGACCGAGGAGGCCCTCGGCGGATCGGCCCCGGCCGACATCACCTTCACGGCCGCAGTGACCGACGCCGCCATCTTCACCCAGTGGCAGATGGCCACCGACCCAGACTTCACCGACATATTCTATCAGAGCCCCGACACCGAACTGACCTACACTTTCACCGAGATGGGCACGACGTATGTGCGCTTCACCTGCGCCAACGCGACAGGCACGTGCGACTATTTCAGCGACACGTACACGGTGTATATCGGCGAATCGCGGCTGCAGTGTCCCAACGCCTTCAGCCCCGGCGCAAGCGAGGGGGTGAACGACGAATGGCGCGTGAGCTATAAATCAATCGTGGAGTTTGAGTGTTATATATTCAACCGCTGGGGCCAGAAGCTGTTTGAGTTCCACGATCCCTCGCAGGGGTGGGACGGCAAGCAGGGGGGCAAGGTGGTGCCCGCCGGCGTATATTACTACGTGATAAAGGCGCGTGGTGCCGACGGCCGCGACTACAAGCTCAGCGGCGATATCAACATAATCAAGAGCAACGTCAAATAATGCTCCAATATTCTTATTCTACTATGACTCACCGAAATTCAGTAATCCGCACCATCATCCTTACGGCGCTCCTGGCGCTGACAGTCACCGTGGTCCCGGCATCGGGCAAAACACCCTCGGCGGTGGTCAACCCGCGTGTGCCCGAGAAGGTGAAATTCGCCGGCCAGAGTGTGAGCACCGACCGCGAGGACATGTACGAGCGCCTGGACCGCGAGCTTACCGCCATGGCCTACACCCACGGCAACACCCTTCTGACCATCAAGCGCGCCAACCGCTATTTCCCCGTGATCATGCCGATACTCAAGGCCAACGGCGTTCCGGCCGACCTTGCCTATCTGGCCTGCATAGAGAGCTATCTCAACCCCCGCGCCTACTCCGGAGCCAAAGCCGCCGGAATATGGCAGTTCATGCCGTCGACGGCCAAGGAATACGGTCTGGAGGTCAACGACTATGTTGACGAGCGCTACCACCTCGAGAAGGCCACCGAGGCCGCATGCCGCTATCTCAAGGCCGCCTACAGCCGCTACGGCAACTGGGAGTCAGCCGCCGCGGCCTATAACGGGGGCAACGGCCGCATAACCCGCGAACTTGAAGCCCAGCAGGCCGAGAGCGCCTACGACCTCTATCTCACCGACGAGACCTCGCGCTATATGTTCCGCCTGCTGGCCATGAAGCTGATCATGGAGCATCCGTCGCATTACGGCTTCCACCTCGAGGAGGACCAGCTGTACCAGCCGATGGAGTTCACCGAGGTGGCGGTGTCGGAGCCCGTGGAGGACTGGCCGCAGTGGGCCATTGACCACGGCATCGACTATCTGACCCTGCGCGAGGCCAACCCCTGGATACGCGCCAAATCCCTCCCTAACAAGGAGGGCAAGACCTACATGGTGAGAATCCCCGCCGAGGAATCGCTCTACCGTTCGAGGCAGCACCGCAAGACTTATAACCACGACTGGGTCCGCTGACCCCACGCAACGAAAGCAGTAAGAGTATGTTTGAATTTAAACCATTTTAAACTATGAGCATGAAAGAAATAATTTCAAATTAATATTAAGGTCTTTTTCGGTCAATTCCGCCAAGATTTCATCAGTCGCATAGCTCGCTATGCTCCCTCTTCAACTTGCGGAATTCCCTCGAAAAATCCTCTCAATCTTAATTTGATTTAAATCCAAACATACTCTAAGGAAATAAGAAATGTCATCAACCACACATAGTAACACCGAATATCACCCCGACACCTCCTCCGCAGCTGAAAGCAGCCTCGTGATAGAGGGCGCCCGGGTCCACAATCTCAAGAATATCGACGTCACCATCCCCCACGGCAAGCTCACCGTGATCACCGGCCTTAGCGGCAGCGGCAAGTCCTCTCTGGCTTTCGACACCATCTACGCCGAGGGTCAGCGCCGCTACATAGAGACATTCTCGTCCTACGCCCGCAACATGCTCGGCAATCTCGAGCGCCCCGACGTTGACAAGATCACCGGCCTGAGCCCCGTGATAGCCATAGAGCAGAAAACCGTGAACCGCAACCCGCGCAGCACCATCGGCACCACCACCGAGATATATGACTTCCTGCGCCTGCTCTACGCCCGCATCGGCACCGCCGTCAGCTACCTATCGGGCGAGCCTATGGTGAAATACACCGAGGAGAAGATAGTAAGCCTCATCCTTGACCGCTTCGACGGCCACAAGGTCTACATCCTCGCCCCGCTGGTCAAGAACCGCAAGGGCCACTACAAGGAGCTGTTCGAGTCAATCCGCAAGAAGGGCTACCTGCACGTGCGCACCGACGGCGAGATGCGCGAGATCATCCCCGGGATGAAGCTCGACCGCTACAGGAACCACTCGGTGGAGGTGGTCATCGACCGTCTGAAAGTGAGCCCGAAAGACCTCACGCGCCTGCGCGACACCGTAAGCGAGGCCCTGCGTCAGGGCGACAAGCAGATGATGCTCTACGACGTGGACAACGACACCACCTTCCAGTTCTCGCAGCAGCTCATGGACCCCACCACGGGACTGAGCTACCGCGAGCCGGCGCCCCACAACTTCTCGTTCAACTCGCCCCAGGGCTACTGCCCTACGTGTCACGGCCTCGGCTTCGTCAACATAGTTGACCGGCAGAAGATTATCCCCGATGACACGCAGTCAATCCACGCCGGCGCCATCCTGCCTTTAGGCAAATACCGCAACTCGATGATATTCTGGCAGATCGAAGCCATCTGCAAGAAACACGGCTGCACCCTCAGGACCCCCGTCCGCGAGCTGCCCGAGGAGGCCGTCGACGCCATCCTCAACGGCACCGACGAGCATCTGGCCATCGACAACTCCACCATGTCAATGATGAACTACATGAGCACCTACGACGGCCTGGTGAAATACATAGAGATGCAGCAGGACGACGACGCCGGAGCCGCCGCCCAGAAATGGTCAGGCCAGTGGTTCTCACGCATCGAATGTCCTGACTGCCACGGCGCAAGGCTCAACCGCGAGGCGCTCCACTTCTTTGTCGACGGCAAGAACATAGCCGAGCTGTGCCGCATGGACATCACCGCGCTCCACGAGTGGTCGCAGACCGTAGAGGAACGGCTGTCGCCCACTCAGGCGCTCATAGCCCGCGAGATTCTCAAGGAGATACGCACAAGGCTCGGATTCCTCGTGGACGTGGGCCTGGGCTACCTGTCGCTCGACCGCCGCTCGGCTACCCTTTCGGGGGGCGAGAGCCAGCGCATAAGGCTCGCCACACAGATAGGCTCGGAGCTTGTCAACGTGCTCTATATCCTCGACGAACCCAGCATAGGCCTCCACCAGCGCGACAACAACCGCCTCATCGCCTCGCTCAAAAAGCTCCGTGACGCCTCGAACTCCATCATCGTGGTGGAGCATGACAAGGACATGATGCTCGAGGCCGACTATGTGGTTGACATCGGCCCGAAAGCCGGCCGCAAAGGGGGCGAGGTAGTGTTTGCCGGCACACCGCAGCAGATGATGGCCACCGACACCCTCACGGCCGACTACCTCAACGGCCGCAAGACCATAGCCGTGCCCGCAGTGCGCCGCAAAGGCAACGGCAAATCACTGATACTCACCGGCGCTACGGGCAACAACCTGCGCGACGTCACACTCACCCTGCCGCTGGGCACCCTGACCGTGGTGGCCGGAGTGTCGGGTTCCGGCAAATCCTCGCTGGTCAACGGCACCCTCCAGCCCATCCTCTCGGCCCGGTTCTACCGCTCGCAGCAGCAGCCCCTGCCCTACTCCGAGCTCCTCGGCATAGAGAACATCGACAAGGTGGTGACCGTGGACCAGACACCTCTGGGCCGCTCGCCGCGCTCCAACCCGGCGACCTACACCGGAGTGTTCACCGACATCCGCAACCTCTTCGTCAACCTCCCCGAAGCCAAGATCCGCGGCTACAAGCCGGGCCGCTTCTCATTCAACATAGCCGGAGGCCGCTGCGACGCATGTTCGGGCAACGGCTACCGCACCATAGAGATGAACTTCCTGCCTGACGTGATGGTGCCCTGCGAGGTGTGCGGCGGCAAGCGCTATAACCGCGAGACCCTTGAGGTGCGCTTCAAGGGCAAGTCGATAGCCGACGTGCTCGACATGACTATCAATCAGGCCGTTGAATTCTTCGCCTCGGTGCCGTCGATACTCAAGAAAATCAAGGTGCTCCAGGATATAGGCCTCGGCTACATCAAGCTCGGACAGCCGTCGAGCACCCTGTCGGGCGGCGAAAACCAGCGCGTGAAGCTCGCCACCGAGCTGGCCAAGCGCGACACGGGCCGCACACTCTTCATACTCGACGAACCTACCACGGGATTGCACTTCGAGGATATCAACGTGCTGCTCGGAGTGCTCAACCGCCTGGTTGACAAGGGCAACACTGTGCTGGTCATCGAACATAACCTCGATGTGATCAAGTCAGCCGACCACGTGATAGACATGGGCCCGGGCGGCGGCCGCGACGGCGGATGCATCATTGCCGCCGGCACTCCCGAACAGATAGCCGAAGGCACGAGCCCCACGGCCGAATTCTTACGTAACGAACTGAAAAACTGACTGTAAAAATATGGACCAGTTACCCTCCGATCCCTTTATGCTGCTGAGCGTGATCAACACCCGCCTGCGCGACGAATACCCCTCGTTAGAGGAACTTTGCTCATCGCTCGGCGTTGATGTCAGGGAGCTTGCCGCACGGCTCGAAGCCGCCGGATTCAGCTATATGCCTGACATCAACCAGTTCAGATAATGTAATTTTGCACCAAAAATCATCACATCACATGCTTCACCGCCTACTTTTCGCCCTGGCGCTTACGGCCTCACTGGCCTGCGCCGCATCGCAAACCGATTCGATAAGCTATCGTCCTGAAATCCACGGCACTCTACGCGGTCGTTTCGAGGCTTCGACCGAGCACGGCGACTACCGCTTCCAGGTGCGCAACGCCCGCCTTTCGGCAGGCGGCAAGATAGCGCCGATAGCCGATTATTTCGTGCAGATGGACTTCTGTGACCGCGGCAAGATAAAAATCCTCGACGCATGGGCGCGCCTGTGGGCCACGCCAGAATGGGGCTTTCAGGCCGGTCAGTTCCGCATGCCCTTCGGCGTCGACCCGTTCCGGGCGCCCCACACCTACATCTTCGCCAACCGCTCATTCATAGGCAAGCAGATGTGCAACTTCCGCGCCGTGGGCGCCAAAGCCATGTGGCACCCACGGGCCATCCCCTTCACCCTCGAAGCCGGCGCCTTCAACCCCGGTACCATCGATGACCACACCCCCTGGCACAACACGCTGACCTACGCCGCCAAAGCCACTTACCGGCTTGACGGTCTTACCTTCGCCACCGGCTTCCAGTCAATAAAGCCCGGACCGGTGAGGGCCAACCTCATTGACGCCGCCCTGACCTGGAAGCATGACCGCTGGCTCATAGAGGGCGAATACATGCACAAGCACTATGTCAACGATGCTCACCGCGCGTCCCATGCCTACAACCTCTTCGCCGACTACCGCATGCCCCTGCACACATCATTCTTCAACCGACTCTCGTTCCAGGGCCGCTTCGACGGACTGACGGCTCACTCATCGGCCTCCGTGACCGATGAAGCCGGCCATATAGTCACCGACCATCCCGCGCGCAACCGCGTGACCATCGGCTCGACCATCAGCTACATACGTTCGGCCTCGATGTATCTCGACCTTCGCGTCAACTATGAGAAATACTTCTATCACTCGGGGGTACGCCCCTCGGCCGAGAACGGCGACAAGGCCGTGGTGGAGCTCGTGCTACGTTTCTGAATTATTTAACATCCGTTAGGCAACCTTCGCCCCCCGCTTCATGTTATCAAGTCAACACTGACAATGATAATATGAAAACAATAATCAACTCTATGCTGCCGGAATTTTCCGTTCCGGCCTACGTTGACGGCGAATTCCGCACCGTCAGCCATCAGGATCTGCTGGGCCACTGGTCAATCCTCTTCTTCTATCCCGCAGATTTCACCTTCGTATGCCCCACCGAGCTTCTCGACATGGCCGATAACTACGACAGATTCCGCGAGATGGGCGCCGAAGTCTATGCCGTGAGCACCGACACCCAGTTTACCCACAAGGCATGGCATGACTCCTCCGAGTCAATCGGCAAGGTTAGATTCCCGATGCTCGCCGACAAGACCGGTTTTCTGAGCGAATCGCTCGGAGTGCTTGACCCCGAGAGCTATATGGCTTACCGCGGCACATTCGTCATCAATCCTGAAGGACAGATAAAACTTGCCGAAGTCAACGATAACGGCATCGGCCGTAATTCCGACGAGCTTCTGAGACGATTGGAAGCCGCACAGTTTGTGGCGGAACACGGCGATCAGGTGTGTCCCGCCCGTTGGAAAAAGGGTAAAGAAACCCTCAAGCCGGGCATTGATTTAGTTGGCAAAATCTAACCGAAAAATCAAAAACACACCCCTCGGCGCGACCCCCTGCAACGCGGGGCCGCGCTTTTTTTTGCGGTTTTATAAAATCCAATGACCCGTTTTAGAATGGCCTTGCCACCTGATACCAAGATCCTTCAGATGTCGCTCAATCGTTTTCTTGTTAACTGACAACTGACTTGCTATATCTTCGCGCTTGATACTTGGATTGGATTTTATTATCCTGACAATCTGCTCATCTAAGTTTTGAGCGACATTTTGAGCGACATTTTGAGCGACATTTTGAGCGACATTTTGAGCGACATTATCCCCGGATTGCTCTTTTTTAACATACGAAGTAGCTTTGACCGGTCGTTTGAAGGTGACGTAGACGAAAGCACCGTCCCAACGCCAGGCAGGCTCTTCCACGCCCTGCTCCTTGCAGGCTTCAATGATACGGTGGATACCGCTTCCCCAACTCTCGAGAAAAGTTGAGCGATAAAGGGTTCGCGCCATATTACGGTTATATGGGTATGACTCATGCGACTCTTTGATGTTTTCAGGCGTTATCTGATGTGGAAATACACCAGGATTTGCAATCTCCACCCGGTCATCATAAACAGCGATGCTGATTGTCAGATTCGATTTCTCCCACTGACGATGACACAAGGCGTTAATCAGGGCCTCTCTCAAAGCATTCACAGGAATTTCAAGTTTTTCCTCACGCATTAGGCTTCTGCTTGTGATTTTTCCGCTGAGATTGAGGTGCTTGAAGAGAAAAGCCATTCCTGCGTCAAGAAGGTCAAAGAAATTTCCTTCTGCTTCCTGGTTGTCAATAAACTCGTTTTTGTCAGAGCCAAGAAAACGTGCCAATCTTATTCTAAAGTTATCATACGGATAAATGTTATCCGAGAACAGCATGGATGCACCGTTGGTAGGATTGCCGTTAACCGTTAGTTTCCACTTTGCCAATGTATCTTCTATCGGTGCGGTCAAAGCTGATGCCGGAATTCGACCACCATCCACACCAAGTCGGATACATCCCAAAATTCTGTCGCGGTTCAAATCTGAAAAACTGACACCTTTAGCCGGAATTGATTCCCAGGAGAATGAGTGTGGTTCATGTGCGCGAATACGTTCATCATACATGTCGCGAGGCATTATCCTGGTTGTGCTCTCAATCTTATAATATGGCCTTCCGCGGAATGTATATGGTTTCTTACCCCATTCCCATCCGTCAAAGTGAAAAGCTATCAACTTATTGCCCGGATACTCAGGAACATCGACATAAATAGGCTGAATGTCATAAGCCGGCTCAATACCGGCCAATGACTGTGATATCTCTATCTTTGTTGTGTCAGTCACTTGCTGACCGACAATCTTCAGAGTCTTTGGTGCTATACCAAAAATCAGCCAGCCGCCATCAGTATTGAGAAAAGCGCAAGCAGCATGCATACCGTCCTTCAATTCACCGGTAGTTTTCTTCAACTCCAGAGTCCGAGACTCATCCGAAGCAATCAATGCCTTTATGTCATCAATAGTCATTGCTCTAATATCATGCGCCTTTATTTGACTACAAAATTAATGTATAAACCTTATATTCCAAATGAAACGCTACTATTTCCGTCCGGGTTAATCGATTTAAGCCGAAAGATGAATATTCGTGCCCATTATAGAGAAACTCAGTCTAAAAAAACATCACCGAAAAATCAGACTGCCACATTCATATCTTACAGCAAATATCCCCTACTTACCGGTTATCGCGGCGGAAGGTGCCGGCGGGGGTGGTTACGATGATGGAGCGGATGGTGGCAGGGAGGGCCGAGGGGAGCCGGGTGAGGCCTTCGGGGGTGATGTCGATGCCGGCGTAGCCGAAGATTATGGCCTGGAGAAGGCCTCCGGCTCCGGTCATGAAGTAGGTCTCGTTGTTGCCGGGAGTCTCGGAGAGGCAGTGGAAGGGGCCCCGGAGGTTGGGGCGGTAGGCGCGGTCAATCAATAGTGACGCGCGGTAGCCGCAGCCCATGCGGGCGTAGTTGACGGCCATTGCCGAATGGCTCATGGCGGGGCCGTTGAGGCTGTCGATGCGGGTGGAGTAATAGTCGATATTGGCGCGTACCGCTTCATCATCAAGCAGATAGAGCGGATAACCGAGGAGTTCGACGTCAGCCTGTTTGGTCATGGCGCCGCTGTAGCCGTCATATACGCGCATCACCTTGCCGCCGGGGAAATAGTGGAAGCGGAGGCCTGCGGCCACTCGGCTCCAGGTGCTGTCAGCGGGAATATCGAGGATAGTGGCGGCCTGCGAAGCATACTGCAGGGCGCGTATGGCGGCGGCGTTGGTGAAGGCATTGTCGTCAACACCGATGGCATATTCGTCGGCGCCCACAACGTTGCGGATCGAGAATGAACCGTCAGGGTTCTCCGATGCGCGGCTTACCCAGAAATCGGCACAGTCACGCAGCAGCGGCCACCATTCCCGGCGCAACCGGGCAGTGTCGGCCGTCACGCAATAATTGAGCCATGCGCCGCGGGCCACATCGGCCGTGATGTGATGCTCCAGTGGTCCGGTGAGGGCGAACGTAGGGGTCGACTCTTCACCGTTATTATCTGATTCCCAGGGGAACATGGCTCCGCGGTAGCCGTGGGCGGCGGCCCGGCGCCGTGCGGCAGCAAGGCGGTCGACGCGATAGTCTGTCATGGCCTGCGAAAGCTCGGGATGAAGCACTGCCAGCACAGGGAGCATCCATGTGTCGGCATCCCAGAAAATATGGCCGTAATATTTCCCGGAGGTGAGCCCCATCGGCGGGATGCTTTGGCGCGAGCCGGCGCGGATGGAGCTGTAGATGTTGTAGAGGGCGGCGGTGACATGCTCCTGCAGCTCGTCATTGCCCTCGATAATGATGTCGGAACTCCAGAGCCGGCTCCAGTCGGCCTCGTGGCGACCTATCAGTTCCTCGGCACCGAGACGCGAGGCATAGATGGCCTGACGGTCGGCTTCGTTACAGGGGTCGCGGAAACCGGCAGAGGTGCAGAGTATGGCAACCACGTCAAACTCAGCCGTTTCACCCTTTGCGAGCCGCGCTTTCAGCTCCGAGTCGCCGGTCTGCGTCCAGCCACGGCCCGGGAGCATGATGGCGGAGGCCGCCATGACGTCGCGGCGGTGGTTAAAGGCGGCGGTGGCGCGAGTGAGGAGGATATCGCCCACGGCCGTATGGATTTTCAGGGAGGTGACCGCAGTATCGGCGAGCGAAGAGGGAAAAGCGGAGAGATTTACAGCGGTTATCTCGGTAGCTTTCAGCGCCTTTACCTTCACCGAGGCCATGATTGCCCCGGGCATGGAACGCAGGGCTCGAAGCGTACATTCGGCCTCGAAATCGTCGGTGCGGTAGTGTGTGGTGAAGGCGGCGCGGCTCATGTCAAGGGTCTGCGAGGCCACGTCATCGGCGCCTACACCTGACAGCGAGAGGTTTATCGGGCTGACAGCCGGCTGGATATGGCTGACTTCGGAGGCCTTGCCATCATTGAAGGCCGTGCCGCAGAGCAGGCGCTCGATGCCGAGGCCCGAGCGGAGAGGAATGAAACCGATGTGGCCGTTGCCCATAGCCGGCACCGCATAGTCCTCGGCGTGAATGGCCTGACCGCTGACGCAGATTGCCCGCTCCCTCGCCACGGCCGAAAGAAGGCCTGCGGCGAGGAGTGCGGCAGCTATGAGAGTGCGCGCTGACATGGCGCGGTTATTTTGCGGGGATGAACACCACTGCCTGGCCGCCTGTGGCAGCCATCTTAACCTCGAGCGAGTCAGCCGCTGTGACCGGACGGCGGGTGATCTCCACGGCGTCGCGGGCCGAGCCGTCGGCATAGACTATGGCGTTATAGGTCACGCCCGGAGTGAGGAAATCGAGGCTGACGGTGAGCGTACGGGCCTCGGAATTGGTGCCGGCTCCGAGGAAGAACTTCTCGCCGGCTCGGCGGGCCACCACAATGTATTTGCCTATCTCGCCCTGCAGGGCCTTTGACCACGAGCAGTCGGCGTCAAACTGGCGGAAGAACTCGAAAGCCGGATGACCTTCGTAGTTTTCAATCTGATCAGCCGCCATCTGGAGCGGCGAATAGATGATCACCCAGTTGGCGATCTGTCGGGCGAGGGTGGTGTTGATATGGCAGTAGTCATTGGGGCCGTTCCACTCAATGCGGCCGGTGTCGGCCTTGGCGCGGAGATAGTCAATGTCGAAGATGCCGGGGGTATAGTCCATGGGGCCTGAGAGCAGGCGCACGTAAGGGAGGGTGCAGAGATAGTCGGCGGTATTGCCCTTTGACCATGCGTTCCATTCCATGCCGCGGGCGCCCTCGCGGGTCATCATGTTGGGCCATGTGCGGCGTATGCCTGTCTCCTTGATGGGTTCGTGGGCGTCAAGCATCAGCTGATAGCGGGCCGCAGTCTCGACCACGCGCTGATAGTGGCGCACACCGTACTGCGAGTGGTGTAGATAACCGCCCTTGAAACCTCCGGCGTAACCGGTCTTGAGGGTGTGGACGCCGAGCTTCTGATAATAGGCGAAGGCGGCCTCCATAGCCTCCTCATATTCAGGAATATTGCCGCCGGTCTCATTGTGCATCCAGAGTTCTATGCCCTTTTGGCGGGCGTAGGCGGCCACGGAGTCGATGTCAAAGTCAGGGGCGGCCTTGATATAGTCGAAATGCTGGTTGCCGCCCCAGTTCTCCCAACCTTCGTTCCATCCCTCGAAGAGTACGCCCTGGATATTGTTGGCGGCGGCAAAGTCGATATGGGCTATGGCATTGGCGGTGGTGGCGCCGTGGCGCGGCCCGGGGGTCCACACCTGTGTGCCGAGGTGCATACCCCACCACACGCCCACATATTTCTGGGGCTCAATCCAGCTGAGATCGTCGATGCGGCAGGGCTCGTTGAGGTTGATGATGAGGTTGGAGTTGATGAGGTCGACAGCCGAGCGGCCTATCTGCACCGAGCGCCAGGGAGTCTTGAACTCGCCGGGCACGTAGGCCTTTATGCCGTCAGGCAGCGGGGCGAGATCGGCCTTCAGCACACCGGCCGGATTACGGCTCAGCGTCATCTCGGGATAGTCATATAGCGCGGCTTCGTGTACCGAACCGTAGACGCCCCTGTCGGTGACGAAGGTGAAGGGTGTGTTGGCGTCAGTGACTTCGGCCATCGGCAGGCAGCGGTATTCCAGCTCGTAGCTCTCAAAATTACCGGGGATCGACCATGTGGTGGGGTTCCCGGCAAAGTTGAACTCGGTGAGCTCGTCGGTCACCTTGATAGTATCGGCGCCGGACACGTTCCACTCGTAGCGTAGGGCCACGCCGTCGTCAAAGGCGCGGAAGCGGAGGGTGAGCCGCGAAGCGCGGGCCGAAAGGGTCACGGCCATCTCGTTGTAATGCTCGCGCACCTCCTTGTTCTCGCCCCAGGGCTGCTGCCACACATAGTCGGTGGCCGAGCGGGTGACGCGCACCTTCGATTCGGGCTGCTGCCACTCCTCGCTCACAATGCCGAGGCGCGAGCGGGCGATGAGCGGAGATCCGTCGACATCCACACTGTAGAAAGGCTCGGCGCCCTTATAGACAAAAGTCACTGTGATATGCCCGTCGGGCGAGCTCAGGGTGTGGACTGCCGCCATGGCGCCAAGCGCACTTGCAGTCATCACTGCCGCGATTATTATTTTCTTCATCAGATTGCATTATATATTTCTGCAAAGATAATAGATTTGCACGTTAAGGCAAAAATTTCTACTTTTGTGGGCTTTTACACCAATTTTATAACCAAAATGAAGAAATTTTTCATCGCCGCACTCGCTATTCTCTCTGCGGCAACGCTGAAAGCCGAAGGTTATCAGATCAACACCCTCAGCGCCCGACAGCTCGGCATGGGCCACACCGGAACCGCTCTGAAACTCGGCGCCGAAAACATGATTTTCAACCCCGCCGGACTCGCGTTCTCCGACAAGACCCTCGACATAACCGCCTCCGTAACCGGCATCAAGGCCATCTGCTCGGCCGACTATGAAGGCTCAGCCTACCACACCCAAAACGGTCTATCCACCCCCATGGCCATCAACGCCGCCTTCCGTATCTACGACAATCTTCAGGCCGGCGTGAGCTTCTACACCCCTTACGGCAGCTCCATCAACTGGACCCGCGACTGGCCCGGAGCCGTGCTCAGCCAGAAGGTCAACCTGAAGATATTCTCGCTGCAGCCCACAGTGTCGTGGCGCATCATCCCCGGCCTCTCGGTGGGCGCCGGCATGATGATAACCTGGGGCAACGTGAAGCTCGACAAAGCCCTGATCTCGGGCAGGTCATACAACTCAGTGGCCTCGCTGATGCAGATGCCGCTGCTTCATGACAACGACGCCGCAGCCTCGGTCAACCTTACCGGCTCGTCGCAGGTGTCGCTCGGAGCCAACGTGGGCGTGATGTACGACATCGACAGACGCTGGACCGTGGGCGCCTCGTTCCGCACCGAGATGCGCATGAAGGTAAAGGCCGGCGAGGCCGCCGTAGACTATGCCACCGACGAAGCCCGCCGCCTGCTCGAAAGCAAGATAGGCCTCATCCACAAGGCCAACTTCAAGGCCTCGATGCCCGCGCCCTACGTGCTGAACTTCGGCGTGGCCTACAAGCCCGTTGACCGCCTGCAGCTGGCCTTCGACGCCCAGCTCACCGGATGGGGCGTCTACAAAGACCTCAACATCGAGTTTCCCGAGCACCTCAGCGCCTTTGACCAGCATATTGTCAAAGATTACAAAAACTCATGGTGCTTCAAGCTCGGCGGCGAGTTTGCCCTGACCCGCCGCTTCGACGTGCGTGCCGGCCTGATGGTCGACACATCGCCCGTGAACCTCGAGCACTACAATCCCGAGACCCCCGGCATGACCAAAATCGAGCCTACCGTCGGATTCTCGTTCCGTCCGGTTGACCGCCTCTCTGTCGACGTAGCCTTCATGTATATAGCCGGTCTGGGGGCCGACAACGCCTCATGCGAATATGACGACCTGCTGCTCAAAGCCTTAGGCCGTCCGGACTACACCAAGACCTTCACCGCCGACTACCACGTACACGCCTTCGCCCCCTCGATAGGCATCCGTTACGCTTTTTAGAGCTTGTTTAATACAACTTTTTCGTAGGGCTACGGGTTATAACAGGGAATAATCCCTCATAACCTATATTCTTATGAAAAAGATTCTATTATCAATGGCTGTTGTGGCTGCGGCCATGCTCACAGCATGCTCAGGCAACAGCGAAAAGACCGATGCCGGCACCAACCCTACGGCAGCCGAAAGCCTGAACGACGACGGTGAGATCGACGTGGTGGAGGACGTGATCTATAATCCCGACTCTACCGTCACACCCGCAGCCTCCACAGGCATCGACCCGGCCACAGCCACCGATGCCGCAGCAGCAGCCGGACAGCAGGCACAAGGCAAGGCCGAACAGCTTTACAACGATGTGAAAAACGGCGTAGAGAAAGGCTACGACGCCACTAAAAAGGGCGTCAAGGAAGGCTATGACGCCACCAAGAAAGGTGTCAAAGAAGGCTACGACGCCACTAAAGAGAAGGTCACCGAATGGTCAGGTGATGTGAAGGACGGAGTGGAAAAAGGCGTAAACGCCGTTAAGAATCTATGATTGCTCCGACAACCCGCAATTCACGAGGATGTGATGAAAATCACATCCTCGCTATTTTTTCGGAACTAACACGGCAGAAAATTTGTTAAATATCCAAACAACTTCTTAAATACACTTCATCCCCCCACACACCATGTCCCTTTTCAAATCAATACTCGCAACAGCCGTAGCAGCTACGGCCTGCGCACCCGCCGTTCATGCTCTCCAGCCCAAGGAATACCCCGACACAGTCATGATACCCGAACGCGCAGTCGTAGTCACCGGCGACGGCACCAAGTCAGGCCCCCTGATGGCCATTCTCTATGACACCTCCGACTTCCACTTCTCCGACCCATCGGCTCCGCGCTTTCTGTTTCTTGACCGTCAGGGCAAAGTGGCCTTCGGCATAGGCGGCTATGTCAAGGGAACCCTTCAGTATGACTTCGACGGAGCTATCGACGACGGCTCCAACTTCACAACCTACGACATCCCGGTGCCCCGCGATCCCGCTCAGGTAAGCCAGTTCTACGGCAACGCCAACAACTCCACCATCTTCCTCCAGCTGGTAGGCCGCAGCGAACGCTTCGGATACTATCAGATGTATGTCCAGACCAATTTCACCGGCAACGGCAACACCGGTTACGGACTTAAGCTCAAGCAGGCCTACCTGAGTGTGGGCTATGTCACCGCCGGTCTCGCCACCAGTACGTTTGTCGACAATGCCGCCGGCACACCGACTGTTGACGACGAGGGTCCGTCGGGCGAGATGAGCTGCAAGAACGTGCTCATGCGCTATGCCCCGCGCTTCAACAATCATTTCTCGGCCGCAGTATCCGTTGAAATGCCCAAGGTATCCGTCACGGCCAACGACGACACCAAGCGTATCAATCCCCGCGTTCCCGATATTCCGCTCTACGTTCAGTATGCCTGGGACGGCGGCAGGAGCCATGTGCGCATGAGCGGTCTGTTCCGTGACCTCTACTACCGTGACCTTGCCTCGGGACGCAACCGCAGCTCCATAGGCTGGGCCGCCGAACTTAGCGCCAAGATATCGCTCTCTAAGGAATTCACCCTCTTTGCCCAGGGCGCTTACGGCAAGGGCTACGGAGCCTATATCAACGACCTCGGCGGCAACGGTTTCGACCTGGTCTACTCCTCCACCGAAGGCAAGATGACGACACCCCGCCTCACCAACTTCGAGCTCGGCATGCGCTACAATCTTCGCTCCAACCTCTTTTTCGCAGCCTCTTACAGCCAGGCCCGCACATTCGGTCTGAGTCACCTTGGCCCCGACACCTACCGTTACGGCCAGTACGTGTCGGTGACAGGCTTCTATGACGTTGTACCCGATCTCCGCATAGGTCTGGAATATCTCCACGGCGACCGCGCTGACTACGACCGTCAGCACAACACCGCCAACCGCATCATGGGCATGATCCAATACAGCTTCTGACGAAAAGATCGCATCTGACAGAGGCGCCCGATTGTCGGCAAGGACAATCGGGCGCCACCTTATATTATATATGTGTGATTGTTACTTCACGAGCGATTCAAGCACTTCGAATGCTTCGGCGAGTCCGTCGGGGTTCTTGCCGCCGGCCTGGGCGAATCCGGGCTGGCCGCCGCCACCGCCCTGAATCTTCTTAGCGGCTTCGCGGACCATGGCCGATGCGTTGAGACCGGTCTTGGTGAGGTCCTCGGTGACCATGACGGTGAGCAGAGGCTTGCCGAGCATATCGGCAGTGGCCGCGAGGAACACGGTCTTTTCGGGACTGGCCGCACGAACGCCGAAGGCCACGTTCTTCACCATCTCGGGCACACGTACGCCGCCGAATTTCACTATGGTGATGTCACCGTGTTTCTCGGCTTTCCCGAGCACCTGGTCCACGAAGGTGTTGCAGCGCTCCTTGAAATACTCTTCCACCTCTTTGTGGAGGTCGGCGTTCTCGGCTATGGCCTTGCGCACGGCAGCCACCACGTCGGGGGCGTTGTTAAACATCGACGACATCTGGCGCATGGTGGTGGTCATCTCGTCGATGGCGTTCTCCACGGCTTCGCCGGTGATGGCCTCGATGCGGCGGATGCCGGCGGCGATGGAGCTTTCGGAAATGATGCGGATCATGCCGATGTTGCCGGTGTTGGCCACATGGGTGCCGCCGCAGAGCTCGATGGATTCGCCGTAGCGGATCACTCGTACCTCCTCGCCGTATTTCTCGCCGAAGAGGGCCATGGCGCCCATGTCGCGGGCCTCGGCGATGGGCACACAGCGGTGCTCGTCAAGCGGGATGGCGCGGCGCACGTTGGCGTTGGCTATATGCTCAACCTCGCGGATCTGCTCGGGGGTGAGCTTCTGGAAGTGGCTGAAGTCAAAGCGCAGAAGCTGGGGCGACACGAACGAGCCGCGCTGCTCCACATGAGTGCCGAGCACCTGGCGGAGAGCCTGGTGGAGAAGGTGGGTGGCGGTGTGGTTGCATGAGGTGGCCATGCGGGCCTTCTCGTCGATGCGGGCCACGAAGGCAGCTGCGGGGTTGGCGGGTATTTTCTTGGCGAGATGCACGGCCATGCCGTTCTCGCGCTTGGTGTCGTAGATTTCGATCACTTCGCCGTCAGCGGAGGTAAGGGTGCCGCGGTCGCCCACCTGACCGCCCATTTCGGCGTAGAAGGGGCTCTGAGCGAGCACTATCTGATAGAAGTCGCCTTTCTTCTGGCTCACCTTGCGGTAACGGAGGATGCGGGTGGCGCACTCGGTGAGGTCATAGCCCACGAATTCGGGCTCTCCCTCGCTGATCACGGTCCAGTCGTCGGCGCTGGTGGCGGCGGCGTTGCGGGCGCGTTCCTTCTGTGCCTGCATCTCGCGGTCGAATCCGGCCTGGTCGAGGGTCATGCCGTTTTCCTTGAGGATGAGTTCGGTGAGGTCGAGGGGGAAACCGTAAGTGTCGTAGAGCACGAACGCTTCCTTGCCGTCAATCTCGGTCTTGCCGGCGGCCTTTGCGGCGGCTATGGCGCCGTCGAGCATGCGGATGCCGTTCTCGAGAGTGCGCAGGAACGAATCTTCCTCCTCCTTGATCACGCGCATGATGAGCTCGCGCTGTGCGGGAAGCTCGGGATAGGCCTCGCCCATCGATTCGATGAGGGTGTCGACCAGTCGGTACATGAAGGCCTGCTTCTGACCGAGGAAGGTGTAGGCGTAACGCACGGCGCGGCGCAGGATTCGGCGGATGACGTAGCCGGCCTTGGCGTTGCCGGGAAGCTGAGAGTCGGCGATGGAGAAGGCGATGGTGCGTACATGGTCGGCGATGACGCGCATAGCTATGTCGACTTTGCGGTCGTCGCCGTAGCTGCGACCCGAGAGTTCGGCTATCTTGTGGATGAGCGGGGTGAACACGTCGGTGTCATAGTTGGATGTCTTGCCCTGGAGAGCCATGCAGAGGCGCTCGAAGCCCATGCCGGTGTCGATGACCTTGGCGGGGAGTGGCTCGAGTGAGCCGTCGGCCTTGCGGTTATACTGCATGAACACGAGGTTCCAGATCTCGATCACCTGGGGATGGTCGTGGTTCACGAGCTCGCGGCCGGGCTTCTCGGCGCGTTCGGCGTCGCTGCGCAGGTCAATGTGGATTTCGGAGCAGGGGCCGCAGGGGCCGGTGTCGCCCATCTCCCAGAAGTTGTCGTGCTTGTTGCCGTTGATGATATGGTCGGCGGGCAGGTGGCGCTCCCAGTAGCCGGCGGCTTCGTCGTCGCGGCTGAGGCCTTCGTCGGGCGAGCCCTCGAATACTGTGGCGTACAAGCGCTCGGGGTCGAGCTTGAGCACGTCGACAAGGTATTCCCAGGCCCAGTCGATGGCTTCCTTCTTGAAGTAATCGCCGAAGCTCCAGTTGCCGAGCATCTCGAACATGGTGTGATGGTAGGTGTCCATGCCCACCTCTTCGAGGTCATTGTGCTTGCCGCTCACGCGCAGACACTTCTGCGAGTCGGCCACACGGTGATATTTTGCGGCTTTATTGCCGAGAATAATGTCTTTAAACTGGTTCATGCCCGCATTGGTGAACATCAGGGTGGGGTCATCCTTGATCACCATGGGGGCCGACGGCACGATCTTGTGTCCCTTATCGCGGAAAAAGTCTTTGAAAGACTCGCGTATTTCCTTCGCTGTCAGCATGTTATTGTACTGTGTTAAGATGTTTGATCAAACTATTCTATTAAATAATGTGCAAAATTAGCGGTTTTTCATTATTTTTGCAACAAATTGACCGCATCGCATGGACTCGCTCGATAAAAAATTTTACAAGATATCGGAAGTTGCCGAAATTCTCGGCATCCCGGCGTCGACTCTCCGCTTCTGGGAAAAGAGCTTCACGGTAATCAAGCCGAAGCGCAACAGCCACGGCACCCGCTTCTACACCCCGGCCGACCTCGAGAAAATCTCCATGATCCATTACCTTGTCAAGGAGAAGGGGCTCAAGCTCGAAGCCGCCCAGGAGCAGATACGCTCCAACCCTTCGGGCGTGGAGCGCCGCCATCAGACGGTGGCCCGGCTCAAGCAGATGCGCGCCACAGTCAAAGCCCTGCTCGACGCCCTTAACTCGCGCCGCTGACGGCTGTCAACCGGTCAGATGACTGTTAAAAATCGCATACCGCAACGGTTAATCCGAGATTTTTTTCAATGATATTCAATATTTTTCTTACCTTTGCGGCATCAAACACTCCTCACACACGTTTATAGACCAACATTATAAATATGAAAAAGCTTTACACATCTTTTCTTGCTTTAGCTGTCATGGCCTCATTCTCAGCCTCGGCCCAGCAGCTTCCCAACAGCGATTTTGAAGGCTCCTGGAGCAAAACCACCCCCTACACCGGCGGCTCCTCGAAAGAGGTTGACGGCCTGAGCCCCGAACACTGGACCGTGGCCCACGTAGTAGGGTTCAACTTTCTCGGCACGTGGATGGGTACAACCCTCGTAGGCGATAAAACCGAAGGTCACAACTCTGGATCGGCACTCCTTGTTGAAAACGTGCCCAATTCGGTAGTCAAATCACAGACAGTTCCCGGTTACGCCACCCTCGGCACCCCCTTCAACACCGCCAATACCTCGGGCAAAAATAAGGACGGCGGCACATTCGGCGGCATCGACTACACCTCTCGCCCCGACGCTCTCTCGCTATACTATAAGTTCACCCAGGCAGAAGGCACCACCGAGCCCGCCAACATCGTGGCCTATATGTGGAAAGGCACAGTGACCCAGAACAATGTCCGCGTCAACATCGCCTCCAAGCCCACCACCGCAAATATGGAGAACCGTGACCGTAACATCATGGGCCTCGAGACCGCCTACGGCGACGAACCCGTTAAATCGGCCGACTTCCAGACCATCGCCACCATCAACCACGCCATCACAGCTGCGGCCGCCGACTGGACCGAGCTCACCATCCCCTTTGAGTATGCCGAAGGCGCCACAGCAGCACCCGAAAAAATCAACGTGATCCTCTCGGCCGGCAACTACTTCTCGACCGAGCCCGTTGAAGGCAACCAGCTCGCCGTTGACGACATCCGTCTCATCTACTACTCCCGCCTGCAGTCAATCAACGTGGCCGGCGCCGACATCCGCGACTTCGACCCCGACGTGTACAGCTACAAGATCGACATGCCCATGCCCACAGGCACAAGCTTCCAGTACAAAGCCCTCGGCAACAGCAAATCAGCCAAATCAACCCTCTCACTTGACGCCGCCAACGCCCTCGCCACCATCACCGTGACCAACGCCCAGGGCGCCGACGCCGACGGCAAGTCAGAGCATGTCTACACCATTCAGTTCCGCAAAGCCGAAGCCAAACCCGTGCAATACACCGGCACCCTCAACATCGACATCGACATGATGGACATGCACGTGTCGCAGACAGCCTCCGTGTTCATCACCGACAACGGCAACGGCACCTGCCGCTTCCTCCTCCCTGACTTCACCCTCGCTCTCCCCGACATGGAACCCGCCAACTTCGGCGACATCCTCGTTGACAACGTCACCATGACCGACCAGGCCAACGGCTCGGTAACCTACACCGGCCGCGTTGAAGGCATGTCACTCGCCGACGGCGAAATCATAGCCGACGTCGATCTCGCCGGCACCCGCACCGACAAGCATCTCCAGATGACAATCAACGTGCTGTGGGAAGGCATACCCATCGCTGTTACTTTCAACGGCAACGAGGGCACCTCGGCCATCGAAGGCATCGAAGCTGACACCACCACCGACGCACCTGCCGAATACTTCAACCTTCAGGGCATCCGCGTAGCCGCCGACCAGCTCATTCCCGGCATCTATATCGAGCGTCAGGGCAACACCACCCGCAAGATCCTCGTGAAATAACCCGCAATCATCAATCCCTCATAGAGCCGCTCCGCACCCCGCGAGGCGGCTCATTTTTTTCTGATTAGCAACAGCGGGAAAAAGCATTTCGACAGAGGATCTCAAACAAAGTACGAATTTTCGTAATCTTTTCAACCTCGGAATTTGTTTAATACGAAAAATCGTAGTAGCTTTGTGATGTCAAATTAAACAAGGAATCACAATGCGAAAGCGAAAAGAAAAAATCAATCTGACAGAGAAAGAGGAGGAGCTGATAAGAGCCATCCGAAACTATCAGAAGAGCTACCCAAACGGTTACCCTCAAATGCTCTACTATATTCAGCAACTCGTCGACGAACTGACAGACCTTCCCTGACAAACCGTCCTCCCACCCATCAAGGCGGGAAGGCTTAAATATAAAACAATATGGAAACAGTCATCCAAGCAAAAACTCTGATTCCGGACGTAAAAAGTAAAATGTCCGATATCCTCGTAGCTATTTCATGGCGCGAGATTGCAAGAACTTATTTCGGCAAGTCGAGTTCGTGGCTGTATCACAAACTCGATGGAATTGACGGCAATGGTGGTACCGGCGGCTTTACGCCGGAGGAAGCCTTACAGCTCAAAGGCGCCCTTTGCGATTTATCTGAGCGCATCCGTCGAGCAGCCGACTCAATCTGATTATGCCTTGTTTAATTTGACAACGTCCGCCAAGGCCGGACTCACACCCTCGTCCATCAAGACGAGGGTGTTTTATTATCCTCGCCTCTCCCGGCGCGCAGCCTTCCCCTCAGGAGGAGTGCAGAGAATAGGCGCTACACATCTTTATTGGAATCCATCTTTTCATCTTTCCAACAAATTGTTGCTAAAATATTTGCAGGGCAAGGGAAAAATTCGTTACTTTGCACTCTGATTCGTGGCTCATCCTGTAAAGCTGTTAAATAGATGCGCTTAGCAGTGATATGAGAACTGAGATGGCGGCCACCGGATCACCCCGTTGAACCAACGAAGTAATTAACACTAACAGAGCTAAGTAACACTAACAGCCATGTCAAAAATTTGTCAAATTACAGGCAAGAAAGCTATGGGCGGCAACAACGTCAGCCACTCGAAGCGCCGCACAAAGCGCAAATTCAATGTCAACCTCTTCACCAAGAAATTCTATTGGGTAGAGCAGCAGGCTTGGATCCTCTTAACTATCTCAGCCAACGGCTTGCGCACCATCAACAAAAACGGCCTCGACGCCGCTATCAAGGAAGCAGCCAAAAAGGGTTATTTAACTGAAATCAAATACTTAGAATTCTAACGAAGATGGCAAAGAAAGCTAAAGGAAATCGCGTTCAGGTAATCCTTGAATGTACCGAACACAAAGCAAGCGGCATGCCCGGCACTTCTCGCTATATCACCACCAAGAACCGCAAGAACACCACCGAGCGTCTGGAGCTGAAGAAATACAACCCCATTCTCAAAAAAGTAACCGTTCATAAAGAAATCAAATAATAACCACCCGATATGGCAAAGAAAACCGTAGCATCACTTCAGAAAGGTGAAGGTCGCACATACTCCAAGGTCATCAAAGTGGTGAAATCGCCCAAAACCGGCGCTTACACTTTCCAGGAACAGATGGTTCCTAACGATGCCGTCAAGGACGCGCTTAAATAAAATTTAAGCAAACACACCAAAATTATATATACACTTTTTAACCGCAATTTCCATTTAGCGAGTTAAGTCCTAAAAATTGGTTAAAATTAGTAATCAAAAATCTCGAAATTTAGCACTTAATCAGCATTTTAGCTTAATAAATGTACTAAAACCGAAAATTTAACACTAAATTTCATCCTTATATTTTGCTGGTTAAAAAAATATATATAACTTTGCATCATATAAAACAAAACACTTTTTAAAACTAATTAAATTTCAAAGCAATGAAAAAGACTCTCAAATTTATGCTCTGCGGTGCAACCGTAATGCTCTTCGCTGCTTGTGGCGGCGCTGCTTCTGATGGCGAAAAGATGGCCGAACTCACCTACGCTGTAGAAACCGCTAAGACTCCCGAAGAAGCTAAGAAAGCTACTGAAGAACTCACCGAATTCACTAAGAAGATGGAAGAAACCTACAAGGATGACACTGCTGCTCAGAAAGAATTCGCAGAAGCTTGCGCCAAGAAGCTCGAAGAACTCCGCAAAGGTGGCGAACAGAAATAATATCTGCTTCAACGATAAAAAAAGCACCTCATCCGAGGTGCTTTTTTTTGTTTGTGCCCGGGCCGAATTTCCGCGCCTTGTTACAACACACATTTGGGGCAAATTGTAGGGGCGCTATAAATGAGACTGCTGATTTTATGCCTTATTTTGAGAGTCT
>ERZ836877.2499-NODE-2499-length-23659-cov-4.165353_pt1 | contig 23659 bp, 21 predicted proteins | sample MGYA00519469_ERZ836877 | MGnify/ENA primary metagenome ERZ836877 (study PRJEB31850, sample SAMEA3708809) | human gut metagenome | biome: human gut; feature: human-associated habitat; material: faeces | place: China | collected 2014 ... | reverse complement strand
CAATGCACAGGGGGGAGCCGTCCAAAACGCTGTTCAGGCCAGCGGCTATTTCTGGTGAGGTTAAGTCGATCTCATTAAGCAGCAGAACTGCCCCATACCGCATGGCAAGGGCAAGAGGGCCATATTCAAAGGTCATATTGCCGTCTTTGACCGTCAGATGCCCCACCAGATCGGCGAACTCCAGCCGCCCATGGCCGGTGACCTCAAAGACTGGGTAATTGAGCCTGGCTGCCAGTTGTTTGATGCAACTTGTTTTGCCACAACCTGTGGGGCCGAAGACATAGAGCGGTTCATGTGCCCCCTGTGCCCCTTGAAGATTTACGAACCAGACCACCATGTCGCGGCTCGACTCATGGAAGATATAGTCGTGATCAATTGCCGGGGTGTAGGCCGAAGGAACGGCATAGCCCCTGACCGTGGTGCCAGAGGGCTTGCCGCTGAAAACTTGACCGGCATTAAGGTCGGTGGGCTGAAGAGAGTCAAGTTCAGAAATATTCGTGCCTTTCATTATTGCCTCCAAAAACAGAAAGGCGCACCCTCATGGGTACGCCTTCCTGTAAATTTATTATAATGACTGTTAGTTATGTTTTGAAATATGCCTTAAAAGCTCTGCGGGGGTTGTTATTTGCAGTTCTGGAAATATATGCCGCAGTTCTAATAAGTGTTTATCCCCAGACACTAGAAAAGCGGCATTGGCTGCTTTTGCTAAATGAATGAAGACTGCATCATCCCTGTCACGAAGTTCTGAAACTTCTTCAAGAGGAATTTCAAGTGGGAAAGTCTCAGCCCAGGGCAGAAATTCAGCGAGCAAACTCTCAATTTCTTGGGGTTCCAGCTTGAACTTTGGGTAACTTAACACCCTGATCAATTCAGTGACGGTTTCACGACAAACTACAGGGATGATTCCTTCAGTCTGCCATATTTGACGGAGCTCAGCTATTCTTCCCTTTGAGAAAATAAGCGCGGAAACAAGGCAGTTTGTGTCTAAAACTACACGAGGGGCCATAGCTATGCTCTACGCCCCCACTGGACAGCATCCGTTACATCCTGCTCACTGATGCCAAGAGCCGCTAGTTTGTTGCGTACGGCGTCAACTGGCCGTACCTGCATGGGCGTGAGGACTATGCGACCATCTTCCAGCGACACATCGAAATATTCGGGCTGGTCAATCTGCTGCACAATGGCCTTTGGAAGCGTAAGCTGATTCTTAGAGGTAAGTTTGGCAAGCATCGCGGCCTCCTTTTTTCGCTAGAGTAAAGAATCCGTGATTAAAGGATACGTCTTGCAAATTATTTGTCAAGCTACGTGGTTCTCAGCTTATCCTCCTTGCGTTATCGCGCTCTGTGAGTTTGTTTCTCCAGATTCAGTTTATAGGTGAAATACTTAATTTTTCGAAAGGAGAGCCAACGCGCTCGCAGCGGGCAAGCAAGGCATCTACGTCAATGTTACCCAAGCCGTCAAAGCGGAAGATGGCAGTCAGTTCTTCATGTAGGGCTTCGCGATTAAGCGTGCTGCGCCCTGCTGCCACTGACATGCGGAATCGGTAGTTTCCCGTGTCTACCCAATCTCGTGTGCCAGACTGCCGGTGAACCAGCTTAAGCACCGTCTCCATTTCTTTGATTTCGTCATCCAAAGCTGTGCGCTGCTCCTTAAGGGACGCCAGCTTTTCCAGTGCTGGCTCCCATTGCGGCATATGCACGCCCTGTGGGAACTTGGGGCAGTCGCCATTGTATTCGCAGTAGGAACAGATTGGGTAAAAACCTTGGGCGCAGGTTACCTGTGAAAGGGACAAATTCCCGGCACGGTGGGCCGTGAGGTCGCCCCAGAGTTGGACCGCATGATCAAGGGCCGTATCCAGCATGGCCTGATTGAAAGTGTAGGGACCAAAGGTGGTTACGTCCTTCATGGAAAGGCAGAGCAGCCAGGCTTCTATACTCAGTTTCTCAGCTTGCTTGGGCAACTGAAGGCCAAGTTGGGCACGGCAAAGCTGAGGGAAGGTCATCTTTTCATGCAAAAGCGTGCCATCCTCAGCACGCAGGCTGAAAACGAGTTTGTCCCAGGCTTGGGCCAGCAGACCGATTTGCCCGTGTAGTTGCAGCAGGTGAGAATCGTGAGGCGAAGCTGGCAGCTTGTCCGTACTCTTCACTTCCAGAATCCGTATGGCATTGACGGGCGCACCCCAGACCAGCACAAAATCAAGATGGGCTTTGATGGGCACGCCCTGATGCTGCCAGTTGATCTCAAGCTGAGGCAGTACATACAGGCCCAGAGACGCAAGCGCCTTGCCAACGCCGGATTCAAACCAATGTCCGCGCTGCAGGGTCAGCAGACGCTCCAGGCTATTCGGTGTTGGCATCACCTTACGGGCGAGAACGGCACGAGGACATTCCCAGTGCTGGCCAATGTCGCTCATGCCAACATAGGTGGACCTATCGCCTAGTTGTGCGGTGGTACTTTTCTGGGAGACGGCTTGCAGCCCCTGACGAATTAATGCCCGCAAGCCTTCCGTGCGGTCTGTCATTTCCATGATCCTGTCTCCATAAAAGCGAAAGGGCCGCCATCAGGCAGCCCTTTCACTCGGTATTTTGATTTTTGCTATGCGACATCAACATACTTCCACCACAATTTTCTCTGCGGGTTCCACCGGAAGCCCGAACCAGTCAGTAATTCCTTTTTGGCCTGTGTGTTGCCTGTGGCAATGATACAAGGACGCCCATCCTGAGCGGTAACCTGCTGGTAGGTGACACCTTCAAGCGGTGGAAGGCTTTCAAGGCTGGCTGGCGGACGATTTGAGGGGCTTGAAAGATTGTGTGTGGTGGATGATTCGCGTTGTCGCGTTTTTTGCAATTCAGGGACAATTACGGGCAATTTAGGCCGGGTAGGCGATTTTTTACCATTTTTAGCCCCTTCGCCATCGTCATCTTCAGTTACCATGCCCAACATAGCGGTTAGAGCGTATCGGCGAGCGTAGGTAATTGCCGATCCCATACCCTGCGGATCTGCCTTCGGCAGAGGAACCACAGCAAGAGAGCTTTGCCACTGGCCAGACTCTGCATGTGTCAGCTTGGTAACCAGCCCTAAGGAGTTGGGCTGTTCCACAGGCACAGGATACTGGCACAGCCAGATGCCATTTTCGATGAGCGCATCACGGCAGGCGTCCATGACGCTGTTGAGGCTGGCGTACCAGCTTTTGGTGAAGGGATTTTCAGCGTCTTTTGTAGCAGGTTGAACGGTTCGTTGTACGCAGAGCAGGGCCTTAGCCAAATCGGTAATGTTTTCTGATTGGTATTGGTTCATATGAACATCCTCCTTCGATAGCAAAATGATAAAGCCCCGTACGGCTTGTGGCCGAACAGGGCTATTGGTGATTTTAGAAGCACAAATCTGGTTTGTTCAAGAAAATAACATATCGCTGAAAATTATTGAGTTACAATGCACTAAATTGCACGAATAATGACCGTTAACTATCTCAATCCCTTGTTTTTTTGTGGCAACAACAGATAGTATTGCTCAACCGTTCTGGATCAGCATAAGACCTTTGACAGTCGAACAACGATGGAGATATATCAACAGTACAAACCAGAGGGATTGCCACATATGATTAGCTCTAGATGGGCGGCATAACCAATGAAACTGTCCGCCTCAGTTCTGCCGTTGACTGGTCCGAAGAAATGAACCCACTTCTGAACTATGGCGTCCTTTTTTTCAGCGCAGATCAGGGATAATAGTGTAAATCAGCCTCGCGATACTGGCCAATTTAACCCTCACCCCGAAATAACTGCCCACCCAACCACGTCAACGCCAAATCATGCACAGCCAAGGGCCGTTCTGCATAACCTGTGTCCTCTGCAGGCCGCTTGGCATCCTCAATTTGCGAGGGCTCGTGGGTGCGTTGGTTACTCCAGCAGAAGTAGGGGACTATGCCCGTGGGCTCTGCCAAGACCTTATACGCGGACGGCATGATGGGGACATGATCTCCATAAAAACAGAGAGACGCTGGGCAGGCCGCCAACCGCAATGCGCCGTGCAGCATGCGCAGCATAGCGTCGGCATTGCGCAAGTGACGCAGGTAGGCGCTCAGTTCATCGCAACCTTCCGGTGGGGGGCAGGAATAGAGCGCTGTTGCGGCCTCTGGATGGGGTGGCTCCAAATGCAGCGGGCCGTGGTTTTCCATAGTAATGGCAAAGACGAAGGTGGGGCAGGATGCCTGCTGTAGGACATGAAGGATACGATCCCCCACTTCCATATCGCCCACATAGGAGCCTTCGCGCCGCGCCCCGGCAAAGGTGCTTATGTCCATAAAGGTATCAAAGCCCAGCTGGCGCAGGACGCGGTTACGCCCATAAAACTGCGCCCAGTAGGGGTGGATACAAACTGTATGGTAGCCAAGCCTTTTCAGAAACAACGGCAGGGACTGCACCGCCCAACCGCGTGCCACAGTCTGATAGGGATTAAAGCGGTGCACCCCCAGTTGGCAGGCCGGTATGCCCGTGAGGAAGGAAAACTCCGTGCGCACCGTATTGGCACCCCAGGCTGGCACCGTCAACGGGCCAGCGGCATCGGCCACCGCCCGCAATAGGTCAAAGGTTTGCAGGACCTCTGGACGAACGCCCGCAAACAAAGGCCGTGCATCGAAAAAAGATTCGCTCTGAATGGACACAAGGTGCGGTGTACCACCCCGCACGCCGATCAATGCCCGCCCGAAAGGTGAATGCGCAATGGGCAATGTGCGCGAAGTCACGGCATAGGCCCAAAGAAACGGCAGCAGTCCCAGATTGTTGAGATCTTCTTCCGGTTTAAGACCAACCGCTGGAGGGCTACGGAATGCTCGCCACAACAGCAGCACGGAAACTATCAACAGGATACTCACCCCACCAAGCTGGCCATACGGATCAAAACGCGACGGTGGCGGTGTTTCCCACAGAATGCCTGCTACAGCCAGAACGAAAAAAGCCGCGGCCAGGCAAAAGCTTTTTACCCCCAAAAAAGGTAGAAAAAGGCGCGGGAAGCGCAACGTATCAAGGAAGTAGTCGTAATCCTGAAAGAGAAATGGTTCCCGCAGGTTTTTCTGTTTGGCGTTATTGACCACTACCAGCGTCACCAGTATGGCCGACGTCGCCGCCATGGCGCACCAAGGGCGCCCCAGAAGCAAGGCCAACACAACGTATGCCGCGCACCACAATCCTACATGCGCCCCCCATGCTCCTTTGGGGCGGACCAGGGAAGGCCGGGGCAGCAAAAAACGCTCAATGCCCACTGAAAGCGCAAGGCCCACCACGCTGGCCGCCAGCACCTGTACCAACCCGTTGTCAACGCCCATAGCCCAGCATCCGCGCTATAGGCATAGCAAGGCAAGCTGGCAACACCGAAAGCCCCCAGATGCCCAGATTGAGGGGAAAAGGAAAGGAAATGCGCGCCCAATCTCGCTCAAGTCCACGCCTGATAACACGCGCCGCACGACCCGGTTGCCACAGAAAAGGCTTTGGCCCCGGCATGGCGTCACACATGGGCGAGGACACATAGCCGGGAAGCACCACGCTGACACGAATGCCCTCGGGCCGAAGCCAGCCGCGCAGGGACGCCCCCCAGATCCGCAACGCGGCTTTGGTGGCGCAGTATGTCGGCGTTGTCGGCAGGCCGTAGTAGGCGGCGAGGGAACTGATAATGGCGATCTGCCCTCTGCCCCGCTTACGCATGGCAGGCAGCGCCCCCTCTACCACCGCCATGGTGCCCAAAAGGTTTACCTCTACTAACGCCTCTACTTCGCTGAAAGGCTCGCCTTCGGCCTTGGGGCCTATATCAGTGTTGCGACCAGCAGCGGCAATGAGCAGATCGGGGGTGCCCAAGGCGCAAAGCTCCGCCATCCATTGGCGCACGGCTCCACGCTCACGTAAGTCAAGTACCTTCGTGTTGACGGAGGCCCCCTTGGCCTGACACTGCGCCGCCAGACGGTGCAGGATTTCAGGCTTGCGGCCGGTCAGCGTCAGGCGCACGCCCGGCGCCGCATATTCCAGTGCCAGCGCCCCCCCCAAAGCGCCCGTGGCCCCAGTGATAAACACATGGCGCGGCAGGCCGTCCGCGCTCTTCCGGCTGTCGCTCCAGCTGAAAAACAGCGTCAACGCAAAGCCGCTGGCGGCAAGACCGCAGTAAAGGGCGACCCAGTAATTGTGTTCCTCCAGGCTGATGCTGAATGTGGCAAGAGCGTATGCCAACGAGAATACTTCCAACAAAATTAACAAAGAATTTACGGGCGGCTGTGCCATTTTTCTACGCCCGTTTCCTTTGGGCGTGCAGTGAAAGTCCCCCTTGATCCCCGTAAACACCTGCACAGCGGCACTGAAGTAGTATAACGAAATAGGGAAAAACATTATGAGGTAACCGAAGGCCCAGCACAGGTGTTTCCACAACGGCATGGCTTCCCCCCCGGACGCGCCCTGGCCTGTGGTATTGCACCATGACCAAACCACTGCGGCGAGAAGAAAAACCGTGCAACACAGATGAAAAAACACGCCGAGAGAATCCGTAACCAGAGCCAAAGGCAAACAGAGCAGCAACAGAACGTAAAACGAGGCCAGCAGCAATGAGGAAAACATGAGGGAAACGGCATGCAGCCGCGGCAGCAGCTGCATAGACGCGGCAAACATGTGCTGCACATGCCGCAACGTGTTGTGAATGAGGCCGCGCGCCCAACGCTGGCGCTGCACACGGAAGGCCCCCATAAGTTCAGGCAACTCCGCCAGGGAAAATACATCTTGCAAAAAGACATACCGCCACGCCCCCAGTTGCGCCCGGTACCCCATGTCCACATCTTCCGTAACCGTGTCGGCACTGATGCCGCCTATATCGTCTATGCACCGCCTGCGCCAGACACAAGAGCTGCCCGTCAGCGAGGCCATGAAGCCGTCTTGGGAAAGCCCCGCCGTTACATCTTCTTTATGCCCTGCTTCCATAGCCTGAAAATGCGTTAAAAAAGTGGCGTTCCGGTTCGCATAGCGTATGCCTGTCTGCAGAAAACCCACTTTTTCGTCCGCAAACCACGGCATGACATTGCACAAAAAATCGGGCGGCGGCAGGCAATCTGCATCGAATATGGCAATAAAATCTCCCTGCGCCAAGGTGAGACCAAAGTTGAGGTTACCCGCCTTATAGCCTATGCGTTTTTCACGCCGCTCGTGGCGGATAGGGACGCCGCGTTTGCGGTGATATTCGATCCGCTCCGCCGCGATCTGGCATGTCTCATCCGTCGCATCGTCCAGCAGCAGGATTTCCAACTTGTCTGCGGGATATTGCAGCGCGCACACGGCATCGATAAGTTTTACAACCACAAGTTTTTCATTGTAAACTGGCAGCAGGACGCTGACCGCAGGCAACTGCGCATCCGCCAGGCATCCCGGCGTACCGCACAGGGTGACGAGTTTTATGCCTTTTACGGGTTTTGCCTTGTGTGCGGCGCGCTCTTCCAAAAAAGTATACAGAATAAACAATCCAACCAAAAGTAAAAGAAAAATTTGTATGCCGAGAGCCATCATTGCCGGCAGCCCCTCCTCAGAAGTTTACGACATTCTCAAGTTGTTCCAGCCTGCACCGCCAGGTATGATGCCGACGCACGTAAGCCGCGCCAGCCTCCGCTTTCTCCATATCTTCCACTGCCGGGCCAGACCGGAGCCGGGCCAGCAAATTGTGCGCTTGCTCTGGGGAGTCCACCACATGGCAATACCTGCCAAAAGTACGTTCCACCGCCGGGCTGCTGTTGGTGACGCAAATGCCGCCGCAGGCCAGTATCTCCAGCAAACGCCGCGAGCACATGGTTTCTGAGCTCGTAACGGAATTTACATTGAGTGAAATTGAATATCGTTTATATATTGCTGCTGTTTCCGTATAAGGGACTTTTTTATGCAATAGTAATGTGCCCTTTTTAGGGAAGCGAAATTCAAAGAAATGGGACAACCGGTTACTGTTTCTGTCAAACGCGTGTACTGGGACGACATTATCTCGGCAAGCATTGAATATCATATCCAAAAACTGCCGGCGGGCATCCAGAATACGCTTGTAGTAGCTGCCCACAAAGCACACAGCGTTTTTTGTAAAATTAAAACCTGAAAAGTTATGAAAAACTGGTTGGTAGGGCATGGCCAGGACATCGACATTGCTGGATGCGGGCAATGCCTGCCGGTAAAGGGGCACGCAGCGGTTGTCTGTGGTGAAGACGTGCTCAAAAAGACGCGCCACATCTATAAAAGCCTCAAAAAAAGCCCCGTCGTCTTTATTCCAAAAAACAGCGGGGATGCCCCTCTCCCGCGCCAGCCGCACCAGCCGTGCAATAGCGCGGGGCCCACCCATGCGCATATACGCAGGCTGCCGGGCCAGCTCGTAGCGCCATTCCCCCCCCACGCCATGAAAGGCCGATTCCACAAAAATCAGGTCGGGACGCCAGGTACGGATAACTTCTTCATAATTGGCGGGGGTCAATGACCGCACACGGCATTCTGCCGCCAGGCTAACGCTGGTGAAGTAGTCGGCCACAAGCCCCACCTTCAGCGGACCAAAAGGGCCGTTGCCCATCACGTCCTGCGGCACGGTGGGGTGCTTATAAACGATGCCGTCAACCAGCCGTATGATTCTGCCAAGCATCCTTTCCCTCACGCCCGGTTGCAGAGCCTGCCCACCGTCAAGACAACAGATCCCCTACAAAATACTCCCATTGCCGCCGGGCCAGCACCTGCTGGCGCCCGGCTTGCCCCAGAGCGTCGAGACAGGGGGGAGCCCCCAGGGTGTCCGCAAGAACCCGCGCCAAATCTGCGGCATCGCCGGGGGCAAAAAAAATGGCCCCTGCAGCGGCTTCGTCCCTGAAAACGGGCAAATCCGGCACAATAACGGGTTTGCCCAGTGCCAGGGCCTCCACCAGCTTGATAGGCGGCACCACCTTGCAGACGGTAAAAGCCTTGCGCGGTATACACACCAGCGCACACCGCAGGATATGGGCGCGGGCTTCCTCTGGCGTCGTCTTGCCGAAGAAGCGGACGTAGTTTTGCAGGCTAAGGGCGTTGACCTGTGCCTCTAGGGCCGGACGCGCCTCTCCATCGCCAATGATGTGCAGACGCACGCCTTTCCCTTGACGCAGCAGCATGTGCAGCGCTTCGATGAGGGTATCCAGCCCCTCATAATTGATGAGAGAGCCAGCATAGCCGATAGTATCGGCCATAACCTCGCATGCTGGGTCCGGCTTGATGCGCTCGCCATCCACACAATTGGGCAACAAGCGCATGCGCTCAGCAGAGATGCCCCACTGCTGTTGGGCATACAGGCCCAACTGTTCGGAAATGACAAAAACGCGATCCGCTTCTGTCGCCACCAATCCTTCCAGCTCCAACCCCAGATTATAGTTGTATGAATTTTCAAACTCAGGCTGCCGCGCGGCACGGGTAAGCTCCCATAAGCCGCGCATTTCGTACTGAAACGGCAGGCCAAGGCGCCGGGCGGCGATAAGCGCGGGCAACGCATTGACGTGGTTTGACGCCGCGTGAATGCGGACCACCCGGTGTTGCCTGGCGTACCTGACAATAACCTTTGCCGCGCGCGCCGCATAAATGGCGGTAAAACAATTGTTGCGCGGCCGCCGCACGTGCTCGTACTGAACGGCCCCTACCATGGTGGATTCCCCCCCCTGGACGTCCAAGCTGTCCGTCCTGTCCCACGGGTAACCCGCGCGGGTAATGACGCGAAGGTCCGCGCCGACGGCTTGCAGGGCGCACAGCAGTTCGTGCGTGCGGGAGGTGTAACCGCTGATATGGTACGGGCGGCAGCTGGCCGCCACATAGAGCAAGCGGTTGGGCACCAGCGAGTTCACCGCCGGGAGTGCCGCGGCCACCGGCGGCAAAAGCCTTCTAAGCCCCTGCACGGTGAAGGCATGATGCAGCGTTTGGAATAATCCGGCCATGAGAAACCTTATGCCTTTTTTACCGCGCGGATCTCAGCCCGTGACATATCTTCCACATGAGTGGGAACAATTTTGCCTTGCCGGACCAGCTCCAACAGCTCCGAAGCCGTCACCACCTCAAAATCTTTAGAAAGTTGTTTCACAAGGTTGCGATATTCTTCCAACCGGGCATCATCCGTATACATACCGTGGCCATTTTCATCCCAATGGAGCAAGGACCAAGAATGTACCAGACAGACCAAAAAACTGTCCCTCCGGCTTACGCTATAGGGCACAAAGGACGCCCACCACGGCCGGTATTTTACAAATCGCGACAAAGGATATTGAAATCTGGCCCAAAGCGCCCTGCCGACCTTGGGCAGGATGTTTTTCTCTGTAATGGGAATTTCAATAATGCCGTTGGACCACTGGAAAGGAAGGTTCGTTGGGACGCTGTAAGGGCATTGCCCTATAGTTGTTGCCGCAACTGTATTGTTGAACGAAAGAGGAATATCAAGCTTGGCAAGGGTGCGCAGCGTAGTCGCATTCCAGCGGAAAGAACCCGCCCGGAAAGCTCTGACCGGCTTACCCGTAACCGCGGTTATTTCATCCCTGAAATGTGTCAGCAAAAATTCCTCTTTCACAGCATCGGTATATGCATTCAAATAGCGTGGTTCAATTTTGAACCCCGTTCCCTCCCAGAAATTTTTGGGCAAATATTCCGGGTGCACGTGCAGCTGCACATCATGCCCCGCGTTATTAAGCCAAGCCATGACTTCGCGCACTTCATCACGCCGCGCATAGGCCCCGCACATATCCACAAAAAAAACGTGCTTTGCGCCGAACTCATCACCAATGGCGCACATCTCGCGCACACCGGCGGTGCCGTTTTCATATTCACCCCAAATGAGGCGCTTTACATGGTCCGTAACAGCACGGTTGGGCAAGGCCTCCGTATCCACAGTAAAAAGCGCGTAGCGAGTTTTATGCATTTTTTGATCCAATATTATCATATATATTTAATATGTCAATCTACATAAAATCAAAAATTCTATCTAGCGTTATATCTAATCTCCCACTCCTTTAAAGATCTATCATAATCACCTTCTGCCTTAATAAAAGCCCAAAACATAGGCCAATCGCGTTCAGCACACTCGAGCTTAAAATTTATTTTATTTGTTTTATCCTTCAAAAAAGCTCTAATATTCGCATTTACTGTTTCACAATAGTCAATACAGTAATGTAATTTATCTTCATCGTTTTTACAGTCGCCTGCACCCATTATAATTTCAGATCGATAAGCCTTCATAATTCCACGATTCCCCCGAGCCATAAATGATTGTGCAGTCTTTGTCACATCCCGCTGCAGGTGCACATACCATGCATCACAACCATAAATAGCATCTAGGCGACCAAGAAACCAAGAAAGGCGATTGTCTGCTTCAATATGATTTTGTGGATAAAAAAATCTTGCGTTACCAATAAATTTGCATCTACTTTCATGGGCTGCTGTAAAATTTTTAATATGAGTTGCCGCCTTGATAAAGGTAGTTGAGCCACATCTCCCTGTGCATAAAATAAAAACATTCATACCGTAGTACCTCGTGTCAGCTATCTCACAATATTAATTAACAACTCATAAAATTCTAAACTAGTTGCATTCCCTGCCGTCAAAGGTAAAACCACGGCGTTACGATAACGCCAAGCCAGATAACGGCGCTTGCGGTCATAATAGGCCGTATCTTCCCCAAGGCGCGGCAGGTATTCCACCAGCCAGTGCAAGCGGGAATAGAAAGCAAAATCCGCCGCATCCGTCACCAAAACAGGAACAAAGCCCGGATGACCCTGCAGCAGAACTTTGGCCCCCATGCAGGCGTCGCGCGCTTCTTCCCGCCCCATGCCCTCAGACCAGAACAGCAGAGGCTTTGCCTCCGGCCGAAGAGAGGAGTGTTTAAGTCCGACCTGCCACACATGGTGGAGGTAGCGACTACGATCCAGCCCCAGCACCCGGAACAGACGCCCTACCCGCTGCACAACGCGCTTGCGCCATTGTGCCGGCAGCTTTTGGGGCAGCAGCTCATAATGAACCATCAAGGCCCAATCCGGCGCATCAGCCCATGCGCGCAATTGGGCACGCAATTGCCGTGTTTGGTTCGTCAGATTCATTTGTATCAACACGCAGCCAATGACAAAATGGCCTCTGCCGCCAGGCGTGAGCCGTTCATATGCAAGTTGCATGCGGCTGGTTGATGTCCCTCAGTCATTTGCAGCAAAGAACGCACGGCGGCATCCATCTCATCCTCGGTTTCGCAGGAGGAAACAACGGCTGGAGCATGCTCCATAACAATCTGTGCGCGCCGGGCCTGGTCGTCCGCCAGAAGCGTATTGGGGATTAGCAAAGAAGGGATCTGAGCTTGCACGACTTCACAGCAGGAGTTGTAGCCTGCGGCACCGACAAAAACATCAAAAGCCTTCAGATAACGCACCAACGGGTAGACGGAAATGGGCGTTACCGTTGACGGCAGTTGCACATCCTGCACGGCAATGGGGGCACGAGCCCAGAGAACAGTAAACCCCTCTGCCTGAAAACGGCGGACAAGCTGATGCCCCACGTCGCTTACATCCTTGAGATTGCCCGGTCCCAAGGAAAAAAGCGCATAACGCCCCTTTTGCTCCAGATGCAGGCCGCTGCGTGCCTCACCGCTCTCAAACAGTTCGGCATCATCAAGCAAGGCTACGGGCGGGACAGTGATTTTTTTACCGCCGCCTGGCAGCGCAATTTCACCATAAACGGTCCCCAGTTCGCCGGGGACAATGATCAGGTTAAACAGAGACTCATCCACAGGCACTTCTTTTGCGCTTTCCTTTAATAGCCCACGGTTGGACCAGACCAGCTTCAATTGATGTTTACGCCTGTACGCCCGACATGCGGCCAAAAAACCTTGAAACGGCCAGGTGCCGTCAAAAACTACCACTTCTGGTTGCGTGCGTTCCAGCATCATACCGAAGCGGACTGCCAGCTCCGTATTCCAGTCATAGGTTGAGTTGCATGACCAGAACGGCGACACAAAATAGTCTGATGCAAAGCCCATCCCTTCAATATACTCAATGGCCGATGCCAAAGAGAAAAAACTGCACACAGCTCGGCCACGCAGACAACGGGCATAAGATAAGCAGCGGTTCATATGCCCCATACCAGAACCGTTGACAGGGAAAAAGAGGATACTGACCATTTCTAAGATATGCTTATTTGTTTATGTATACACCAGAAATTGTAACATACTGTTTTTAATCCACAAAATATAATACGTGCAATTTAAATGGAGAATTTTCTAACGTAATAAAACTACACGCATCAATATCTTCCTTGTTAATTTATTATAAAATAAAATATTGCATAACGTATTTATAACAAAAAAACTATGTTTAAATCCATTTAACAAGCATAAATGATAGTCTGACATCCAGCTACTCAGATTTTCATCATCCGCTGCTAGCATCTTGGTATCCATCCCCCCACAATGGCAAAGTTATCACGAAGCACCTATTGCCCAAAGCTCGCAATAAATTATGTACACCAACATCTGCGCTAAACTTATCACTCCTGCGTGGAGGCATGTGCAAACACCCGCTGCACAATTTGCTGATTCGCACTTCCTATCTGGCGAAGGAGGCCCAACCAAATCGACAAATCGAAAGGCCTCAGCAGCTCATCAATCCGAATATTGCTCCTTAATAGATTCAATAGCAGATCAAACTTTTGCCGCTTTAATAGCTGATAGACTAGCATACGCCACGGATCTAACCGAAATAGTTTATGTGTTTCCAATTCAAAGAATGCTGGATCAATTTTTATAAAAAGGGTTGCACTTTTTTCGAGAAATTCTTTGAGGTGGACGTCTGAAAAATTATGAGCAGCACCATTTTGTAAGTGACTCCAAAAATTCCAATATGCGTTCAAATAGTTCATCCACGGGATTCTATGACCATTGGACAAATAGGCATCTCGAACCATAATAAAATGATCTAGTATATTATCAAACTGTAATGCACCCCACTGCATACTTTTCACACCGATTTTATAATTGTAAACAATATCTTCAATAATGTAAACATAGTCACATCTAGCAAGCGCGCGGGCAAGCATCACCGTATCTTGGCCACGCCGCAGACTCGGGTAGCGAATCGAATGGCGCTGAAGAAAATCGCGTTGAAACAGAAACTGCTGATGCATCCAAGGCGCCCACAACATGGGCGTTTCTGCGAACGAAAAAGCTCCGGTTATGGTTGAATTGGAATCACGAGCATGACCGATACCTTTGGCATCGAATTCCATAATATTTCCGCGTGTCAGCGCATGTCCGCTGCTTTCAGCGGCTTCAAACATTTTTTGCAAAGCACCAGCGGGATAGACATCATCGGGATCAAGAAAAGCGACATAGCGCCCTTTTGCCACGTCAAGACCAGCATTACGCGCCAGCCCCGCCCCTTTGTTTTCGGCAAAGTTGATGACGCGGAGCTGGGCGTCACGGGATTGCATTGCCGATAACACCATCGCACTATCATCAGGTGAACAATCATTTACCGCTATAATTTCGACACGTAAACCATCTACTGACTGCTTTAATGCCGATTCTAGAGCCGGTAAAAGCCGCTCTCGTGGATTGAAAATCGGAACTACAATGCTGACATCAATCAATGTGCACCTCACTATCGAACACGGCAACTTTTGTAAAACGCAGTGTTATGATATCAATTGAACAAACTTGGATCGCACAGATTCGATAAGATCCGCATTTTTTCTAATGACGCGCATTGATTCCGCATACTCAGAGTTTTTCTTGATGTGAATGAGTAAGCTCCCTTGCGACCCGAAAAGCAGATCGCTGCGCGTATAGGCAGGAAGACCAAGATTCGAAACATAGGCAAAGAAAGAATTTTGCCCCACTTCACTGTATGGCCTTGTAAAACGCTCTTCAACACCTTGTTCTTCTCGATAAACAATACGATGCAAGAATTCTATATGTTCACCGTTTGCATAATAATCATACGGTGGCTTTCGAGTAAATAAAGGATCATTATCCAAGGCTTTTGTAGCCTCCAAGTACCAGTCAAATAAATTCCTTAATACTTCTTTATCGTGACCCCACCAATTCATGTATTTTTGGAATCCTCCACTTGTCCCTGCGAAATGAAAGAAGCAAATTGGCAACCCATCGGCAGTAAGGCTTTGTGGAGGATCACCTTGAATATGGCGATCTCTAAAGTTCCAGCATGCGACATTGTAGGTACTGTCACGAAGAATTCTGACACGATTGAAAAAAACCGGCACATGGTCGATCCACCGCTGATCTGTGAATAACCCACGATGCAAATCTATCAGGCAGTATTTACTAAGCCGCTTTTGCCACCATAAGGCAAATCGTCGCCCCTCGTCGTCATTTTTGACCCCCAGAAAGCCCAAGTTATAGATTCCAAAGCGAAGATGATTGATTTCCCGGAACATCATGCGATCATCAATCTCTGCCTTTGTTTGGTGCGGAGTGATGAGAATCGAATTATTCTCAAAATGTTTTAGCAGGCCGCCCGGATTGCCAAACATATAACAGTCTGGATCGAGGAACAGAACTGCTGCGCAATCGGGCAATGCCAAAAGCCTATTTAACACAAACGGCTTGATTGCTGTTGATAATTCCATCACGTCGTGACGAAATATCCAGCTTTCTAAATTTGGAATATCCCCGCCAAGATCGTCAGCGGCAATTACCGAGTCGAAACCGTACTTTGTGATGTCGAATCCCTCGGGGCGCACATCGGATAATGCCATGCACAGGTGAGCGTCCGGCAGATGCTCCCGCACGCCACGTGCTAACAATCTGGCTTTCGGAAAATAGTTAAATGCCGCGGCTGTAAAGATGTAAAGCCCCTTGCCCGTTGGGGAGACGCCGGAATATCGTCCCGCTTCAGATCCTATCACAGTGCCGGAATGAGTCGACATGGCACTTGATAGAACCTTTAATTGGGCATGCAGTATCTTCTCCATATCTGCTCGTGATACCGAAGACGAGAAGCGATGAATTCTCAAGCCAGGATACCTAGCAATATCCGACAATTGTCCAGTCAGGAAGACATCCGTAATGCCTGCAGAACGGAACCAAGACACTAGGGCACACGGCTTCACATGGTCGCATATGGTGGCCCGGATGAGAGTTGTGCGAGGCGGAAAGGCTTCTGCCTGAGAGAAAGATCGCCCATCGCGGTCAGCGATCATTCCCAAGAGGCTTGCCTTATCCTTCGACCAAGGGTAATGCACATATTCAATAAATGGACTCACGGCTCCATCGGACCCTGCGCCATTGCGAAAGGCTAACTCAAGCGATGAGGCTCCGTCCCATGAACCCACGTACACCAGCTGATCTGCGGTTCGCACCCATTGTTCTCCGACATGGCGTGGCATAGATGTCATTTCGCTATTGCTCCAAAAGTTAATGCCTGGACTTCCATAAGAGCACGAAGTCGATCCAGTGAATGATGTGCCCGTGCAGCAAAAAAGATAACGTCACGATACCCTGTAACAGGGTCAACAGCGATAACTGACAATAAATTCTTCGTCGACAGCACGCCATCAAACCGAGCCATAAAGTCCTTGCCATAGACACGCCAATGCCCATGTTGGGCCCAGTCTGGCTTCCCCCAATCCATTGTTGTTGCACGGTAAAGGGGCATTGGCATAGCAAACTGAACAATGCCGTCGTCAGTTGTTATGCGCAGCATCTCGCACATCGCCTCCCGATCATCTTCGACATGCTCAAGTACATGGTTGCAGATAACCCAATCATAATAGCCATCGGGGCGATCGATCCTCTGCAAGTCAAGGCTGTTCGCGCCACCAAAGATTGACGACTCATATTTTCCGAACCACTGACCTTCAATCGAATGATCTGGCGCAAAATGCAAGCAGGCAGCGCTTTGCACCCTTTCTAAAAGATAATTCTTATACAGGTTGTACAAGATTCTGTGCCTTTCTAACGAATGACACTTGACGCAGCACGGCAATACACCATTATTGATGCGTCCGTTCGGGCCAGCACGAAAGTCTCGTCCATTACAAATGGGGCATATTGAAGAAATTACAATTTCATCGATCCAGGACATATACATAGCCTCCTTTGCAACGGCATGAGAATGCCACAGAAAAATCACTAACCAAAATTTTTTGCATTCCTAGACACGCTTGTCGGAGAGTGATTGTTTGTATTTTGGGGCCAATTTACGGCTCTCCATCTCCCTAGCCCACGCTTGTTGGCGTATATACAGCGAAAAGCTGCGTGCATATTCGTCATGCTTTGACATCAGCAAACTCAAGAATCGCTTCGAAACATCGTTGCCTAGAGCGGTCTGCAAGGAGGGCATAATTAGGCAATCGACTCAGCGGGGATTAAGAACTTATCCATAAATAATTTTTCTGTCAGCCTTCCGGAAAGCGATGGAGGCTGCAGCCAGATGCGTGAGAGCCAAGTGAGTTGAGTCGAGCTTTTCGTAGCGGATTACCAGCTTGCGAAAGCGGTTGAACCAAGAGTGGCAAGCCTCAACAACCCACCGCCGAGCCACAAAAAGAGGATTCACAATTTTTTCACGTCGCTCTTCACCGCGTGTTCGCACATGCGGCGTATATCCCGCCGCGACCATTGCCACCTGTGGTGTTTCTCCGGCATAACCAGCATCGGCGCACAGATTCTCGGTTTGGCCCTCCATGACTGCCCTCACCACCTTGTTGGCCAAAACGCTCCCCAACTGGCTGACATCATGCCGGTTGGCTCCGGTCACGACGACCGACAACGGGACGCCACGCCCCTCCACAAGAATATGGCGCTTTGTTCCTTTTTTTCCTCGATCCGTGGGGTTGAGTCAGGAACTCTCTTTGGCCAGCGGTGCCTTGTTCATGCTGCCATCAATAGATTGCCATTCCCAAGCTATCCCTTCCAAATCGTCATATTCGGACAAAACACGCTTCCAAAGCGCCAAGAAAAAGCCTTCTTGCTCCCATTCTCTGAAATATTTATGAATTGCACTCGGACTCCCAAAAACATCTTTGGGGAATGCTTTCCACTGAATCCCAGTTTGCAGCACATAAACAATAGCGGAAAAGACCTTGCGTGCCTCAAGGGGCTTTCTTCCTCCGCAACCTTGCGTCGATACTGCTTTTCTTTATCTCTTTTGGGCGTAGGTATCAGTGGCTCTACTAATTCCCAGAGGGCATTCGACACTTCCCATGATTTCAGGCTCATATGCTTGTCTGCATTGGAGAAAAGAATGCCAGAGGACAGCGTTTTTTTCAAGATTATTTATGGATAAGCCCTAAGTCTTGCCAGTTCATCTTGAGCGAAAGGTGCAGGACCTGGAGCAACGAATCAACATTGCCATTAAGAATAATACAGCCAATATTGCGGTAGTGTCCAAAATTTTTCGCACATTTTGTAGCAGCCAATCGATGAAGCCTGGAATCTACCTGGCATCGAATGCCCTAGTTTTAAACCGATATCTCTTGGTTCATGTTCATATACCGTTGCGTACCCCACTTTTGGCCTGCCATATAGCGCAGGCGGGCAGCCACCAACATCAGGGCAGCGTGACCATCCGGAAAACTGCCCACTACTCTGGTTCGACGGCGAGCTTCACGGTTCAAACGCTCAAGCGGATTGTTTGTCCTGATGTGCCGCCAGTGGGCCACGGGAAAATCATAATACGAAAGCGTTTCGTCACAGCCGGATTCCACTATTGTGGCTGCTTTCTCAAGGCGTTGTGTTCTTAATTTATTAATTACTTCCAATAAGTTACGGCGCGCTGCTTCCTTATCTTCTTGGGCATGAACCGCTTTGAGCGTTACGGCAACTTCTTTGGCCTCGCCGCGTGGAACAGCGTGCAGCACGTTGCGATAAAAATGCACCACGCAACGCTGCCATTTGGCATCAGGGTAAAATTCTCCTAGTGCCTCCCGGAAACCAAGGCTTTTATCAGACACAACGAGCTCTATCTGCGCAAGTCCGCGCCCTCGGAGATACCGAAGAAATTGCCGCCAGCTCTCCGTGTCCGCGCGCGATTCATCTGCCACGCCAAGAATTTCACGGAAGCCGCTCGTACTCACGCCGATAGCTACAAGCGCGGATACGTTTTGAACTTCACCGCTCCAAGAGCGTTTCAGCCATATTCCATCCACAAAAATGTACGGCGATTTCGGCTCAAGTGGCCGATTGCGCCATGCCTCAACCCGCTCAAAAATCTTCTGATTCAGGCCGCTTATTGTACTTGGGCTGAACCGACTAACCCAAAGAGCCTCGGCAATGTCCTCCCCCCGGCGTACCGACACGCCAGCCAGGTACATCTCTACCAATGCCTCTTCCACAGAGCTTTCACGGCGTTGATATCGTTCGATTATCGCAGTTTCAAAAGGCATGTGCCGTAGCTTGGGAACTTTGAGATGAACCGTGCCAGCCTTGGTCTGCAAATTCCGCTCGTAATGCCCTGCGCGGGTACTGGCGCGCTCTGCGTTGCGCTCACAACGCCTTGCCTGGCGAGCGTGTCAGCTTCTGCATCAAGCAGGCCGTTCAAGGTCTCCTCGACACTCTGGCGCACAACTTCAGAAACGTGTGTCCGCAATTCTTCTTCATCGACAGCAATCACCGGAACTTTCTTTTTACCGTTTGCCCTGATAGCTTCTATCTGTAGCCCTCCACGTTGGTTTGGTGGTTGTTTGGTGATAACCAAACCTAACCGACCTGGCGGGCTACTTCCATTTTTTCAATGTGCGAAAAATACCGTACGTTATCGATCATAGTAGACTTTTTCTGATATATCGACGCCATCAACAGAGCCGCCCCCCCGCCTGCTTCGCCGCGAACAGCAAGGCTCCTGAAGTCACTCCAGCAGACACTCCGATTTCGACCATAGATTTTGACTTGAACTGTTTTACGCATCCCATCGTGAAAGCAATGCCTTCAGTGGCCTGGTCATGTTCCGATGCCCACTTTGGTACCAACTGCCAGTAGCGCTTTGCGCTGAATAGGTCATGGGTAATGGTTATCATCGTCGTCACCATCATAACCACCGTAAGACTCATTGAATTCGGCGTTGTGACAGCTACTCAAAATTGCAAAAAATCCATGGTTTGAGGTTGGCAGATTGTTGACACTCATTCCTAATCAGAGATCCTGGCACCCTCTAAATACGAAAGCTGCACCGTGACATTAATCGCATGCTAGCCACCGTGCGCTGAAGAAAAATTCGTGTAGAGCATAAACATAAAAAAACTTTCCATATTCATTATGGCGTCATCATTGGTTCCTGTAGAGTTAAATGTTTGATACAGGCAAATCTTATCTTCGGGCTTGCTCTCAGAAAAATCAAATCTTGAATCATAAATGGCGCGCGGCTCCAAAATGATTGTAGGCACACCACGGACTCCTGTAACCCATTTGCACCAAATGTCATCAGCTGTAGGAGCCAGCCAAGGTCCAATGTATTCCCCAAGATCAATGGGAAAATGTTTCAGCCGATAAGCAATACCATTTTTGCCAGTGCCAAGGTTGTATTGGCTTTTTATTGAAGTGGGAGCCTTAAACTCACAATAAGATTTGAGTCTCCCACCATCAAAGACCATTTCGCGCCCTCGATGCGCCACAACGGCATCGTCCATACGGGCAGCACTGACAAGCTGCTCGAGAGCGTTAACAGGATAGAGAACATCATCATCCAGTGTGATGATTAACGTTTCCGGTGAGATATTAGAGCCTCTCAACTGCTGCAGGAGAGGGTATTGTTTACGATATGGCCCTATATTCGGTGTTAAATAAATATTCACCCCCATATCTGCGATCCTTCGCAGGTGCTCATTCCCCCTCTGAATGCCTTGATCAAGAAGGTAAGGTTCTTCCGAAATATACAGGTTGATGCTATGCGGTTTCAAAGTTTGCCTAGTGATGCAATCAATTGTTTGCGACACTCGATCAACACGTGAACTAATTGTCGTTAATGAAATGATAGGGGGAATTTCAAAGTTTACCGAGTTTATGCCAACAGCATTGGGGGAGAGGCCGCTCTCGTACAGCGCTTCAATTGACCAACACGTATAGCGCGCACGCATAGCACACTTACGAAGAATTCTCTCAATGTTACCCGTGATAATTTTTTTTATCGCACCATACGCAGGGTCCAGTAAAGCCTGCCTCAGTATCTGCAAGGCTCGATCGAATCTGCCCTCCCGCTCTTGTTCATTGGAAAGGTGAATATATGGCTGCAAAAAAGATTGATGAAGTATCTTATTCATTATATTTATTTTCATGCTCAGCATGGTTGACTCTGCAATTAAAGACGATAAAGTCTTGTCATCAGATTCATTAAATGATGTATATTAACATGCCTACCAGCAATACCTACTTAAATATACTTTGAGAGAACTTCAAAGCTTTAGCGTCTGTAACATATGCCTTATAATTTTTGTATGGAACAAGTATACAGTGAACATCAGCGGTCTTTATGGCCTCTATAGGAGAACACAGGTAGCGTTGCAACTCTCTCATTACATCGCAATCATTCAGAAGACATGGCTCAATAATGGCTAGTCTGCAACTAAGTCTGGCAATACATCTGACTATTTGCAGTGCAGGACTGTTGCGAACATCGTTTGTGTTTGATTTGTAGGTTATCCCCCAGCATGCTACTAAAACTTCAGTCTCTACTTTTTCGGGATGTTCAGCTAAAAAAGCCGCAATAGCCTGCTTCACCTTTTCCACCACCCATCCTGGCTTGTGGTCATTTATTTCCCGTGCAGTTCGTATCAGTCGCGCATCTTTGGGGGTACTATTCACGATAAACCAAGGGTCCACGGGGATGCAGTGGCCACCCACGCCACAGCCAGGCTGTAAAATATTCACGCGCGGGTGCCGATTGGCCAGCTTGATAAGCTCCCACACATCAATGTCCAGCTTGTCGCAAATCATAGACAGCTCATTGGCAAAGGCGATGTTGACATCCCGAAAGCTGTTTTCCGCCAGCTTGCACATTTCCGCCGTGCGAGCATTGGTGGTGATAATCTGCCCCTGAACAAAAATTTTATAAAACTCAACGGCCATTGCAGAGGCCTTGTCATTTAACCCACCCACCACGCGGTCGTTGTGCACCAACTCGTGCAACATCTTGCCAGGCAGGATGCGCTCCGGGCAGTAGGCAATCTGCACATCTGCGCCCTCCCCGGCCTGGTGGGGGAAAGTGAGATCTGGACGCTCTTTAGCAAGCCAGGTGGACATTTGCTCCGATGTGCCTACTGGCGAGGTGGACTCAAGAATGACCAAAGTCCCTTTACGTAATGCCGGAATCAGCGATAGGGCCGCAGCCTTGACGTAACTCAAATCTGGCTTTTTATCCTCCGTTATTGGGGTAGGCACGGCTATAATGAACACCTCGGCGGGTTCCGGCGCTGCGACCGCCCGCACCCATCCCTTTGTCACGGATTCCGCCAAAAGATCGGCAAGGCCAGGCTCCACGGTATGCAGCACGCCAGCATTGACAGACCGGACGACATCCTCATTCACATCCACACCAATAACATTGTGCATATGGGATGCGATCAAAGCCGCTGTTGGCAAACCTATGTACCCAAGGCCAATGACAGAAACACTTTTGTAAGACATATCTTCCTCTAACTAAGTAACAGCTTACAATAAACTTTGCCGCAACACCGCGTGTCGCACGGAAAAGATTTTTCACCGACCTAGAAGGACGGATTTATGCGCAATAAAAATGCTTCCTTTTCCATCTGTTTTTCAAAGACCGCATGTTCGACGCCTGCGGTAGCGCATGCGGCCTTCCACAACCCAGCGGATTCTTTTTCATCACCCCGGATGTAGTCATCCAATAAGAAATCGATGTGTGCCGGGGCAAAGTATTGCATCACTACCGGGAAGACTGGGTAACGAGCATTTTTGTTCGTGGCACCTGGCGGGCCGTCAACGATGACAAGAAGGCGCAAGTCGCTTGACCTGTATTGTGAAGACAATATGGCTAAAGTTTCTTGGCAGGAATAATACTGGTATGCTGTCCCGTCTGGGGCTATGTATTCCTTCAACGGCGCATGAATAATATCTATGGTATTGCTGAGTCCAGCTTGGGAAATAATATCTTTTGTTTGCAGAAAAAACTGTTCCAGATGCTCAAATGTAACGGCTTTGGTTAACTTTTCTGATTTTTTATTTTTGTATATTGCTGCAAGTGTCTTGGCAGTATAGAGGCTGGTGATGCCAGAACCGAACTCCAGAATAAGGTCATAGTTATTTTTCTCTATCAGCTCCACCTGCCAAAGGATGAAATCTGGGCTCGCGGGCCAGCCTCGTTTCCACGGCGTAACTTCTGGTAGTTTCCCAGATTCAAAGTATTGTGCCAGGCCATTGTAAGCCACAGCCTGCTGCAGCGCGAAATCTATTTCCTTCTTGCACGCGCCCTGCACAGACTTGCGCACACGCTCAAGCTCCGCGATCTGTTTTTCAAACCCACCTGTTAGCAGTGTGCTCTGTGAGACCATAGCGGAAAAGAGCTCTTTCTGTTGCTCCGTCACACTGGTGAGCGCTTCCTGATAAGTCTTTTGCAATATTTCATAGCGCGCGGTGAGCCCGTCCAACGCCACCTTACGGTTTGTTGCCAGCCCCTCTTGTTCAGTAAGGCGCGCCTGTAAAGCGTTCGCTTCCGCTTTAT
>ERZ836877.2497-NODE-2497-length-23668-cov-4.943972_pt1 | contig 23668 bp, 22 predicted proteins | sample MGYA00519469_ERZ836877 | MGnify/ENA primary metagenome ERZ836877 (study PRJEB31850, sample SAMEA3708809) | human gut metagenome | biome: human gut; feature: human-associated habitat; material: faeces | place: China | collected 2014 ... | reverse complement strand
CCGCCAACGGAGTAAGCACAACCACCACTCCCGGCACTGAACAATACGAGGTGTTTTACACCGGATACCGCACAAGGCGAAAAAAGTATTACCAATATGACTATCGCCATACCGATGGGGAATTGTTCTCCTGCGTGGCTGGTACACTCAAAGAGTGCAGGCAACGCCGCGATGAATGGCTCAACAAGAAAATCAACAACTGAGATATAATTTGCCAAGTCGTAATATAGCAGATGGAGCGACCTCGTGATGACGTCGCTCCATTGATTTTCGCTAAAAATTTCGGCCGCCACAGGCGGCAATTTCTCAAGATGCACTCCAAATAAGGTCATATGCAATCACATTTTTGATATTCCCACTATACACCTTGACCTTTAACAGCACATGTGGTTATCTTTCCCATATGTGCGTATGATTTTGAATCGGCATCCTTCATCAAGCAGACATTCTGTGATTTCCTTAAAACAATCCCGAACTTGAGTGAAAGTCGGATTGATGATATATCCCCATTCTTCCATACATTCTCCTATGAATTTAGGAAGATTATGATGCTTTACACGATGGTGGCGAGCCATTTTTTTGGAATCCTCAAGATTCACAATCGCCGCAGTAGAACAGTTGTATTCTGGTTCATCGTAATCATATAAATCAACACAGACAACAAGTTGCCCTGTTCTGTTAAAGCCAACGATTATCTCCATTATAATTGGCTGGTCATCGTCTGAATTCATTATGTGACAGCAAGGGAGATACAAGCCGTCGCTGATATGTTTTCCCATATTGAAAAAAATTAGTCCGAAACCAAAGTATATATGGCTTCGGACTGATTCAGTGAGATTTCAAGTTAATAAATAAATCCTATGCGTGAACGAGGTACATTCGATTTTACTTTGGGGGCAGGTATATCTGTCATTTGTATTTCGGTAAGGGATGTCTCATCTACAATCCCTTGGTTTGTGACTCTGACCGCCATAGACGGCAGAATCTCTGTTTGAATCATGTTTATAACATGACGGGCATTACCGAAGTTCTTGTCTCGATTGATATAATCGGCATTAAGCCGCTGGGTAAATGCCTGTCGCGCATCCACCGACAGAGTATAGTTGTGGCGGATCAAGTAATTCTCTGCAATCTCCATCAGTTCCGGCTCAGTAAAATCATCGAAGATATAGATATTGGAATCGGGTATGCGAGACTTGAATCCGGGATTCATTTCAAACATTCGCCTCATCATGTCCGGATATCCAGACAGAATCAGCATCCAGTCACGGTTGGACTCATCTGCCAAGGCGGTCAACAGCGTCTCGATGACGAACTTTCCCGGATCGCGCGAGTCGTTGGGCTGATACAGCTGATAGGCCTCATCGATGAATAATATCCCTCCTTGTGCCTCCTCGATAGCGGATAGAGTCTTCTCTGATTCGGAGTTATAATTTTGTCCGAGCAGGGTTGCTCGTTCACGCACTACAACATGACCCTTGGACAGGATTCCTACACGACTCAGCATGACGCCCATCATCTTTGCAACCGTTGTCTTACCGGTACCCGGCGAACCGAGAAACATAGCGTGCAGAGGAGTCGGTGTTGTAGAGAAACCCTTGTCGGAGCGCATCTTGTTGAAGCGTACCACACGCTCGTAAACAGAGAGCTTCTTCTTTACCGAACGCAGTCCGGTCAGATTGTCCAACGAAGGCAAGAGAGTATTGTCATTACTGGATTCAACTTGAATCTCCGAGTCCGACTTTTCTGATTCCTCTGAGCTGTCAGACCCTTCATCTGACTGAGACTCTAATACGGGATTTGCATTCTGCTCGGATATGAAGTCATCAAGCAATTTATCAAAATCTATGGGTTCTGACATCTGACCATCTTCGGCACGAGGGGTGTTGATAGCCCAACGCATGGAGGCTGCGTCCAGCGAATACTCGTCGAGTGGCTCTATGTCTTCGCCAAACCATTTGCCGTGCTCATCATCGACATTCGTGTCAAAAGAGAAACCGGCAATGGGATACTCCATACAGAGCAATTCGGCGTAGAATACACCGTTACAATCAAAGGAGGTTGTGAAAGGAAATTCCACGCACCAGAGGTTTTCCTTGTAATCGTCCTTACTGAGGCACATCGGTTCACGGAAATCTACTACTGTCTCTTCTCCATCAGGCAAATGGAGATGTAACTCAAGCTCAGGCTTAACCGAGGAAAACAGATAGCCAAGCTTATACTCGACATTGAACCTCACATAGTAAGACTGACCGTCCTCGGTTCTAATGGTTTTGTACAGATTGCTTTCCCACGCAGGTCGGAGACATCCGTCGCAGACCCTATACCATTCCGCAGGATGCGGAAGACTGAGGGGATTTATAAGATGGAACACTCTTTCGGCCAGTGTTTGTGTTGCTGCCGGATCGCAAATCACAAGTTTGTATGTGTGTCCCGAAGTTATGTGCTCATGAGAGAAGTATGCATGAAGCTCCTTATCCCATTCCTGCTTGCGTATGTTAAGTTTCAAGGTCTTGGAGGCGACCTCGCAACGTGTCGTGACATCCACAAGATTCAACACGACATTACGGCGTACGCCGCTGTCATATCGTTCATTGCAGAAAGCGATTCTGACAGCGATGCCTCCGAGGGTGTTGTCTGCGATAAAATCGCTGCGGTCATCAAATGGAAATTGGCTGATAAGAGCCAGATCGTCAGTCTGGTCTTTTGTGTAGGTATAGAATTGAATTCTTCCTACCATTATTTGGGAATTATTTTTCATATTCATACAGTTTAATGGTATGGCTCGAAGCCATACGGGTTAATACTTCATTTTAATACTCATATCCGGAGGCCTTCCTCCGAAGCCGATACCAACATGTCAAAGTACTCCTGTCCCCGAGTGCACAAAGTAGGATACGTCAAGACGCACTACCGGCTGTCGGGGGCATTTCTGCGGTTGAAAAATGTTGGTGGAAAACTATGCGCACCTCATCTCCGCACCGCCGGGAGGGGCAGCACCGCCAAACTTTCTGTTGTCGAAATGAGGATGCTTCATAGGTGAAAATGAAGTATTTAAGCTGTATGAAATGGGTTGCGCCACAAAGGGCTACATACTATTATGGTGCAAAATTAACGATAAATCCTTAACATTCCAAGGATTCGGCTAAAAAATTAATAGCTGGATATTAAATCTGGATAGTCAGAATTTAGTTATGGTTTTAATGACATATTGAAATGATTTATAATGGCGTCTTCAATCGCTTCCTTTTCGCCAATATCATATGAATGGCCTCCATGAGCGAGTATCAGAGAAGTGTTGCAAGAAGCATTATTTAATGCTGCATTATAAGCATTGACTGATTGTCCGAACCACGTCGTAGTGTCGTCAATTGCATGGACAAGCAAGATTGGAACAATCCAATCATTCACGAAACTGGCAGGATTGATTTCTTTGACATTATTGCGATATGTAGATTTATCATAGCTGTGACCATATTCCATCATAATATCGCGAGCGCTTCCTGAACTATGATAAGGATAAGAGATAAGATCAAATACGCCACAATGGGATACCACCGATTTAAACAATAAATCTTTGTTGTGTTTGCCATTTATGAGTAATGCGGAATAGCCGCCGTAACTTCCGCCATACAGGCCTAATCGGGTTGAATCAATGGTCGACTCATATTCAGTCATCATCTCTTTAGTTGCGACAATAATATCCTCGACATCAGCAATGCCGTACCGGTTGTGAAGTCCAGTTTCCCATTCAGAAGAGAGTCCAACCACTCCTCTGCGCAGCGGAATAATGACATGATAACCCTCATTTGCGAAGTGATGATATAAATCAGGAAGGAATCTTATATCTGGGATTTTTATATAGGGGCCACCGAGACAAATTACTATTGCAGGAGCTTTTGCCTCTTGTTTTTTCGGGGATATATGGATACAATATATGCCAGACTCGCGAAGGTATACAAAGTGTGTTCTACCATGTTCAATCAGCAGTTGGCGTGGAAATCCTCCTCCTGATAGGTTTGAATTACTTGAGATCTCGACAATACTTTCTTGAACGATGTCATACAAATATCTTTTGTATGAGGAGGAAACAATGGCTGTTTCATACGACCTCCAGAAAAACTTTGCTCCATCAAATTGCAGATGACTATTTATTCCTTCTTTTGTGGTAAAAATGTTACGGGCATAATCAAACGCATTTATTTCAGGGTTTAGCCATAGCCTTTTATTGACTTTTGAAATATGGAGAATTAAACTATTGCCGGACCAGCATGTGTAGGCAATATAACAATTATCTTCAATCAACTTGACCGTGCATTCACATATCTTAATCGGTAATGATAGTATGTTTCCATTGTCTAAATCCCATCCGGGGATAGCCAGTGTGTGCCGTTTGCTCCGCAAATTAAGATTTACGGGCACATTTATGGAATGGAAAACACCATTCTTATTCTCCATATACCTCGTAATGCTTTCACCATAATCATAGTGAAACACTTCGGCGACATCGTCTACTATCGGATAACTGTGAAAAATTCGTTTCATTCTAGATATCGTCTTTCTATAATGGCGTTATATGCAAGCATATCTATAACACTTGGAGCCTCATTACTATCAACAAGATATTGAATATTTTTGAATACCTCAGAAGACAAATCTAAAGATATATTATTAAATTTAACCATTCCCAAATGACTCTCCATTGTAGCAACTAATGTATGGAACATTTGTTTGTTTTCACTATTCAGTTCTACCTTTTCCGTTCTGCAATTAGTTTGTTTAGCTATTCTCGCCATCAATTTACACTTGAGAGTCTCTTGCGTTCCGTTAATTTCTTTTATAAAATTGAATACGGAACGTGTAACTTTTGATGTCTTTATTACCAAGTCCTTACAATCCTTATCGGTGATTCCGCCTTTGATGCAATGGTTCTCAATTACTTCAATCATATGATTATAATGCTTCATCCTTGACTTCAAGTCATTTAAGCAAATAAAGGCAGTCCCATTATGATAAAAAGACTCCGGATTGAATATATCCTCAAACTCTGGGAGTATAAAATTTGAGATATAATTGTCGGATGGGGCTTCCAATCCATCTTTATGGTTACAAATTATTACGATGGCACGCACGTAATTTAGTAACAAATCCTGAAGCAACGACAGACATAGCTTAACCTGTGTTTCCTGTGGTAAACGTGCAACATTACGAGCGGTTTCTTTGGCATATACAAACCCCTTGTACCCATAAAATGCACCTATCCCCCTATCAGCGCAGCTGTAATAGAGATTGCGACATTTAATTTAGTCCACCACAAATTCTCCACCGTTTAAGGCTCCGGTTTGCTGTTCTCCGTAAGCTCTCTAAGTAAAGGTAGAACAAAAGCCACCGAATCTCGTATCGCCTCAATATGTTCAGTCTCAATCATCGAAATAGGAATTTTTTATGGCATCATAAAGCTTAGCTTTCTTACTCATAAACATTATTTCTCGAATAAGACCACATCTTGCCACCTTGTCCTCTTCTCGGACTGTCTCATCTAACTCATATGCCACAGTTCCTCGTCTTTTGCTAAACTTGTTGATGTTGATGTGATCAAAATCACACCGAATGAGTGCTGACAGGGTCTGCCACACGTCTGCTTCCGTTTCTCCCGGATAGCCGATTAGAATCTGAGTATGTTTATTGACCTTGCAATCTTCTTTTTTAAGGTCCTCCATACATTTGATAAACGGCTCAATATCTGGATTCCTGTTCATCGCTTTCAACATCCTGGGACTCCCGGACTGGATGGCACAGCAGAAGAAGTCAATTAACCCGTTTGTCAGATACGGCTTCAGCCCGTCATAATAGCGGACGAATATATCAGGATGGATATACCTGATTGACACTGTTATATCCGAGTTCAGGGCATACACATCATCAAGCAGCCGGACTATATTCTCGCCAAAATCAGTACCATAACAACCGATTTCATCCCCGATCAGTGAGAAGCGTTTGAATCCGGCGGCTATTCCTTCCCGGAATTGTTTGAGCACCAGTGCTTTCGGTACACTATGGAACTCACCTATAGCCAGTTTGGTAGCGCAATAGTTGCAATGTCCCGGACAGCCATAGGCAACTTTTATCTGATAAACGTCTTCATCCTGCCAGATATATTTCCGTAACGTGCAGAGATTGTATTGCTGAACGCAGTTGGATGTGTGATTGGTTCGGTCAACCGTTTCCATGAGCTGTAAATCAAAGTCCTGTTTTGAACTGTGAATTGTATCATCACGATGCTCCTCCTGCTTCATCATGTGTCCATGATTATAATAGACATCGTCCCAGGCGACATTTCCTGACACAATATTGTCGAAATTCCGCATTTGAGAGTATGACATGAGCTGAGCTTCCGGAGCCACCGCTAAAATCCTCTCGGATGCAAACGCCGGCAGACATCCGCCAACAATAAGTGTCGCATCTTTCTGCTTTCTGGCATTGAGTTCAGCAATTATGTCAATCGCCTGATTTTCTTCATTATGGGTCACACCGCAACACGTCATTACGATTATATCGCCATCTTCGGGACATTCAACGATTTCAACCTTGTTGAGATGAAAGAATTTGGCGATTCGTTCTGTTTCGTGTTTCAGAACCGCGCAACCATTGGTATGGATATATACTTTCATTATTATAATTCTTCAATAATATGGATGATAAGATCTACAATAGTGTCAATATCCCGCAAATCAGCCATTCCCACAGGGGTATGCATATAACGGACGGGGTAACCGATAGTAGCCGTAATATTTCCTCGTCCGGCCAACTGCATGTTTCGTGTGTTGGTACCACCTGATGCGGCATAATTCGCCGATAGCTGGATATTATGACTATGTCTTTGAGCGACGGATATTATTTGCTCGACAAAACTCAGACTGACATCGCCATTCCTGTAAATTACGGCACCTTCACCGAGCCTGACATCCCCGACTGAACGTGGAGATATATCAGGTACGTCTGATGAAAATGCGGCATCAATGCAAATAATATAATCATACGATTCACCATCTGCAATGACAGCCCCTCCCTTGCAGCCCAGCTCTTCCTGAACGGTAAACGCCAGACTGACCTGTTTGTCGGATAAGTCCGGCAACTTTTCAATGAGCTGTATCAGGATAAAAGCGCCCACTCGATTATCAATCGCCTTGGACACGACTCTTGTTTCTCCGAGGAAACGAGCATTTGGCTTAAATGACACATAATCACCTACCCGGACTTTCCTTTTGACTGTGTCGGCATCAAGGCCGGCATCAATCCACAAGGCATCGCAGTCAGGCAGTCTGACCTTTTCATCGCCCTTCATCAAATGAATAGGTTTGCGGCCAATGACACCGATTAACGAGTCATCGTGACACTGTATTTCGACTGAAGTCCCGATAAGCACAGCGACATCAATTCCTCCACATGGTCTAAAATAAATATAACCATCGTTATCGATGAATGTCACCTGCAAACCTATCTCGTCAATGTGAGCTTCAATCAGTATCCGTTTTGCAAAATCCGGTTTTTCATTATTTATCAGTGCAAATAGACTGCCTATTTTGTCCCGCCGGATTTCACATTTATCAGCAGCTTTTTCGCTACATAGCTTTATCACCGCCTCTTCATTGCCGCTTACTCCCGGTTCATTAAGCAGCTGAAACAGAAACTTTGTATCCATACTCATAGAATATATTTCAGGATATAACGCTCGATAAAATATCTCATTGATTCACAATAGGCTTTCTGGCTTTCTTCATTATCTCCGATGGTCGAGTTGTCGGCATAACAGCCACCGGCACAATGCCAATGCGCTATGCAGTCCTTGCACCTTTCGTTACGGTTGTGATCATACGATAATATCCGGTTGAGCTTATCATCATCAACAGAAACCTCATTTTCTGAAGTTATTTGTCCGAATATGAAATCATCGTACAAGCGATCTTTACGCGAACCTACACAATGGCAAATCGAGATATCTCCATCGGATGTAACCACGAATTTGCCGGGGCAGAATCTGTCGCTCAGACATAAAGCGTTGTTAAAATACGGCGATGTCAGCCATATCTCCAACTCTTTGGCCAAATCAAGAGCATTGAAGAAATTGTCGACGAAATCCCGATAGTATTTTCCCCGTTCTTCAGCGTCCTTGAAATAACTATTGGATATCAGCGACTTAAACGAGACCTTCTTAACCTTCGGCGTGTACTCCGCCATAGCGCGGAGCATTTCCTCCATCCGCCCGACATTTTCCAGGGTGATTACAGTGTTAAAAGCCAGGTCAATACCGGAATCGGTAAAGTGATTTATATTGTTGACGACCGTGTCGTAGTGACCTCGTTGCATATTCTGTATTTCAGGCAGAATATCAAACGATACACTCAGACTTATCTCATGTAGTTTAAAATATTCCACAATTTCGTCGGTCAGAATCGACCCGTTTGTGACGATTGATACGGGGAGCTTTTGATGTCGCTGCCCTGCAAGTTCGTAGGCAAAATCCAATGCAGGCTTTACCACATGCCATGACAGCAAAGGTTCGCCGCCTCCCAATACCGAAATTGTAAGCCGCTCCCCCGGAGCCCTGTCAGGGTCAAGAAAATAACGAATGGCCGATTTCAGTTTGTCAAGGTCTATTGTTTTGCCACTACGTCCTTCCGCAGAATAGCAATAGGTGCATTTGAAGTTACAGATATTATTGGGCAGAATCATCATATTCCGGATTCCCGACACTTGATGTTCTGTCAGATAAATATTTGGTTGCGTCGGTTTCAAATGTCCCGATATATCCGCAACTATCGGGTCAGACGAGAGTACGGGCTCTGATTTATCGACAGAATTAATAAGATTTTTAAGCTGCTCATTAGTAAGTATCAGGGCATACTTTGATAATGGCAAATAAACCAGATGCTTACCGTCCTCCATCTGACGGGTGAAGATATTGTGTTCCGAAAGTGTCATACCGTACCCTCCATGTCTTTGCCGAGACTGTTTGTAACGACAGCCTCGTAAAATTCGCCCGGTATCAGCGGTTTATCAGAAGTAATAATTATCTTGGGGTCAGCCATTGGCGTACTGTTCTCCGGCCGTCCGACATAGCAGCCGGAAGACGTTTTTCCGTCTATCATTATTTTCATTCGTTTACCAATGTTATTAAGATTGGTTTCATTATAAATATCTCGCTGTATAGCCATAAGTTCAAGAGCTCTTTCTCTCTTCACTGTTTCCGGGATTGAATCCTCATAATGCTTGCCGCTGTAAGAGCGTGTTTCGTGAGAATAGGGGAACACGCCCAATCGGTCAAAGCGACGCAGAGTAATAAAATCCTTGAGTTCCTGATACATCTTTTCTGTCTCACCGGGATGGCCTGTCATTACAGTGGTGCGTATGCTTATATTGTGAGACTTCAGTTCATCCAGTAAAGCGACAAGCCTGTCTTTCGACATGGGGCGTCGCATTATCCGCAACATATCCTCATTGCAATGCTGAATGGCCATGTCAATGTAGTTGCAGACGTTCTCCTTAGAGACAATGACATCAATCAGGTCTTTGGGGAAGTTCGTGGGGTAAGCGTAGTGGAGCCTTATCCACATTATACCTTCAATGTCAGAAATTCGGTCAATCAGTTCCGCAATTTTTGGTTTATGATATATATCCCGGCCATATTCGGTAGTATTTTGCGAGACTATCTGTAATTCCTTGACGCCCAGTCCGGCAAGAGTTCTGCACTCTTCGACAATCGTTTCGATAGGCTCCGATTTCAGCGGGCCATTAAGAATCGGCTTTATGCAATAGGAACATGGCATATTGCACCCCTCGGAAATTTTGACATAAGCATAATGCCTCGGAGTGGTGATAATTCGGTTTGTACCGTTTATCCAGGGCTTCTGCCCGATATCGGATACAATCTGATTCCAATCGAAATTGCCATAAACTTTATCAACCTCCGGAATTCTATGGATAATTTCATCTCCCATTTTCTGTCCGTAACAGCCCATTACCCAGAATCGCAAATACTGACCATTGCGTTTGCGTTTCGCAATGTCAAGGAGCAAGGCTACCGAATCTTTCTCCGCATCGGATATAAAACCACATGTATTTACAATAACGATGTCGCAATCGGTTTCCGTTAATCCGAAAACAACATCAACTCTCGACATCTGAAGTTGCCACATCAGACGTTCACAGTCAACAAGATTCTTAAAGCATCCGATATTGATAAGATTGACTTTCATATATCAACAGTGAATTGATTGTTTTCTAAAGTCAAACGGCCTTCTACAATCATGTTCTCTCCGCAATCTCCCGTTCCGTGCCTTTGTGGATATGTGCGGTTATATATGTCAGTAAATTCACGGCCATTGGCGTTTAATGCTGATCCTGTCATAAATCTTTGACTTACCCCAAGATTGCTTTGTTTATATTCCCGGCTGATTCTGCTTGCAACCTCAACGGCAATCCCCATACGCTCGCGTTTGATGTCTTCGGCTACATCGTCAATGTACGTTCTGTGTGCATAAGTATTACTGCGCATTGAGAACGCATAGACATTCACTTCGCCGGGTCTGAATCGCTCGATTAGTTCGACCGACTGCCTGAACTCAGAGTCTGTTTCTCCACAGAAACCGACCATAATATCCGTGACAATATTCATGTCAGGACAAATAGCCCGTACGCGCTCAATTGTCCCAAGATATTGCTCGACGGTATATCCGCGCCTCATACGTTTAAGAACCTCATTACTGCCGGATTGTACCGGAAGATGTACAACACTCATTATGTTGTCACACTCCGAAACGGCTCTGAGAACATCATCTGAATAGGTCATAGGATGTGATGACAAATACTTGACCCAGGCGTTATGACGTTCACACTCTCTTGAGATCGTCCGAAGAAGCGTTGCAAAGTTGACGCCATCACACATATAGCGGTCTACCATGTGACCGACAAGCGTCACAATTCCACCCTCATGACGCCGGAACAGGATATCAAGATTTGCCATTACCGTGTCGGGTTTTACATATCGCTCAGACCCGCGTGTAAAGGGTTCGATGCAGTAAGCGCATTTCTGGTTGCATCCTTTGCCCAAAACTATCGCCCTGTTAGGTATGTTCAGGTATTCTGACGGTCGGATTTCCTGATACAGATCATCCGAATCGTTACTGTCTGCAATAAAACCCGCTTCCTCGGCCTTTAGTCTTGCCAATATAGCAGGAAATTCTCTATACGATTCGGGAAGAACGACAACATCAATATCCGGATTGCTTTTCAGAAACGCATAATCAGCAAGTTTTGCGAAACATCCGCATAAAAGAGTCTTTATTGACCGGCGGGACTGCTTAAGTTTCCGGGCTTTGTCCAATGCGGCAATATGCCCGTCCTCTCTTACCGAACAGCAGTTCAGAATAGCCACATCCGCAATTTCCGGGTCGTGAACCAACTCGAACCCCGCTTTGCGCAATATGCTACAGATTATCTCCGTGTCACATGCGTTCATGCGACATCCGTATGTCTGAATAAAGACCCTCGTGTTGCTCATTATTTATTTTTTTTGGCCAACAGAGTCATTTCATAACGCATCTCCATTAGCTTCTCCATGTGACTCTTTTCCGGGCAGCAATGATTGAGATTGAGGCCTTCTTCCTTATTGCGGAGACGCACTAACGGACAGCCGCCGCCACATAAGGTAATAAATTCACAATTCAGGCATTTAGGATCACGTGTGTAGTCCGCGCCGACAAGATATCGCGAGAACTTGGCCAAATCAAGACCTGAACGGACATTTCCGAGGGTTTGCTCCTTATTGCCTACCATACGCCAGCATTTGTAAATCTCACCTTCCGGACCGATTACAAAAGCAAAATATTTGCTGGCCACACAACTATGACGGCGGAATTTGGGGAGGAAAGCCTTTATTTCTATGCCATAGCGGTTGAAAATATCAAGAGCGAACTGAGCCTTATAGCCACCTTCACTGATGTTGTCTTCAGCGGAAACACATTCGTCTGAAAGTAAATCGCTGACGAATCCGGGATAAAGGATGACACGACTATCAGGTATCTCTTTCCGGAATTCCTCATAAAATTTGTGATATTCATCCATATTCCGACGGTCGATATTGCTTCTGATGTCAATCGTCACACTATGGTTCACGGATAAAAGATATTTGAGATTTCTCATAATCTTTTCATAGGTGGGCTGACCGCCAAGAAGCGGACGACGTTTGTCATGAATATCAGCAGTTCCGTCCAGGGTAATCTGGATATTCCGGATTTTCAGGCGTTCAATCTCATTTGCAATATCCTCGTTCAACAAATATCCGTTACATACCATTTTGGCACTATACTCGATTCCCATTCCGATGAAGGCCTCACTCAATCGTTTTATTGACGGGAAATTGATAAGAGGCTCGCCGCCGTACCATACTACGCTAAGCCTTTTAAGATTTGGATTGCTCTTGACAAATCGGATTATTGCCTGTTCCGTATCTTCTGACATATTTATCAGCGGACGTTCCTGCTCATAGCAGTATATACATCCGAAATTACACCCGCGCGTCGGCAAGATTGTAAGAGCAAAATCGCTTGAATTGTAGCGATTCTTCAACACATCAGTAAGATAAACATTCAGGTCTTCGTCATCATCTTTGACAATTATGCGTGATTTCAGGAGAAAATCCGCATTTGAAATCTCGGTTACCTTGTCCGGATTAGATTTTAGTTCAAGCCATGCCGGCAAATCTTCATCGTTTATCTGAAGAAACACCATAGACATTGTATTGAAGAGCAAATGTCCGTATTTGTCTGATTTACTGAGGATATTGTATTTAGACCACTTCATTTGTTGTTCGAGTTAAAGGTGAAGTCCCATAAACCGAAATCCATAGGACTTCACCCGTTGTTGTGAGATTTACCTCTTGTTAGAGGCTGAGATCGCCCCAGCACATATCGCAGGGACCGTTCTGTGAGAAGTTGCAGAACTGGAAAACTTCGTTAGCGTTCTGAGCAGCTTCAACTACGCTGAAATTTAATGCCATAGTTGTAAACATTAAAATGAGAGGTTATTCCTACCCGGTTGTTGGACGGTCGGTTACTCCATGCATACTCTATTGAGGCTTTTTTGCATACGCCTTGATGAAGTTTAATCCTGAATCGGAGTTTCGTTCTTCTTGAATAGACCAACGATGCCTTTGAACAGACCACCGATGATTGCCATTAGTAGTTTGACAATTCCTCCGAGAATCCATCCGAACAGACTGATTATCCATCCGAACATTACATCGATTATGTCTCCGTCTTTTGCCATATTATTGATAACTTAATTGATGCATCAATCAAGATTTACCCAACCACGTTCATCACAGTCAAATATATGACCACATGATGTGCACTTTGGTACAACTGCACCACCGCTGTGATATGCTGTTCCCCGCATAGGTTTACCACAAATAGCGCAAAGAGGTGCTTGTCCATAAACATAGACTTTATTACATTTGCGACAAGCCATTAGCTTACAGTTTGAGCCATATAGCTGATTTACACATTGTAGATCTGTGCTGCCGCAGTTGCGACAGGACGTAACGGAGAATAATTTTGAGAAGAAACCCATATGTGTTAATTTATTTTGTTTAAGTATTTTAGGCTGGCATATCCACGTTGTCCATTGTATTCAATGGCTGCGAAGCCATTTTCCTTATCAATCACTTCAACCTCTTGGCCCTTACGGAGAGTACCGAGAACACGACTGGTTTTATTTGGATGTATGCGTACATTCAAGACCACCGCCGTACAACGATATTTGTCGTATGTTGGAGTATAAACTTCTGTTTGAGTGACCGGAGTATAGTCATACGATGGCGAACTATACGCAGAATAAGCCCAAACGCCAATTCCGAGCATCAATGCAATTAGTAAGGTCCATGCGTTCCAAAAAAGGAATCTAACGCATTTCAAAGACAGGCCTATTAAGAAACAACCTATTGCAATGACATAGAATCCAATTCCACCAATAATGCAAGCACCAAAAAATCTAAGGATTATATAAAAGAGATTAGAATCATTAAAAACCCAACAAATTAGGCCAATGGCAGCCATTACGTAGGCTATGATAGTTATCCATCCGCTCACCGGCTCAATAATATCATCAATCCAGTTGCCAATAGACTTTATTGCATCGTTGAATCTATCCCATAGATTGTAATTTCTGCTGCTATAAGTAGAATAGCTCCCGGCATATGAACCGGAAGAAATTGTATTGTAATTGGATTGAATTTTGGGTGCTGACACACCGCTGAATGTTCCTTTTACCGGATCAAATCCTGCTGGTAGTCCCATATTGCTATTGTTATAGTTTGTCAAATATAAAATCGGTCGGTTCAAGTGTAAGCAAATCGTTATTTGATGGAGTAATACCATTTGTCATGAGTTGATATAGCCGATTGCTTTGTTGTTCCTTAACTCTTTGAAACAGGTTGTTAATTTCTCGTGCATTGCCAAAGTTGGCATTGCGTCTCCCGAATATGGTGCTCACCATGTTTTTCATTGCGCTTTCAGCATTAGTCGCAAGGGTTAGGCCGTCTGACAGAATTTTTCTTTTGAAAATCTCCACTAGCTCCTCTTCGCTATAGTCCTCAAAGTGAATCACCTTGTTAAAGCGGCTCTGCAACCCTGAATTGGAAGTAATGAACTGTTGCATTTCGTGCGAATATCCGGCTGCGATACAAACGAATTTTCCACGATCATCTTCCATTCTTTTTAGAAGTGTGTCAATGGCCTCCTGACCGAAACTGTCGTTGAATCCTTGTGAAAGGGTATATGCTTCGTCAATAAATAATATGCCACCCATAGCACTGTCTATCACACGATTGGTCTGAGAAGCTGTCTGACCTACATAACCTGCGACAAGTCCCGTACGATCGGTCTCGACGAATCGTGTATTCTTCGAGATTCCCAATGACAGGAAAATTTCACCTAAGATTCGGGCCACAGTGGTTTTACCTGTTCCTGGATTACCAAGAAAGAGATAGTGGTCACGAAGTCCGACAAAACGCTTACCTAGAGCTTCAGCCCGCATTTTTTCAAGTTTCAGATATTGTGTAATATTCCGGATTTCTCGTTTGACTCCGTTCAATCCCACTAAAGCATCAAGTTTCTGAATACACTGCCGTTCGTCAATCTCCTGATGGACTTCAACAGGAATATCTTCAGCCTTTATTAAGGATAATTCGCGGGATGAAATAGAATCAGGAAGAGTCTGGATGCGCACGGACTGTCGCTCAATAGTTTTATCAAGAAGTTTACGCACCTCGCGAGCATTGCCAAAATCTTTTGTCTTGACTGTTACCATATTGTCTATGGCACGTTTTAACTTTTCGGCTGCATTAGGTTCTACACTCATCTGCTTAGTCTCAGCCATGCGCAAGTATATCTTTGTCAGTTCATCGGCGGAATAGTCCTCTATATGGATACGATGACTGATTCGCGAGTCAATTCCAGGATTTACACGCACGAATTCCTCCATCAGGTCTCGGTAACCGGCCATGATACATACAAATTTGCCACGGTCATCTTCCATTCGTTTCATCAGAGTCTCGATGGCTTCTTTCCCAAAACTATTGCCGGAAGAAGAGTCTTCCGACAGTGTATAAGCCTCGTCGATAAACAATATGCCCCCCATCGCCCTATCAACAAGGTCATTGACCTTTTGAGGTGTAGATCCCACATATTGTCCAACCATGGCATTCTTGTCAGCCTCAATTACCTTGCTGGTGGGCAATAGCTTAATAGTCTTAAACACCTTGCCAAGTGTGCGGGCCACTGTTGTTTTACCTGTGCCGGGATTTCCAGTCAGCAATAGGTGGACTCCCAATTTATTAAAGTCGCTTACTCCAGCCATACTCCTTCGCATATTGGCAGATATGGTTGTGGCCAGATTCCGAATTGCAGCCTTCACGCTCTCCATACCTATGAAGTCGCGATCCATTTCTGAAAATACTTCCTCAATCGTCATCGGTCTCAGAGATTCTTCGCCTTCAATATCCTCGCGCGTGAGGGTAAATGCCATATCCGAAGAATAATTTCCGTGAACTCTCATCGATGCAAGCCTCCGACTCTGACGCTTCTTGGCTTCATCAAATATATTTCTTACTTCGCGGGCATTGCCGAAGTTGCGTGAGCGGCTGGCATATAGGCTCTTGAAGAAGTTTTCAATATTCACGGCGGCATCATCTGAGAGAGTAAATCTATTATTTGCTACAATTCGCCTGAATATCTCAGCGAGTTCGGGGCCTGTGTAGTCATTAAATTCGATTACTTTGTTGAAACGCGACTGCATACCGGGGTTTGACTGAAGGAAATCGTACATCTCTTTGGTGTAACCGGCCACAATGCACACAAATTTACCTCGGTCATCCTCAAGGCGTTTTAACAGAGTGTCAACAGCCTCTTTGCCGAAGCCTGAGCCTGAGTAAATATCCGAAACAAGAGTATATGCTTCGTCGATAAACAATACACCCCCCAAGGCCTGGTCTATAAGTTCGTTTGTCTGGATAGCAGTCTGACCGACGTAGCCGGAAACTAACTTCGATCTATCGGCTTCGATTAAATGACCCGATGGAAGCACCTTCAATGCTTTCAGAGCATCGGCAAATATACGTGCCACAGTGGTTTTTCCGGTTCCCGGATTGCCTGTAAACACGAAATGAGACCTGATGGAGGGCTGTCCGCCGAAACGCTCTCGGTCACACTCAATTTCTGATGCCATCTGGCGTAATTCTTCTCTGATATTATCCACCCCTACAAAGTCATCAAGTTTTGCAAGCACCTCATCGATTGTAATGTCTCGTTCTTCTACTCCAGCAATATCTTCAAGACTTATACATTGATTCCCATGCATATTGAACGCCATGAATATATTATCTGCTTTTCTGACTGCCGAGTGCGCTCCGGCCCAGTTTGAAGGCTTGTTCCGTAACAGATGCTTGAATATGTTTGTCAGTCGTTGCCTGCAAGGTTCATCAAGATTTTCATCAAATTTTTGCATGAGCGTAGTCTCACATATCCTAGCAAGCTCCTCCGCGGAATATTCCTTTAGATGGAAGATATATTCAAATTTACGGGCAACAGAAGGATTCTTTGCAATAAATTCATCCATACCTCCCGGCAGACCTGCGAGTATTACGATCGGACGTCTGTCCATGAACGACATCGCTGAGAATAACGAGTCCAGTGAGCCGATGTTGTTTGCATCGTTTTCACTGACAAGCTTTTGGGCATTGTCCACAATGAGCACACCATCAGATAAGTTTTCAAGTTTCTCGCCGAGCTTCTCTTCCACAACACTCCAATTAACGGCATCAATTACAACAGGCTCACGACGGTTAATCAATCCTGCGTCATGTAACTTATGCGTGAAATATTCTGCAAAATAGCTCTTGCCTGCGCCGGTTGGTCCGATTAACATCATGTCGCATTCCAGTTTTGCGTTCACCCCTCGGTCACGCATTTTCAGGGATGCCGATATGAACTCTTCTATTTGGTTTATTTCGTCGGTCAGCCCTACCGGATTAGTGATATTATATGATTCACATTCGCCATCGGGAGGACCATCCGGATATGCCTCAGTCACAATGTGCATTTGTGATAAGTCATTCCGTCGGTCACCGGTAACAAACCTTTCATTCTCACTGTCATAGTATACACTCTCCGGGGAGGTGGTGACTATTTCCTGCATCATCGCCGAGGAAATGCCGAATCGATCAGCTAATTGCTTTAGCGGACCGGGAACCATTAACAATCCCGTGACAAGAGCACTATTAGGAAAAGACATTTCTCCAACATTCCGCTCAATTTCCAATGCTATGTAAAGAGCATTGATAGTAGATGTAGAAAATTTCAGTGCACGTTGCTGGTGATTACTATGAGGATATAAGTCAATTATATTGAAAACCTCGGAATAAAACTCATTGCACTCAATACCGCAAAGATTGAAATAGCGGGCTAATTCGTCAGTGTAATGTTGATTTAACGCCACAAGCATTGCGACGGGCTCTATTTCTCGTAGACCTAAGTCGCGAGAAATAGTAGCGGCGTCTTCAATGATTCTTGTTATGTCTTGGTTTCTAAATTGACTGAAGTCCATGATTTAGCTTTGATTAAGATGAAAGATCATCAAGGTTAAGAGATGTATCAGTGTTAATGACAGTGGCTTGTTCTCCGTATTCATTTGCGAAGTCTTCGCCTAAATCGAGTCGAACATCTGAGCCGCATAGTGCGCAACCTTCATCACGCTCCAATTCCACACCGTACCACCGCATTATAGTTGGCATTTGTCCCGGATTGGCAAAGCAGCCCCAGTTACCATATTTGCGCTCCCGACGATTGACCCAGATATAATAAGGATCAACGAACTCTTTTTCGAGGGACTTTATTCCAGATTCTGCTCCGCGCGACAATTCTACCAAGGCAAGTTTCACCATCATGTTGCACATCGGCTCAATGTCAGCACTTAACCCTACCTGAACCATTGCATCTGCATCTTCGGCTGAAACATAAGCAGCGATACGCCCGTCACGGCGAGCCGATTGCTCATCTGTGATCTCTTCTCTGGCCGCTTCATACCATCCGTTGCCTATAAGACAGCAGTAACAAGGACCTCCGGAACGGTAGATGAACACATCGCCACCTTCTGCGCGAGTTATCGCACGCCCGAATATACCGGTTTTGCCAAGTGCAACCAGCTGTTCGCTGAGTACAAATCTTGAACGATTGTTATCAGTGGCACAGATTACGATGTCGGCCAAAGCGCATTGCTCGCTCAACAATTCCGGACTATCAATAATGTTAATAGGGAACTTGTCAACCTCTGCATAAGGATTTTTGCCTTTTATAGCATCACTTATGACATCAGTTTTCAGTCGGCCTAAATCGTTTATAGTTGAAGTGTGGCGGGCGAGATTATGTAATTCCACACGATCAAAATCCATGAGTGCAAAGTGTCCTACACCAGCCTTTGCAAGTTCAATCGCGATTTGCGAACCGAAACTGCCAAGTCCAACTATCATAACACGTTTCCCCTCAAGGATATTCAGCTCAAGAATACCCTTGTTACGTGAATAAAGGCTTTCCTTTGCCGGAATTATCTCCGACTTAACGGCGACCTTATCGTGATAATAGACTTCAACATTCTCGTTGTCAAGAACTAGAGCTGTAATTCTGTCCGACGAAGGAGAGTAGTATTTATCTTTGGTGAAGAGTACTTCATGAACGTGTCCAATGGAATGATGAAGTGGAGCGAAGCGGAGATGAATTACTCCTTCTCCTTCCCACTCATAAGCGTATCCGGTGGAACATTTAAGATTGTCGTCCGAACAGAATCTGGAGAGCTCTTCTCCATCTATGTAGTAGATAAGATCGCTCATGATGCAAAGCCCTCGTCTGTCATCTGGTTGGAAACAACCGCCGACTTCGGGAGTGGTTGCCCGGGCTTTCTGACCTTGATTTTACCATCTACAGAGTCTAAATAAAGGTCTCCGGCAGAGCCGTCACGAGTACTGCGCTTATGAGCATTTTCTGCTACTTCATCAAGATTGAAATTTTCGAATCCCATGATATTCTGATATTTATTGTTTAGTGATTTTTAATGCTGATGATTGAGGTAATAGTCCATGTTTTTACCCGTGCGCATGTGAGCCTGATACATCTCAAGCCAAAGGCGACATTTCAGGTAAACTTTCCACAAAGATACATCGTTGGTCCATGAAGCATCGTTGTAGTGGCACAGTTGTGTCCAGCCGTTCCATGAGGTCAGAGTATGGTTGGGGGCACTTGCACTGTCCATAAGCGCACCGGATTTAGTGCGGAGCATTTCTTCTACATAAACCTTCGGCTTGGACGCGGGAAATCCGGAAAGCCGTATATTTAGAAGGAAGCATTTCCCATCGTTTGTTACCACGCCCGCTTGCAAATATGGCGAACTGGTATTCATGTCGCGGAAGCGAAACATATTGCGTGGAAGGTAATGAGCCAAAACTGCATCCTCCAACTCAAATCGTTCTTGGGTCATTTCATATTAATTGTTAAGTTATTATTGCTGTTTGTTTGTGAATAATTGACTAAGCCAAGTTTCATAAGATGAATAGATTCCGCTGTTGTCCGTTGGAGTATTCCAAATTGCATCAGGCTGAATCTTTTGCCCCCTGATATAAATTTCCGGACACACAGATGGGAAATCTTGCGAGAACCGTATGTCAATATTTTTCTGACATATATGAAACTGGACAATACCGGATTCATCTGCTTGTGTGTCTATATTGTTTGTTGCGGTAATATTGCGTGTGAGTTGCAACATAGACTTCAAAACTGAGAGATTCCCCTCCTGTGCTATCCAATATGATGCAGGGATCCTTATCTTTTTCTCCGGTTGCGATACACAATCAACGGAGGAAATCTGCAATAATCGATTGTCTCCATGTCGAGAAGAGTGAGTAATCGGATGAATTAGAATGTCGTTCAGTTCTCTATCCGCTATTTTTCTGAAAGGACTGTCCATTTCGATTATCTGCCATAAGGCATCAGCGTAGCCATTAAGATCATTCTCATGAAAATTATATGGATTGATTGTGCTACGGCCATTCCTGTAATTGCCAATGCATAATAAAAGCCTACGCTGCGGAATCCGAATTAACCCATTGTGCATGGTCCTCGCATCATGACCACTTGGACGAGCAAGTCCAAGCTGATGATGTGAATGCCACTCTCCAATATGACACAGGCCATAACGATTAAGCAACTCATTGCCAACCGTCATAAGATAGTCCGAATCTTGATTGAAGAAAGTTTGCTGATGATTTGCATGTCGCCCCGGTCCTATAACATAAAGAACTACAGGTACACCTTGATTAGTCCAAAAACCAAAAAGTTGCCCCCCTGTTTCAATGTCAGGATAATCAAGAATACACCTCGAAAGATAGTCAAGTTCACTCTGATATATAATAGCTGTGGGCGCAGGACCTTTTTCATCAATCAGATAACTGTCGACATCATCACGTGTGCCTACTTGCCGTTTTCTGTAGTTCTTCTCGTCGCTTTTCTGTTGAGCAGCCTGAGCGGAACTATTAAATATTTTATCTAATATTTTCTTCATATTTTTGTTCGCTCATTCCAAAGCGAAGATTGGTTTATATTAAGAAGCATCATAATGAACAATGCTCATCACGGCACTTCGAATTTATTTCTTGTTAATACTCTCTTGGAAAGAGATTTGGATTAGTAGGAAATGCCTTGATAGTAGATAGATGACATCGCCCTAATATGGATCATGCTAAACATTGACAGGTTTTAAACCGTCAATTGGGACTTCGATGATTGTTAAAAACGACATAATCCATTGAAATGTCCGAAATTTTTATTATCTTTGCAATGCCTAATACTCTCTTTCCAAGAGATTTGGATAGATGCTAAACAACGAACATACAAATCTGTCCCTCGCAAATAGAGGGATGGCGGTTGGTTGATATTTCATGGTTTCCATTGTCATAACATGATTGATTGGTAGAGCCTCTCTAAATTAGAGAATTGGATGCCATGTAATCATAATCTGTTCAGCTGTCTGCGACGACTATTAAACTTAATTTCCTAAACAACTGAGTGAATTCCACGAAGAATCCAGCATCATCATATATTTTTACTGGACTTAAGAGTGCTTATTTGCAGAAAAATGACTAACTTTGCATATTGAATAAGTCTCTCTAATTTAGAGAGTTGGATGATTACTAAACAATAAAGCCTCAATCTCCAAGGAGGAAACTGAGGCTGAGGTTAGAGACTTTTGAGGATAAGGCTGTTGGCTTTGTCAACGACGGAGGTATCAAGGCTGGCGAGATATATTTGGGTGGTTGCCTCACTGTCGTGACCCATGCCTTCCGAGATTACCGAAAGAGGAATTCCTTTCGCTTTGGCGGCTGAAGCCCAGCTATGCCGTGCGACATATAGAGTCAGTGGGATGGTTACACCAACCATTTCTGCGATTCGTTTCAGATTATGGTTGATGTTGTAGCCTGTATTGCGATAGGTGCATCGCTCGTTTATTCCGGGGTTGCGAATGACCGGTAGCAGATAGTCGCTCTTGTTTTCAGAATACTTGTCAAGAATTATCTGCATCTCCTTTGTCCATTCGATTATCAGTTGCTGACCGGTCTTGCGGCGACGATATGTTATATAGCCGTTTTTAAGATCTGTCTTTTTCAGGAAAGCCATATCTATGAAACTCATTCCTCGGAGATAAAAGCTCATCAGGAACATATCGCGGGCGAAGTCGAGTGCCGGAGTCAGCGATAAGTCTAACGCCTTTATTTTCTTGATGACAGCCAAGGGCAATGCTCTTTTTACAGTCTTGTCAACCCCGGTATATACCTTTCGGAACGGATTGCGGTTCTCGATGATGTCATCTTCGACCGCACGATGATACACAGCGCGGAGTACGCGGGTATAGAACGATATGGTGTTTGGCGCAACTCCCCGTTTCTTGTGCCACGCTTCATAGGCTTCCATTATCTCGGATGTGATGCAGTCGAGCATTATGTCCTCATCTTGTCTGAAGTTCTTGAAGCTGTTGAGAGTGGATCTGTATGTCTCGGATGTCCTTATCTTGCCATTCTGTTTAAGTCTGGCGATGAGACTCTCCATGAAGTTGAACAGGGAGTATTCATGCGCATAGCGGTTGAACTCGTCAATCACATCTTCGGCTGTGTATGTCAGACCGTTGGAATCCAATTTGCGGTCAATCTTTGTCAACCGCTCTATGTCCCAGCGGATACGCTCCCGGATTGAGAGAATGAAAGATTTACGTTCACTTTTCTGGGTTGTAGTTACCATCGAGCGACTTTCATCCCACTCTGATGAAAAGACCTTGTAGTCGGTCAGAAGCTGTCGCACCTTCCTCTCATGGATAATCTGATAGTAGATCGCGCCCTCGTGGTCAGCGACAGTCGAGGGTCGGAACTTTACTTTTATCGAAGCCATTTTGTATGTTATTTGATTTACCTATAAGATACAGTGAGGGGACACACTCCGAAAAGAGCGTATCCCCTCGGTACAATATTAGACGGTGATTTTACTGAATGAAAAGAGCTGCAAGTTCCTGACAGCGGCGCTTGTAAAGTCCTTTATGGAATCTACCCTTATATTTACAGTGGGCAGTATAGGCTTTGAATATGTTTCGGTCTCCGGCTTTCAGTTTCCGATATACCGAGCTTTTCTTTACTGCTCCCGGTCCGATATTGTAGGACAGTACGCCCATAAGCAGCGCATCCATCGGTTTGAGGTCATTGAAGATACCGATAAACTTATTGAGATCTTTGCGCAGAAGCATATCGGCCTCCCGTTCACTCATCTTATAGCCTCGAAAATATTTTTCACCGGGGAGTTTTCTATGTCCGTAACCCAGATAAGGCCAGTGTCTGCGAGAATCATGCAAGGTCTCATGGTGCTTGATAATCAGAACGGCTCTCTCATACGGAGGCAACTCCATTATTGATTTCTTTGCGGCGAAGGCAGGCGAAGTGACCGCGACAGCCACTATCGCCATAAGCAGGATTATAGTTCACGCACAAAGTAAATGTGCATTTTCGAATGATTGAAATTTAAGAGTC